>Ga0070737_10000200_pt1 | contig 146107 bp, 131 predicted proteins | sample Coa_R1_10_FD_66438 | JGI IMG/M metagenome (GOLD analysis project Ga0070737, IMG submission 66438) | Surface soil microbial communities from Centralia Pennsylvania, which are recovering from an underground coalmine fire - Coalmine... | ecosystem: Environmental > Terrestrial > Soil >...
GGCCCCCGCGATTGGAAAATTCGTAGTAAAGCCGGCGCCGGCCGCGCGCCAAATCGACCGGCTTGACGATATCCAAAGTGGCGGAGAATTCCACCAATCCCGCGCGATTTCGCGGCGCTAGGTCGAGATCGCAGATATAGGGCAAATTTGGTTCGGCGGGATCGATCGCGAAATAGACCTTGCCCAGCAACCGCTCGTAGGGGCCGGTGTCGCCAAAGGAGGCGCCGCCGGCAAATGGCGTACGCTGCTCGATCTCGAGTCGGATCTGATTACCCATGACGCCGTCCCTCTCTTGGCTGAAGTGCCGGGAAAATGTCGCCGCCATTGTCGCGCAGCCGGCCCGCTTTGCCAAGGATCGCGCACAGCCTGTGTCTATGCATTGGCGCTTGCGTGACGCATTAAGATTCTTGCGTCAAGATAACTAGTCTGACTAGACTTATGCTCATGAACTGGCAGGTACAGCAAGCAAAGGCGCGGTTCAGCGAACTGGTCGATCGGGCGCTCAAGGAAGGACCGCAAACGATTACTCGGCGGGGCAAAGCCGTGGCGGTCATCGTGCCGGCCGAGGAATACCGCCGTTTGCGCGGCGGGAAAAGTCTCAAAGCTTTGCTCGCGGCGGCGCCGCTTGCGGGCGTGGAGATCGTTCGGTCGCGCGACACGGGACGGGCCGTCGAGATCGAATGTATCTGATCGACACCAACGTCATTTCGGAGGTTGGGAAAGGCCAGCGATGCAACCCCCGGGTTGCCGCCTGGTACCAGCAGGTTGGCGATGAGGAATTGTTTTTGAGCGTGCTGGTTGTGGGCGAGATACGTCAGGGCATCGAGCGCCTGAGGCTACGCAGCGCTCGCCGGGCTGACAGACTGGAGCAATGGCTTGAAGAATTGCTGCACTCGTTTGCTGATCGCATACTGCCGGTGGACGAGGAAGTGGCGCAGAACTGGGGGCGGTTGAACGCTCGCGACAGTCTTCCGGTGGTTGATGCTTTGCTGGCCGCCACCGCTCAAACCCACGGGCTCGTTGTCGCGACTCGAAACCTCAAAGACATCGAACGAAGCGGCGTGCGGTGCATCAACCCCTTCGCAGCCGTCCCTTCCGCGTAAAGCAGACCGCAATCGGCCTGCCCGAGACCGCGAACCGCGCGGCCGTCGCGATCCAGCTTGCCCCCGGGAGCGCGCCTCGACTATACCGAAGGCTAACGTTTATGGGCTTTTCCGATTCAGGGCTGAGCGCGAGTGCCCAGCGTTTGGGACGCGCATTGGCCGGTGCAATCGGCCGGGACAGCTGGCCGATTCGAGTCCTGCGCCCCGCTTACGAAAGCGCGCTTAGTTTGGTCAGCGGCGGGCGGGGGATTGCCTGGGAAATCAACTCAGTCGGCTTTCGTATCGATCCGCGCCAGCGCCGCCGTCTCGCCCACGAGTACGACGCTCCCGTCGCGGATTTTCTGCGCCAAAGGGTAAAGCCGGGAGCCGTTTGCTTTGATGTCGGCGCCAATGTGGGAGTGTACGTTCTGCAGTTCGCCCATTGGACGGGACCATCGGGCAAGGTAGTCGCCTTCGAGCCCAATCCGGCCGCCGTCGAGGTCCTGTCCGCACACGTTCGCCTTAACGGATTTGAAGATCGAGTTGATTTCGAACCGATCGCGATCGGCGCGACTTCGGGCGTGGTCACGCTCTACCGGATTGGCGTGGATGGCATGAGCCGTCTTGGCGAGCCCAACCAGCGTCTGAAAGCCACTGAGCCAATCAAGGTTCCACAGATTACGATCGATGACTATTGCCGGCACAATGCGCTTGAACCAGACTGGATTTTGATTGATATCGAGGGCTTCGAGTTCGCTGCGTTGGGCGGAGCGGTTGAAACTTTAAATCGCACTCGCGGCCGCCTGGGACTGGTAGTCGAGATGCATCCATCCGTGTGGGCATCGGCCAAAACCACGCGCGCTCAGGCCGAGGAGTTCCTCGAACTAATGAGCTTGGACGCGGTCCCACTGGGCGGACAGAGCGATGCACTGGGCGAGCACGGCCTGGTTCATCTCAGGTGGCGTTAAACCCGAAGCCTTTCAGCAGGGCATGTTTGCCGGGCGTCGGATCGCACACACAGCGACCGATTTTGACAGCCGTCGCAGCAATCCGCATCGGATAAGCGCCTCAATTAGCCCGCCGAACTTTCCCCGCCAGCCAAAACCCACCGGATAAGAGCGCACGACCTCGAAGTGGCCCGTTAGTAGCAAGCGCAGACTCTTCGGCGAATATTCGCGCAGGTGTCCTTCCATCAGTCGAATGCTGAAGTCCCTGGTTCGGATCATTTCGACCAGGCGCGAAGCGTTCAATAGGTTCGGTACCGTGACCAGGAGCATGCCGCCCGGGCGGAGCACGCGGGCGATTTCGCGCACGGCAGCCTCGGGCTCCAAGAGGTGCTCCAAGGTTTCGGAACAGATCACGGTATCGAAGCAGCCGTCGCGGTAAGGCAGCGCGGTGGCGTCTCCCTGGGTCAGAGCGATACGCGGATGACGGGGCGCATGGGCTAGAAAGGTCGCCGCGAAGTCCATGGCGAACACCGATTTGCCACTATCGGCCAGCGCTACGTCGTAGGTTAGATTCGCCCCGCATCCGACATCCAGGATGCGTCCGAGACGCGCCGCGCGGTCGTGGGCCATTTTCAATACCGCATCGACGATCACCGGCTCGGAACAGCAAATCGTGGGCTCTTGACCCTGGCGCTCGTAATGCTCGCGCCAGTTACGCCTAGTGGCTGGCATAGCCGAATTAACTCTCTAAGATGGGGCTGAATTTTGCCCCATTTCCCCATGATCCTCCAAACCCTCCACTGTCAGAGGGCTGACCAAGCTAGATCCCAGCACAGGCGATAACAACAGTCGCCCTCGGTCCGCCTGCCGGTGCATTTATACACAGAGATGGGGATCGCAAGATTCCCCGCTGCGCCGAGCGACCCAACTTTGAGCGGCCGGTAGCTATGATATCTTATCGTGGCCGCAACCGACTATGATGCCGCCTTCTCTAACGCGAAATTCCCGCTGTAGCGCGCCGGTTAACCGCCTGAATCTGGCTGCAGCCGCAAGCACCTACCCGATGCGATCAACGTGGGGCCGGGTTGGCACGGTCGAGCCGGATCCGCATATTGTTCATAAGCTTGACGTGCGCCCCTGGTCGTGCGAGGACGATCGCTTTGTCGAGGTATCCGCGATCGACGTGATTGAGCATGTAGCGACCATGTTGACACCACGTTTGCCGCGACGGCGCCATGGTACACATTGCAGTAACATTTTTCCTGCGCGAACGCTTTTACCGATCCGACGCACCGACACGTTCTCGACTGGTCGACATTCGATTATTTCACTTCAGGTCACGAAATTGACTTGTATTCGCCCGCTCGCTTCAAGTTGTCTAAACGGCAGATCGTGTTCCCGCCAACTTTATTCAACAAGGTGGTCCGGCGACTCGCCAACCGCCGGTTGGAGGCCTACGGGGCTAGCTGGACGTGGATCTTTCCCGCCTGGTTTATCTCCTTCGAGCTCCAGGTGCTCAAATAACCCCTGCAACCGGCGCGCCTTGGCCGGCAGGTGACGACTTGGGAATTGCCTTGTCCAAACTCTGGAAAATCGAGCACCTGGGCCAGGACCGCAGGTTAATCTTCGCTGTGTTCCTGGCCGAGACGGCGGTGCTGGCGCTGATGCGGCTGCCGACCTCGCTCAACTTTTTTGGTTTCGCGCCTTTCGACACGGGAAGAAACCTGACCGCCGAATATCTTTATCGCCACGGCTATCGAGCAGGAATCGACTTCTCTTACTACTATGGACTGCTGGGGCTTCTCGCAGGCCATTTCTGGTTCGGTCTCGCCGGTTTAACGCCCTGGTCATATGAAGTCGCGAACTGGCTGATCAGTCTGTTCATTGTATGGGGATTGGTCCGCGTCGCGATTGCGCTACGCGCAGGTTTGCTGGGAGTGCTCCTGTTCGCGCTTACCATGCCCATCCTGGTGTTCACTCAGTATCTGAGTTTCTCCCATGCCTTGGAGGCGGCATTCATCGTTCACGCCCTAGCCGCCCAGGCTGCGGGGAACCGCCCGCAGGCTTTGATTTGGGCGACTTTGGCGGTGTTGGCCAAACCCGCGCTGGGGCTGTTTTATGGAGCGTTTTTGCTCGGCTTGGTGGTGCTGGTGCTCTATCAGCGCAATAAGCTGACCTGGCATGGGATTATTGAATGGATCGGCCCGTCCGTGGCCGTAGCGGTGGTGGCTTCGCTGATATTGGCGATCTATTTCGGCTTAGGATCCTTGCGGGCCACAATTCTGCCATTTACCGGCGCTCGGGCCTACGCGGTACAGGGTTTTGGCTTTTTTGGCAGTGGTGAGAGCTTTTGGTGGCCGCATTGGTTTTCCTTGGCCTACTATTTCGAAAGCATCGCGGGCTTTTATATATTCGCAACTATACTTCTTTTCGGCGCGGCGCTGTTCGTGTGTCTATTACGAATCGCTTCCAATCGCGAAATTCTCCTGACCTGCGCCTTGCTCCAGCTGATTTTCATAGTCGTGCTATGGGGTAATCAGTTTTCGTGGATCTATTATAGCTACCTGCCGATTATCGGTTTGGCTTCGGCCATCCGGCTTGGGCGGGTCTGGAGATGCGCGATTTTGGCCTGTGCGTTATTGATGCCTGGTGCGAAATTCGCGCGTGTACTGATTATCCATCTGGAGCCTATACGTGCGACCCACAATGGCGGCCGGCGGGCGGCTGTAAATCGAGATCTAGACGCGGTTTCACAGTCCTCGCTCTCGCTTTCGGGCTGGTTCGATTCACGTCGCGGGGCGGCAACCGCCGGGCTATGGGCAACCGCGCCGCAGCGGGACGAATGGCTAAAAGCGCTGGCTTTTGTGCGGGGGAAGCCCGCGGCGGTCCTGGAGCCCGATGGCTGCACGCCGCTGCTCTATCCGGCTCTGTTCATGCCGCCTGTGGCGCTGCATCTGATCGCTGGGCTCAGCGTACCTGGCGAAATCTCGCGCACGTTGGATCAGGTAGGCAGAGCCGACGTGCTTGTTTTTCCCGCCGGATTGGGCCCACTGCGTGATGTGCCGGAAGTCGGCGCGCTGGTCGACGCGGACTTCCAGCCGGTATTCCGTGGCACTTATGTTGTCGTGTACGCTCGCAAGCAAGCTCTGCCCCCGGCAGGAGAAGCCAAGTCCAGAGGCGCCGCTGCGGCACGCTCGTGATTTATAGGCGCGCGACAGGCGTTGTTGAGGCGTGCGGGCGGGAGCCGAGGTGATGTGATGGGTGCATGCACTCCGCCGTTTAATTTAAATCGCTGGATTGAAGAGCATCGCGACTTGCTGCGGCCGCCGGTGGGAAACGCTCAGTTGTTCGCCGAGACCGACTTTGTGGTCACGATCGTCGGAGGTCCCAATCAACGCACGGACTATCACGACGATCCGCTAGAGGAATTCTTCTATCAACTGCAGGGTGACATGGTGCTGCGGATTATCGAAGACGGCAGCCCGCGCGACTTGCCGATTCGAGCTGGTGAAATCTTTCTGCTGCCACCCCACGTGCGCCATTCGCCGCGGCGTCCCGTGCCGGGCAGCGCCGGACTGGTAATCGAGCGGCGTCGCCCCGCGGGTTTACTCGACGGGTTCGAATGGTACTGCCCTTCCTGCCACGCGCTGCTCCACCGCGTCGAGGTTCAGCTTCAGAACATCGTCGCTGATCTGCCGCCGCTGTTCGAAGGCTTCTATCAGAACCTCGCTCGGCGCACCTGCGCCCGCTGTGGCACCGTGCATCCGGGCCACGAGCGGGCTGAAACGAAAGCCGCGTGAGCGACCCGCCGCGCGACCAGTGCTTCAATCTAATTGGGTTCGAAGCCGACCGCGCCGCATTGCGCATCGTACATGTAGTTATAGACCGCGATCGGATCGCGGCCAGTGTTGATGAAAGTGGCGCCGGGCACGATCCATTGCGCGTACGACGGTGTTGGGCCCACGGGCGAGACGTTGCCCGGGCCTGGGTTGGGAACTTGCATCGTGTAGGACAGCTGCGAGGTTCCTCCCGCGTTGCCCACGATGACCGTCATCTGGGTGTTGGCCGGCACGTAGCTCTGGCCCGCGACGGGGGTAGCGGCGGCCGAGGGAATCGGATTGGAGGTGACGATGCCAATCCAGGTGATGGACGATACCAAAAGCTTCGTCCCGGCGCCTTCCAGCTGCGCCAACCTGACCAATACTCCCACCAGCTTTGGCGCCAACGGGCTGATCGGAATCGATGTCTCGCTGTTCGACGGCGGGCTCTACTACTCCTGCCAGAGCAGCGGCACCTGCGCCTCGATCACGCCGGGGCCGGGCCAACATGTGCCCTCGCCGATTTTCCAACTATCCAGCGACAGCAACGGATCGGTCGTGAACCTGCCCGCCTTGGCGACCCAGTCGCCGGTGACCGCCGACGCCGCAGTGGCGGCCTACGGCACCCTGACGCTGGGCATCGGCACTGAAAGCAACAATCAACCACCGCCGGGGTTGGCGGTGTGCGATACCGGACCGGGCGGCGACCTGAAGACGGTTTACAACGGCACTACGTTTACCAACAGCTACCTGGATACGGGTACCGACTATCTCTCCTTCTCCACCTATGCCGCCACCGGACTGCCCCAATGCGCGGCCCAAACCGGTTATTATTGCCCAGCTCAGACCACCACATTGTCGGCGGTGATTACCGGCAAGACCACGGGCAGCAGCTCGATCAACTTTCCGCTGGGCAATGCCGACGCCTTTTTGGCCAGCCAGTCACCTCAGCCCTATGCTTTGGACGCGATCGGCGATCCCGGTGGTGCTAACACGTTTGCCTGGAGTGGTCCCTACTTCTTCGGCCGTTCGGTGTATATCGCGCTCGATGGCTCGACCACCGTGCTCGGCCCCGGCCCCTACTTTGCGTTTTAGAGGGGCGATTTTATGCGAAGGAAAGTAACCGTGATATTCAAGGCGGATCGGATCTCATCGATAGTCGCGAGTGCTGCGTTTGCGGCTTTGCTCGGATGTGGGGCCAGCGTGGCGCGTGCCGGCCTGGGCGATACCATTTCGCCCGGCGCCACGGGGCTGACTGTCCGCGAGGCTCGGCCGGCCTATACCATGGTCGAGCAAACTGACCCCACTTCGGGTGCCACCGTAGATCAGTATGTTGCCACCGGCAGTGGCCAAGTCTTCGCGATCGCTTGGAGCGGTCCCCATCGGCCGAGCCTCAACGCGCTGTTCAGCTCCTACTTTGGGGCCTACACCGACGCGCTGGCCAAGTCTCGGATGCACAGCCTGCACGTGGTTCATATCGACACTGGCAGCGTGGTGGTGGACATGAGCGGTCACCCCGGAGACTTTCGCGGTTACGCGTGGGCGCCGCCACTGGTGCCATCCGGGGTCGACATCTCGACTCTGATTCGATAGAGGGGGCCAGCGAATGTATCGACTGGCTCTGGCGTGGCTTACGCTTTTCCTGAGTTACTAGGCGAGTAGCAGTCATGCCGGTCGTAGGCGAGCCCTTGCTAGGGCCCGCCCGCTATGAAGCCAAGCTTGCCGAGCCGCCGGCGTGTCACGCCGGCGAGAGCAAACGGCCGGGAAGAACTCCTTGGGGGTCGCCGTTTTCCAGTAGAACCTGGCCGCCGACGACCGTCATGGCTATTCCCTCGGCGCGCTCGATCAGGCGCGGTTTGCCGCCCGGCAGATCGTAGACCCGCTCGATCGGCTTTGGCCCGATGCGGTCAGGATCGAACAACACCAGGTCGGCGTCGTTGCCCGCCGCAATCCGCCCCTTGTCGTTCAGGCGCAGGAAATCGGCCGGCTCGCTGGTCAGCCGGCGCACCCCTTCCTCCAGGCTGAATAGCTTTTGCTTGCGCACCCATTCGCTCAGCAGATAGGACGCCTCGCCGGCCTGGCAGATCTGGTTGACGTGGGCGCCGGCGTCGGAGAGCCCCAGCAGGACGTTGGGGAACGACAGCAGTTCGCGCACGCGGTTTGGATCGATGTTGGCCACCGAACGCAGAAAGCCCGTCTCGAGCTCCTCGTCGATCGCCAGATCGAGGAAGCAATCGATCGGGTCGCGGCCTTCTTCACGGCCGATTTGCGCGATCGATTTGCCGAAAAAGCGCTGATTGCGCTCGCTCACGCTGACGACAACGGTCGTCTCCCAGTTTGTTCCTCCCGGGCGGGCGCGGTCTTCGGCGCGGAACTCGGCGCGGAACTCGGGTGAGCGATAAAGCACGATCTGGTCGGCGGCGCTGCGATTGAGCGCCTTGCGCCAGCACGCATAACGGCCGAAGGAGAATGGTTCGCGCAGCGAGAGGTAGGTTTGCAGTGGGCGCGTCATGGTCTGCGGGCGAATATCCAGTCCCTGAAGACGGTAGGGTTCGAAGCGCGCCAGCATCGCTTCCTGCAGGCCGGGCTTGAGTCCGGGCACGTCGAGCACCGACAGCCACGTTACTGGCTTGCGGCTCTTCTGCGCCAACATCACCAGCATCGCGAAGCCCTCCTCGGAGGGCAGGGCCGAATTTTGACGGCTGCGCGGGGCGCTGACCTCGATCACGCCGCGAGGAAATTCGGCCATCGTGCGCGCCAGCGCGCCCAACTCTTCCATTCCGGCCAGGCGGCTGGCGACGGGGCGCCCCTGGTAGCCATTGTGCAGTTCGAACATCGTGAGCGAGAAGCCGTACGCGCCCGCCTGCATCGCCTCGCGCAGCAAGGCGGCCATCGCCGCCGTTTCTTCGTCCGAGGCCGCGCGCTGACTGGCTGCTTCACCCATCACGTAAAAGCGCAGCGCCGACAGCGGCACCATGAAGGCAACGTTAAGTCCCACGCCGCGGCGCGTGCAGGCCTGGATATATTGGGGAAAGCTGCCCCATTCCCAACTCAGCCCGTCGAGCAACACGTCGTAGGGCATTGCCTCGACGTTGACCAGATCCCACACCATCGTGCCGCGCTCTTCGGGGCGACAGGGCGCGACACCGACGCCGCAGTTGCCCATCAGCACGCTGGTGACGCCGTGCCAGCACGAAGAGGTAAGCATCGGGTCCCAGCCGATCTGGGCGTCGTAATGGGTATGAATATCGATAAAGCCGGGCGCGAGCACCATCCCGTGGGCATTGATTCGGCGATGGCCGGCACCGACCTCGCCGACGGCTGCAATTTTTCCCTGCTCGATTGCCACCGAGCCCGAGAAGAGTGGGGCCCCGGTGCCATCGCAGATCGCGGCGTTGTCGATTACCAGATCGTAAGCCATGAGCTTTAACCCCCTGTCAGCGTAGGGATTGATGCGGATTGTCGGTGCGGCGCGCCGCCAGCACTTGCGCGACCTGCTGTTCCACCACCGTGCCCTTGAAGAAGTCGGGGTTGGTGGCGGTCCAGAAATTGATCGGATTGATAAATACGAAATCGCGCAGGTCCGCTTCGCTGGCCAGCCCCTGTTCGACCATCTCGTAGGCTTCTTCCAGTACTTCGGCGTGATGGGGCACATCCCAATGCGAAATATCGGAGCCGTACAGCGCGTTCAGCCGCGCGTTAAGCGGCGTGCCGCGGCCGTTGAAGGCCAGCGCGTTCATCGGGTCGTCCCCTTCGCATCCGAAGTAGAACGGAGCGATGAAGCGGGCGCGGAAATCCTCCAGCGTGCGCACGCCGCAGCGCTCGAATTCGTCGAAGATGAAAGGGTACTCACCGCTGGGGCGATGGAGATAGCCGCTGATGAGTTCGTCCATGTTGGCGTCCACCCCTTTGCGCGCGTAGCGCTCGAACAGGGCGCTTAGGGCCTGACGATCGATATTGTTGAGCCCGTAATTGTGCTCCAGCATTTCGCCGCGCCGCTTCTCCCAATGGGCCACTAGATCGCAGAATAGATTGCGAGCCCAGGCCACGCCGCCTTCGCAAAAGCCGAAGGTGAGCGTAGGAAAGCGGACCGGAACGCCGCCAAAAAACAGGGCCTTGCAGACCGCTTCGCCGGACGCCGCGAAACCGCCCAGGTGGTTGTAGACGTAACTCGAGATCGAGTTGCGGCTACCCCATCCCCAGCCAATCGAGTGGAAGGTTGGAGAGATCTTGAGATCGACGCATTTGGCCCACACCGGGTCGTAGTCGTAGGCACTGTCTATGCCGAAAGTGTCCAGCCAGTAGGCATACTCGCCGGCCCCGGGATAGCGGCGCTCGATCGCCTCGACCGGCCGCTTGACGTAGCTAGCCATCATGACTGCCCGCATTCCCAGTTCGCCGCAGGCGTATTCCATCTCGGCAATTGCCTCTGCCGGCGTGTTCATCGGAATCACCGCGGCGGGCAGCAGCCGGTCGGTCAAGCCTTCGCACATGTCGTGGCGCAAGTGGTTGATCGCGCGGCACGACGCGATGCGTAACTCGTCGTCGCCGATCGAATTCATCGCCAAGCCAATGGTCGGGTAGATCACCGAGACGTCCAGCCCGATCTCCTCCATCCGTTCGTAGAGCAGGCGGGGCAGGGCGCAAGCGGCCGTGTCGCGCATGTCCTGAGTGGGTAGGGTGTACCAGGTATTGCGGGTCAGGCGGCGCTCGCGGGCTTGCTGCGCGCTGCCGGCGGGCGCCAAACGGGTTTCGCCCATCAGGGCCTTATAACGATCCACCATTCGCGCGCCGGCCAGAGCGTCAAGGTAGGCGAAGAAACTGGAAAAGCCCTCCTTGATGTGGCCGTCGGAGTCGATCACCGGATGGGGCAGGGTGGCGTGAATCTGTGCCGAGCGTGAAGCGTGGTTTGCCATGATGGCACCCCCGTGAACGGCGCAATGTCGAGGCCCTTTGCGCCGTTGCTCCCTTATCGCGCTATCGATACCTGCCGCGCAAGCCGCGGCCCGTCCAGCTTACGCTTACGCTTGCCAGGCGAAGCGCGCTGCGTTAGGCAAAACGCACGCCAGCGACCTCCTCGCGGCTATCCAGCAGAAAGTTGCGCAGCAGGCGGACGAAGGCCTGGCCTCTTTCCTTTTGCGGAATATGGCCGGCGCCTTCGATAATCGCCAAGCGCGCGTGCGGAATCCTTTGGGCCATGATTTCGCCGTGGCGCAACGGCACCACGCCGTCCTGTTCGCCCCACACCACCAGCGTGGGGGCCGCGATCTTGGCCAGGCGCGGCACAAGCTCGGGGTCCGCGGGACGGCCGCCGGTCAGCGCCATCAGGCTTTTGATTCCGCGCTGGAGTTGGCGAAAAGTCATACCGCTGCGCAGATTGATCGGCACGCCGCCAAAATCGCCCGCCACCACCATTGCGCCCGAGGTGGAAAAGGCGGTGTGAAACAGCGCCTCCTCATCGAGCGTTTCCAGCCGCGCGGTGGGCGCTTCCGCCACGTCCAGGCCGAGTGCATCGACCAGGACCAAGCGATTGACCAGCCCCGGTTCCTCGCTGGCCAGATAGGCGGCGATTAAGCCGCCCACGCTATGACCGACGAGGTCGATGCGCTCGGCCCCCAGCTCGCTGACCAATTGGCGCAAAATGGTCGCATAGTCGGTGATGCGCCGCACCCCGGGGGGAAACTCACCCGACTTCCATCCCGGCAATATGGGCGCATAGACGGTATTGGTCAGGCCCAGCGCGATATGATCGGTGTCCCATCCGTTCCACGCCGCCAATCCGTGTAGATAGAGCAGGGGTGGCCCTTTGCCGCCGCTGAGGTACTCCAGCCGCACCTCGCCCAGTCGAATCGATTTCTTGAGGAATTGGCAGGCATAGCCGACGCCCAAGTGTTGCTCGCTCATGAACCGCCCCTCGCCTTAGGCGCTGACCGTTAGCACCTGTTTAAAGCACTCGACTTCGAAGAAGGAATCTTCCGCCTCCAGATCCGGCTCGGGAGTGTCGGCGGGCACGGTTATGGTCAGCGCGATCGACCAGCCGTCACCAGCCACGACCCGGCGCTGCGCGGCGAGGGCGGCCTCGGGGGCATGCTGGTCGGGGATACGACTGAAGGCGGCGTAATCGCCCTCGAAGACAGTCTCTTCGCGCACTCCGTCGGTTGCGGTCAGCTTGACTTTGGCCTGTGGTGCGATGGGCTGACCGTTGACTCCGACCAGTCGCAACCGGATCGCACATCCGCGATGCTCGTCGCAGGGGCCGGGAAAGATGATCTCGGTCGGGCTGCCGTCGATATGGCGCTGTGGGACGCGCATCAGCCAGCCGGCGGTGATTTGGCGCGGGGCGAGATCGCGAATCTCGTCCACCACTTCGATTGCGTCCTTGGAAAGCAGGTAATTGAAATCACGATACAGCCGCTCGCGGCGCCGTTCCTCGGCGTGGCGAACTTCGTAGGGCGTGGCGTGAAGCAGCGGTTTAGGTTCGGGTGCCTGATTGATCTTTCGCAGGCGCGGCAGCACGTGTTGCGCGAACAACCGCTTGGAGCGCAGCACCTGTTCATGGCTCAAGTTGCCTAGACGGAAAGACACAATCAAATTGCCGTAACCCGCTTGGCTGGCGTCCTCTTCCAGCCATTTGGCGACGAAATCCGGATCGCCGGCCACGCACCATCCATGCCGGCGCATCCGCTCGAAGGTGGCGCGCATCGCCGTGGCGTCGGAGGTCGGTCCTATGTTAGCACGGTCGTCGGAAACCTTGGCCTCGATGTCACGGCGAAAATCGTAGGAATGGTCGCTGGCATGGCCGGGCACGGGCGCCGGATTGCGGATCGGCCGGCCCAGCACGCGGAACAGGTAAGCCAGGGCCTTTTCGCCCTCGGCCATCGCGGTTTCGTTGTCCTCGGCCAGATGGACGAAACGGGCCCCGGCGAACTGCTCCACTCCTGCCTCCCAGCCGAATTCATCACGCGCGACTTGGCGGTAGGCGTCGAAGACTTCCTTGAAGCCGGCGGTGGGCTGGAAGACCTGGCAGGAGATGATGTGATTGCGGGCGGCAAAACGGATGCTCTCCATCGAACCCGCCGGCATCCAGAACGGCCCCAGCGGTTTTTGCACCGGCTTGGGCCAGATCGATACACCGGTCAGGTTCCAATGCTTGCCGTCGTGATCGAAGATCTCTTCGTTGAGGCATCGCTGGATGATTCCGTAAGCCTCCTCGAAGCGCTCGCGCCCGGTAAAGGTATCGGCATTGTAGGAGATGTACTCCTGCGGCAGGCCGCGCACGACCCCGGGCATGAAGCGGCCGTTGGACATGCAATCCAGGCTGGCAAAAGCCTCGGCCACTGCCACCGGATGGCGCAGGGCCAGGACGTTGCCCAACACTCCGACCTTGATCCGTTTGGTGCGCTGAATAAGCGCTGCTGCTGTGACGTTGCAATCAGGTTGGATGTTGAAGCCGGTAAAGTGATGCTCGTTGGCAAAGACGCCGTCGAAGCCCAACTCCTCGCACAGTGCCCATTCCTCTAGATGCTCGGCATAGGTCTGGGCCGCGACCTTGGGATCGCAAAAACGGTTAGTGAATCTTACCTCGGGACCGAAATTCATCGGCACCCCTGGATAGGTAAGCTCCTCCAGATTGTAGATTCGCATCGCGCCACCCTCCGCTTGCCACCATAGCAAAGGTGCGGCGGAAATGGTTATGACGGCGAAGGCCGTGCTATGCGCTGGGCTCCGCGGAAAGTTCCACAACCGCACGATCGTACGCGTGTTCGCCGGTCTTGTCGGGAGCGACCGACGCGGATTGGACCGACGTTTCCTCCCACAAGGAAAGGACTCGAGCAAGCCTTTAATCGACAACCGCGGCAGTGATGTGCTAGTGGCGCAGATATAGCCATACGAAGGAGACTCGCGATGATCGTCGAATGGCACAACCACGTGCACACTCCTGAGGAAGCTGCCGATCCCATCTGGCAGGGCCGCTGCCCGATGACGATCGAAAACGTGCTGGAGCAATGCCGCAAATGCGGGGTCGATCTGTGCGTGGTGAGCAACGCGATGCATCATCTGCGCGGCAAGAGCCGCACCGAGGCGGTGGCGCTGCTGCGGCGCTGGGATGACTACGCGGCAGGCTTGCAGGAGAGCTATCGCGGGCGCGTGGTCAGCTTCGCCACCACCATCCCGGGCGGCGGTCCCGAGATCCATCGCGAACTCGTTCGCGCGCTGGACCAGCTCAAGCTCAAGGGTGTGTTTATCAACTCCAGTTGGGAGCATAACTATCCCGACGAGGACGAGGCGATGCCGTTTTGGGAGATCGTGGCTGAGCGCGACGTGCCCGTGATGATCCATCCTCCGCATGTCGGCTACGGCGAGGAGAAGATGCGCGAGTACCGCCTAGCCTCCAGTATTGGCCGTCCGGCGGACAACTGCTTGGCGCTGGCGCGGATTATCGTGCGCGGTATCCTGGAGCGTTTTCCTAGCCTCAAAATCGTGGGTTCGCATATCGGCGGAGGCATCTGCGACATGATCGGGCGAATGGATTACGCCTATGAGCTGCAGGACGAAGCCTTTTTCCTCGGCTCCTATTCGCCGATGCTGATCAAGGCGCCGCCCAGCCATTATCTCAAGAAAATGTATTTGGACTCAGTCTGTTATGCGCTGCCCGCGGCCAAATGCGCGTTGGAAACGATGGGCGCTGAGCACGTGATTTACGGCTCCGACGCGCCGCCGCTGACCAGCCTCAAGCCGCGTGCGATCCAACTGGTGCGGGATCTGCCGGTAGACGAGACCGATCGCGAGAAAATCTTCGCCGGCAACGCGCTGCGCCTGCTCAAGCTCTCGCCCGCCCAAATCGGCGGCAACTGAACGTTCCGTGTCGGACCAGCGGGTGCAGCGTGCTAGAATTGCACTCGATGGATTGCGGAGCGCGCTTACCCCAACGTTAGCCGGTGACGATGCTGCTTGATCCTCATTGGGCCCGGGTCGGGCCGGTATTCACGGCTGCCTTTTTGGCCTCGCTGGTGGAATTCGTCGAGGCGCTTACGATCGTGCTGGCCGTGGGCAGTGTGCGCGGATGGCGCTACGCTCTTAGCGGCGCTGGTGCGGGAGCGGTGCTCCTGGCCGCGGCCGTTCTGGCCTTCGGGCCGGCGCTGATGCGAATTCCGCTCGGCCTGATTCAACTGGTTGTCGGTACCCTGCTCCTGCTCTTCGGCATGCGCTGGCTGCGCAAAGCGGTGCTGCGCGCGGCAGACTTGATTTCCTTGCGTGACGAAGTTGCGATTTTCAAGCGGGAAAGCCAGCTTCTCGGTACCCAGCCCACTCCAAGCATGTCGTGGGATTACCCCGCCACCTTGACCGCGCTCAAGGCGGTGGTGCTGGAGGGGTTGGAAGTGGCTTTTATCGTCGTAGCGGTGGGCGGGGGCGGTGGCATGTTCGCCCCGGCTTGTGCTGGTGCTGGGCTGGCGGCGCTGATCGTAATCGGGTTGGGGCTGGCGGTCCATCGGCCGCTCAGCCGACTTCCAGAAAACAGCCTCAAGCTTATAGTGGGCGCTTTGCTGACCACCTTCGGCGTATTTTGGATAGGCGAAGGGATCGGAATTAGGTGGCCCGGGGGCGACTGGAGCTTGTTGATCCTGTTGGCGCTGGTGTTAGTCACCGCCAGCACCGCTATCACCTTGGCACGCCAGACGGCTCGCCGGCTTGAATCGGCCGCGGCACGCTTATGATGGCACGCCTGGGTATGGCTGTGCACGGAGTCTTAGGATTGTTCGTCGAAGATGGCAGTTTGGCGCTCAGCCTGCTGGCTTGGATTGTGGTTATCGCCGCGGCGATCCATCTCGGCCTGCCTCCGCGCCTCACCGGGGCCGCTTTTGTACTAGGCTGTCTGTTAATTTTGCTTGAGAATGTGCGCCGGGGTGCTGATCGGCAAGCGCGTGCCAAGCTGCAGCGGCCGCGTCCCAAGGCCGATGCCAGCCTGGGCTAATTGGCCAAGCGTACGATTTTTTGCGATAGTGAAAAATCCATATTGCCTGGCGTAAGTCCGAATGCCAGGGACAAAACGGCAGAGCGGAGTTGGAATCGTGAATGACGAGATGGTGCAGCGGTTAGCGATTCGCCAGGTGGTCGAGAATTGGGCGGTGTGGCGCGATGCCGGTGATTGGGAGCGCTTTCGCACCTGTTGGCATGACGACGGCTACATGATGGCGACCTGGTTTCAGGGGCCGGTGGACGATTTCATCCGCGTTAGTATCGAGGGCTGGAACCGCGGCGTCAGTATCCTGCATTTTCTGGGCGGGATCACCGTGGATATCGCGGGCGAGCGCGCGATCGCCCAGAGTAAGATGACCATTTCGCAGCGCGCTTCAGTGCACGACGTGCCCTGCGACGTGGTTTGCACCGGGCGCTTTTATGATTTCTTCGAGCGCCGCCAGGGGCGCTGGGCCATCGTGCTGCGCCAGCCGATCTATGAAAAGGACCGGATGGATCCGGTCGATCCGGCGCACGGCTTGCGGCTGGATCCGGCAATCCTGGAGCGCTTTCCTCAAGGCTATCGTCATCTGGCTTACGCCCAGAGCGCGATTGGCTACAAGGTTAAAACCGACATGCCCGGACTCAAAGGGCCCGAAGTCGAGGCACTGTACGCGCGCGGTCAGCGCTGGTTGGCTGGCGGGCCGCATTCGTGAGCCGTGCCGGCGCACCCTCGGGCCACGAATGGGAGGCAGCGCGATGAACCAAGCGGATACGCCGGCGGCGATTGCTATCAGGCAGGTGGTCGAGAATTGGGTGATGTGGCGCGACTACGGCGATTGGGAGCGCTTTCGCACCTGTTGGCATGATGACGGCTACATGGTCGCGATCTGGTTCCAGGGGCCGGTGGAGGACTTTATCCGTGCCAGCAAAATCGCCTGGGAGCGCGGACCCGCGACGTCGTTGCACTTCCTGGGCGGTTGCTCGATCGACGTCGCCGGCAATCGCGCGATCGCCCAAACCAAGACCACGATTTCGCGCCGCGGCCTGGTCGAGGGGATCTTGTGTGACAGCGTTTGCACCGGGCGCTTTTATGATTTCTTCGAATGCCGCCAAGGACGTTGGGCAATCGTGCTGCGCCAGCCCATCTACGAAAAGGATCGCATCGACCCAGTGGATCCTTCCGCCACCTTGTCGCTGGATCCCGCGATTCTAGAGCAGTTTCCTCCCGGCTATCGCTACCTCGCCTACGGACGAGCCAAGGCCGGCGAGCAGATTCCGCGCAGTCTGCCCGGGCTCAAGGGGCCCGAAGTCGAGGCACTGTACGCGCGCGGCCGCCGTTGGCTGGCAGGCGGCGCGCTGGATTGACGCCGGGTTGTCCGATGGATCGCCTAGGTCATCCAAGCGGTAATTGGAGCCAGGCGCTGCTTGTACTGATCTGCGGCGTGCTGATCGCGGTGCTGAGCGGCTGTTTGATGTTGGCAATTCCCAGCGCTGGTTACGAGGCCTACAAGTACGAGCACGGCAAGAGCAGCAAGACTCCTCAAGCCAGTTCCACCGCCGTGCCCCCGCCGGGCATGACCGAGTGAGCGGACGGCAAACGTGTATCTGGGTACCTTCCCGTCTTGTCCCGTCGTGACAGCTAGCGTGCCGTCGCCCTTGAAAATCCGGTGATATACCCGGTCATACTCATCCGTATGAAAACTTCTGCCTCGATTCCGGGACGGCTGTTCGATGGCGGCTGAACGTCTGGCGAAGCGGCTGGGATTGCGCGCAGGCGTCTTTACTCCCAGGCCCTTGAATACTACGTCGAGCAGGCCGAAAAGCGTGGGACTACCGAACCACTGAACGACGTGTACGCGAAAGGGCAGGTCCGGTTTGGAGACGGCGCTGGCGGTGCTGCAGGCTGCCTCGCTCCATCCTGAGCGGTGGTGATCCGCCGGGGCGAGATCTGTTGGGCGACGTTGCCGAATGGGATGTGATAGTCGCGCGCTTGGGAGGCTTGGGCTGGCCGAGCTGTCGCTCCTGCGGTTTCAGGCGTGTACGGCTGGGGCGAGAGCAGCCAGCGCCTGTTCGATATCGTTGGAATTCAGCGCGCCCCGCTGCGCGAGCGTTTGCTCCAGTGCCGCCATCCAGTTGACGTAGTAGCTGGAACTGGAGTCAGGACCGTTGATCCGAGCGATTAGCTGCTGGCGGAATTCTTCGTAGCTGAAGAGCCCGCGCTTGACCAGGACCAGGGTAAGGCCAAACACACGCGCCTCCCAGGGCTCGTTGAACACCGGTTCCTGCTCCCGGGCCAGGAGTTCTAGAGCGTCTGTGGCAGCCATCAGGGATGCTGCTCGGTGGTCGTCAAGGGTTTGCGCGGCGTGGAAACCTTGCTGACACCGACCATCGCATCGCGCGTGATCAGTGCGGCCAATTGCTCTTCACTCATGCGTTCGGTTCCGGCCGGTCGTTCAGGCAGAACCAGGTAGCGGACTTCGGCGCTGCTGTCCCAGACTCTAATCTCCACTTCATCGGGCAGCTCGAGACCGAATTCATGTAGTACCGCCCGCGGTTCGCTCACCGCCCGCGAGCGATAGGCAAAGCTTTTGTACCAGACCGGCGGCAGTCCCAGTACCGCCCAGGGATAGCAGGAGCATAGAGTGCAAACGATCATGTTATGCACCCGCGGAGTGTTTTCCACCACGATTAGCGGCGTGAGGCCCATGTCGGCGCCCAGCTCGGCAACGGCGCTGCGGCCGTCCTTGAGCAGACGGCGTTTGTAAGCCGGATCGACCCAGGCACGGGCCACCACGCGGGCCCCGATCTGGGGGCCGATTCGATGCTGATAGGTATCGACGATTTCATCCAGTGCCGCGGGGTCGATCAGTCCCTTGGCGACCAACGCAGCTTCCAGGGCCTTGGCGCGCTGCGCAATGTCTGGCTCGGGTTGATTATGGTGGTCCTCGCTCATTGCCGGCTCCTCGCTTTGGCTGGCCGTGCCTTCGCTCTCGTGCGGCGCGGTTTGGCCGCGGCGCGCGCGAGCGACTGCGGCTTAAGATAATCTTCCCACAGGTCGATATGGACGAAACTGCGGGCGGTCGCCGCTTCGCCCCATAGCTCACGCGCATCGAAGCGCACCGCATAAACATGCTGGGGGCGCTCGCCGGTGCCGGCAACTCGGCTGTCGGGCAGGTGATGGACCCCTTCGTCAAGCACGATCACGCCCCGCTTGCCGCGCGCATAGCGTGGCACTCGGGTATGGCCGGTGGGATGAAAATTCCTGACCACGACGCGATCGCCGGGATGAAAACGAGCTCGGCGGGGGCGCGTCTGGGCAGGCACCGCGAGCTGGGGCGGCGGGTTCATCGGCAGCAGGGCGACGGGCGCGATACCGTCGAAATCGGCGGCGCTGAGCACCCCCTTTTCGATTAGCAACCCGGTTATCGCGAGGGTCCAGCGGGCGTAGTAGCTGGCGCCCAGATAGCGTGCTGGCGGAAGCCGTTCGACCGCGTGGCGCATTTCATCGAGCTTGTAGAATCCTGCGCGCTGGCAGGCCCGGCTCAGCGCCATCACGCGGCCTTCCCACGGCTCATGGAAGACCGGTTCGTTACTCTCGCGGGGCACGGGACCGAAGTCCTGCATCCCGCCCATGTCATGTACGCCGTTCACAAGCTGCCTCGGTTCAAAAACTGACGTGTTCTCAGCGAAAATAAACGCTTGTTCGCCACTGTGTCAACGTACCGAGAAGCCGCGTCCGCCGTTACCTTGAAATCGGGTCAGGTTGAGCTACATTGGCTTTCGGTATGGTGTGAAACTGGCGTACTTGCGATGCAACCAGTATTCTAAGCGTGCCTTGTTGTATCGACGGCCAGCGCGGTTAGGTCGGGAAGCCGTAATCGAAACTCGAAATATCTGCCGGAATCACGAAATAATAGCCGAACAACTCTCAGGACGGAGGATTCAAAGGGCTGACATGGCGGTTTCCGAGAAACAAAGGGCTCGCGCGTTCGACGGTTATTATCGCAAGCAAACGGCTGAGCCTGATTTGCGCTTTTGCCAGGTGGGGCGCGGAACACTAGGAGGCGAATATCTGCGCCGCTTCTGGCATCCGGTCGCCTATCTGAGCGAACTTACCGACGTGCCTTTGCGCGTGCGAGCGCTGGGTGAGGATCTGGTCGCGTTTCGCGATCACGAGGGCCGCATCGGCGTCCTCCATCTGCACTGCTGCCATCGCAACACTTCGCTGGAGTTCGCGATGGTCGAGCGGCGCGGGCTGCGTTGCTGCTATCACGGTCGCCTGTATGATATCGACGGCACTGTGTTGGAGATGCCCGGTGAGCCGGCCTTTGAACGCATGCGCGACCGCGTCAGCCAAGGCGCCTACCCCACCCACGTCTTTGCTGGGATCGTCTTCATCTACATGGGGCCGCCCGAGCGGATCCCGGTCTTCCAGGTGTTCGATCGGATGAAGGTGCCGGGAATCGAGCTGGTACCCAGCATCCGCTGGCCGCTGGAATGCAATTACATTCAGGTAGTGGAAAACGCGATGGACGCCCATCACACCGCGGTCCTCCATGTAATTCCGCAGATCCGCGAGATGCGCCATTTCGGATCCAACTTCGGCGCCGCGCCAGCGATCACCTGGGCCGATTCGGCCGCGGGCATGATCTACTTGGCCGCGCGCCACGTCAATGACAACGTCTGGGTGCGCTCGGCCGAACTGGTCGCGCCCAACGCCGGTTTCATCAACTCGATCTTCGAGGAAGGAATCGAGCGCAAGTATGCCAGCGATCCCTTCATGTCGTTCTGGTTCCTGCCAGTCGATGACACCCACACCATGCGCTTTGCGGTCAGTCACGTAACCCAGCACGAAATCATGCCCTTCGAGAAGCGGCGCGAGCTGGAGAACTTCGGCCAGCTTCCCGGCCGGCCCTATCGCGAGCGGCAGTGGATCCCGGGCGACTACGAGGCGGAAACCAGTCAGGGCGAGATCAACCTGCACGCGCTGGAGAACCTCGGCTCGATCGATCAGGGCGTCGCGAAATTTCGCCGCTATCTGCGCCATAACATGGAGCTGGTTGCGCGCGGCGAGGATCCTCACGGCTTCTACCTGTCGGAAAGTGACGTGCCAACCACCTCGTGCAACGATTGTGTCGTTCCAGCCGCGGAGATCGGTGGCGATCCTAATGATCGCGAGGCGCTGCTCCGCTTCGCGCAGACGCTCCCCGAGCGCTATCGGAGGGAGCCGCCGATGGCGTGGCTGGCGCGGCGCGCGGCGGGTACCATCTAAGCGTCACCGCGCCGGCGTAATTCAAATTCTTCTTAAAGCCCGCGCCTGCGGAGCGGCGACGAAAATTCGAATCGCAAGTGGGGTCTTCCGCGGCCGCTGCGCAAATGCCGGGTGGCCCTTTTTTCACTCCAACAAGGGCGGCGAGCGGAGCACTAGGGCAAGCAGGTTGTTTCCAAACCCAAGGTCCAAGTTGCGCCCCTGGGGCAGGCGCGCTACAAGTCAGGCAAAATCCGGCGCCCCAGCTCAATAGCCGCTAGCGGACCGGCCACGACGGTCGGTTTTTCAGCAAGGAGTATGCGATGGCGGAGCAGCACAAGGTTGCGATCGAGACTACGGCCCAAGCCTACCTGGAGTTGCTGGCGGGTTTGGGGATCAAATATTTCTTCGCCAACGCGGGCACCGATTTCGCCTCGATGATCGACGGCTTTGCTCGCCGCGCGCATGAGCAACAGAGCACGCCTGAGCCGGTGCTGGTGCCCCATGAATGCTGCGCGGTCTCGATGGCGCACGGCTATTACCTGGCCACCGGTCAGCCCTCGGTGGTGATGGTGCATACCTTGCCCGGCACCGCCAATGCCTTGGGTGCGCTAATCAACGCGGCGCGAGCCAACATTCCACTGGTGCTGACCGCCGGCCGCACTCCGATTACCGAACAGGGCCATCCCGGCAGCCGCGACGGTACTATCCATTGGGGGCAGGAGTCTTTCGATCAGGCCGCGATGGTAAGGGAATTCGTCAAGTACGATTATGAGCTGCGCACGCTGGATCAGATGGAAACAGTGGTGCGCCGCGCCTTCATGCTGGCCAACGCCGAGCCCAAGGGGCCGGTATATCTGAGCCTGCCGCGCGAGGTGCTGGCCGAGCCCCATCGTGAATTTACCTTCTCCACGGGCCGGCCGCTGGCGCCGCTGGCCGATCCCTATCCCGATCCGGCGGAAATCGAGCGCTTGGCCGCTCTTATCGCTCAGGCTAGCCATCCGCTGATCCTGACCCGTTCGTTGGGGCGCAGTCATGCGGCGGTCGGTGCGCTGGCGGAGTTGGCGGAGAAGTTCGCCATTGGCGTAATTGAATACCCCTCGCCGGCTTTTATGAACCTGCCCGCTAGCCATCCGATGCATCTGGGGTTCGGTCCACGCCCATTCCTAGGACAGGCGGATTTGATCCTGGTGATAGACTCCGACGTGCCCTGGATCTGGAGCGGGGCGCTGGGGGCCAGTCCTCAAGCGGGCGCCAAGGTCGCCCATCTCGGGCAGGACCCGCTGGCCCATCGCTACCCAATTTGGGGTTATCCGGTGGAGTGCGCGATTCAGGCCGATTCCGCCAAAGCGCTGCCCTTGCTGATCGAGGCGCTGGAGCCATATCGCAAGCGCCATCAGAGCGCGATCGAAGAGCGCGCTCAGGCGATTGCCGCCGAGCATCGGCGCCAGCGCGCCGCTTGGCTGGCGGAGGCCGAACAGGCCGGCAAGGCGGAGTTGCTGACACCCGAGTGGATCTCGCACTGCCTGTCCGAATACCGCTCGCCCGATACCGTGTTCATTAATGAGTACCGCCTCAGCCAGCGCCATCTGCTGGCCGACCTGCCCGGGAGCGTTTACGCAGGATCGTCGGCAGGCTATCTGGGCTGGGGCCTAGGAGCTTCGCTGGGAATCAAGCTGGGCGCGCCCGAAAAGACGGTAATTTTGATGGAGGGGGACGGCAGCTACCTGTTCGCCACCCCTTCGGCTTGCCATCTGGTCGCGGCGGCGCGCAAGCTGCCCACCCTGACTATCGTCAACGACAACGGCGGCTGGGGCGCGGTCTATCATGCCGCGCGGGGTGTACATCCCGAAGGATGGGCGGTACGCGACAAGAATTTTCCACTGGTGCGGTTCGGCGCCCAGCCGCGCTACGACAAGATGATCGAAGCCTTCGGCGGCTATGGCGAATTCGTCAGCAGCCCGCGCGAATTTCCCGCGGTGCTGGCGCGCGCAATCAAGGTGGTGCGCGAAGAAGGGCGCGCCGCCCTGATTCACGCTCGCTGCGTGCAACTCTAAGAGGGACGGGATGGAAACTCGCTCGCGCAAAATCGTCGTCATGCGGCCTGCGCCCGACCGCGCCGCGGTAGTGGCGGCCCAGGCCGCCGGCTTTGAGGTCATCGAAGCGCCCCAGTTCGATCACGATCAGCCGCCGCCGCGCCTCGAAGAGCTGATTAATTTTATCGGTGATGCCGGCGCGGTGTTGGCGATGCCGCAATGTCCCATTGGGGCGCGCGTGCTGGAGAGCTGCCGCAATCTGCAAACCGCGATGTCCTTGGTGATCGGCGTCGATCATATCGACCGCGACACCGCCACCCGTCTGGGCATCCTGGTCTGCAACAGCCCCGCACCCGAGAATATTCTGGGCGTGGCCGAGGCCACCGTCGGGCTGATGGTCGCCCTGGTCAAGAACCTCAAGCTCAATGAGAGCTACCTGCGCGCTGGCAATTGGTACAACGTCGCCCATCGCGGCGTCATCATGGCCGGGCGTACGGTGGGTTTCATCGCGTTGGGACGCATCGCGCGCGAGACCGCCAAGCGGCTGGCCGGCTGGGGGATGCGACTGGTGGCTTACGATCCCTATGTCGATGAGGCGACGATGGCGGGTTTGGGGATTGAGAAGATGGAGCTGCAGCCGCTGCTGCGCGTCTCCGACTTCGTCAGCATTCATGCCCTGCTAACCCCAGAGACTCGCGGTCTGATCGGTCTCGAGCAGTTGCGGATGATGAAGCGAGAGGCCTATGTGGTGAATACTTCGCGCGGTGGAATCATCGACGAGGCCGCGCTGGCCCGGGCGCTTGACGAAGGGATTATCGCAGGGGCGGCACTGGACACCTTTCGCAACGAGCCGTTGGAGAAGGACAGCCCGTTGCGCGCGGTCGATCCCAACAAATTGATCATGACCCCACATATTATTGGCCATCCGCAAGGAGTTGAGGGACCGAGCTTTCGCCTGGCGATGGACACCGCGCGCAAGGTGTTAAGCGGCGAGTTGCCGCAGTTCGTGATGAATCCCGAGGCAGTGGAGCGCTGGCGCGCCCGTTTCTGGGCTTAGCGCGGGCGTGACCGCCCTGCTGCGAGACCCACTCGCCAGGGCGGCTGGCGTAATACGGCTTCGGCCTGTTTTTGCTTATGCTCGGCCGCGTTGCTAACCTGGAGCCCAATGGCTCAAGGTATGCCGAACACTCAAGCGACCAGCCTCGAGGGTGCCGGCTCTGGCCTCAACGGTCGCAATGGCGCGGGTGACGAGAATGATGGCGCCCGCGCGCCGCGTTGGGGTGAGGCGGTAACTATCGGCGCCACGCCGCTGCCGAGCGCCGAAGGTGGTCGCTTCGATCTCGATTCCCCGGCCCTTTATCTTAATCGCGAACTGACCTGGCTCAATTTCAACCGGCGGGTGCTGGCCGAGGCCGACGACGAGCGTAACCCGCTGCTGGAGCGTCTTAAGTTCCTTGCCATCACCGCGTCCAATCTCGACGAATTCTTCATGAAGCGGATCGGCGGGCTCAAGCAGCAGGTAATCGCCGGGATGACTGAGCGCACGGTCGATGGGCGCACGCCCGGCGAGCAGATCGCCGAATGCTACGGCGAAATTCGCCGCATCGAAACCGCTCAGCGCGAGACCCTGAGCGTGCTGCTGGCGGCGCTGCGCGAGCACAAGTGCGTGCTGGAGGCCTATTCGGCGCTTAGCGCCGCTGAGCAGGCGGCGCTGCGCGAATATTACCTTGCCAACATCTTTCCGCTGGTGACGCCACTGGCGATGGACTCGGCCCATCCCTTTCCTTTCGTCTCCAACCTCTCGCTCAACCTGCTGATCTCGGTACGGGGCGAGAGCGAAGCCGAGCCGGGGTTGGCGCGAGTCAAGGTGCCAATTGGCGCCGGCATCCCGCGCTTTTTACGAGTGGGCGCGGCCAATCGCTTCGTGCGCCTGGAAGAGGTGATGATCCATAACCTCGACTTGCTCTTTCCGCGCATGCGGGTGGAGACTTGTGCGCTGTTTCGGGTCACACGCAATGCCAACACCGAGCGCGACGAGGAAGAGGCCGACGACCTGCTGGAAATGATCGAGTCCGAGTTGCGCGACCGCCGCTTTGCCCCGATCGTGCGGCTGGAAGTCTCCACCGGCATGGACCCGCTGCAGCGCGGAATGCTGGCGGCTGAGTTGGGATTGGACGAACACAACGACGTGTTCGAAGTCGATGGGATGCTGGCTCTGCGCGATCTGATGGAGCTGACGGCAGTAGAGGATCCGGCCCTGCACGATCCGCCTCACCATCCGATCGACAACGCCTGGTTGAGCGGGCCGCGCAACATCTTTCATCAGATTCGCGAATTCAAGGGCGGCCTGCTGTTGTTCCATCCCTACGAGTCGTTTTCCACTTCGGTAGAACGTTTCCTGCGCGAGGCCAGTACCGATCCCAAGGTGCGAGCGGTCAAGATGACGCTTTATCGGACCTCGGTTAATTCCGCGATTCTTGACCACCTGTGCGAGGCTGCGCGCAATGGTAAGCAGGTCGCGGTGGTGGTCGAGCTCAAGGCGCGTTTCAACGAAGAGGCCAACATCCATTTTGCCCGCGAGTTGGAAGAATACGGCATCCACGTCACTTACGGGGTGGTGGGGCTCAAGACCCACGCCAAGGTAATTTTGGTGGTCCGCCAGGATTACAACGGGCTGCGCCGCTACGCCCATATCGGCACCGGCAACTACCATCCGATAAACGCCCGTCTGTATGCCGACATGGGGCTGATGACTATCGAGGAGGCGATCGGCCAGGATCTGACGGAGTTGTTCAATTACCTGACCAGCGGTTATGAGCTGCGCCGTGCCTATCATCGAATCGTGCCCGCGCCCGCCCAACTCAAGGCCCGGCTGCTGGCCGATATTGAGGGCGAAATCGAGCGCGGCAGCGGCGGGCTCATCCAGATGAAGATGAACGCGCTGGAAGACGAAGACATCACGCAGGCGCTGTATCGGGCCTCGCAAGCTGGGGTAACGGTCGATCTGATCGTGCGCGATACCTGCCGGCTGCGGCCGGGGATCGCGGGCTTGTCCGAGAACATCCGGGTGGTCAGCGTGCTGGGCCGCTTTCTGGAGCACGGCCGCATCTATTACTTTCGCAACGGCGGCGCTGAGCGCTATTACATCGGATCGGCCGATTGCATGACGCGCAACCTGGAAAGCCGGGTCGAGGTGATGGTCCCGATCGACGACCCGCTGCTGATGCGTGATCTGCGGGCCACTTTGGACATTCATCTCAAACCGCTGCGCGGTTCGTGGGAAATGCGTCCTGACGGCAGTTATCTGCCGCGCGCGCCGCTAAGTGAACGGGTGAGCTGTCAGCAGCTGATGGCGGAATTCGTAGCTCGCCGCGAGCGGGTGATTCAGCGAAATCGCAAACGTCCCCGCATGGCCCGCCGCGCCGCCGCCCCTGACTGAGGTTCGGCGGTCGGCGTCGCGAGGGCACTCCCGTAATTGCCAATTTCGGCATTTGTTATAACGATGAGAACAAACCCATCATGCTGCACAAGGAAGCAATGGGGCCGGTTAATTACGTAGCTTCCGAAATGGAGCCGGGAAGGCGCTATTTGGGCGGCCATTCGGAAAAGACGGACGTGTACGCGCTCGGGAAGATTCCATACTGGACGCTCTCCCTGGCGGCTCATATTTGGCCGTGAGGATCATCGGGCCTCTCCGCTCACGGGGCTGCTTGGTGAGCAGCGCTGGAACCACGCGCACATTCTGCTTGATAAGGTGCTCGCCGAGGAACCGTCCGGCCGACTCAGGCTCTATGACTTTCACCGCGAATTACAAAAGGTAGGGGATCGCGCTATGGGGGATTACGCGCGCTCAAGCCATCGACCGGCATCAAGTGCAAGTTCTGCGGTGTCGGAATCAATGGGCGCATCGGCGAACAGGTGACGGATAGGGTTGTTTCACTGCGAAATAATAGCCGATGTGGCGCCCCGAATCAGATGGTCTTCGGTAACGTTACGTTTTGCGACAACTGCGGTCACTTAGAGTTCGCCAACTCTCAGCTGGTTTCGGGCGGCTGAGCCGGGCGTGCCTCAGTTGACGGCGGTTTGATGGGCGGCGGGAACGGCGGTGCTGCGGCTGGCAGAGACCAGCATCGGGCGCACCTGCTCGCCGTCTTCCACCGCCTGCCCCATGTTGATCGCCACCAGGTCGTTGTCCTGCAAGCCGCTTAGAATTTCCACGCTCTCGCCGTTGTCGTAACCCAGGGTGACCGGAGTCAGATGCAGGGTGTGGCCGCGGACGACCGGCAGAAAACTTTTGCCCTGCATGAACACCAGCGCGCTGTCTGGAGCCAGCGGCGCCCGCGCGGTGGCATGGATGGAGAACTGAATGTTGGTATACATCCCCGGGTAAAGTTCGCTGTCGCGGTTGGGCAGGTCGACTTCCACCAACATCGTGCGCGAGACGTCGGAGAGCATCTTGGAATGGCGGGTGACGGTACCCATAAAGCGCCGCCCCGGCAGTTCAGTGACGGTAACCACCGCGGGATCGCCGTTGCGGATGAACAGGGCCTGGCTTTGCGGCACCTGAGCGTAGATGCGCAAAGGTTGCAGGGTTGCCATCTCGAAGATCGGCGTGGCGGGCGTGTTATTGGTGGCCATCGGCACCAGCGCGCCGGGGTCGAAGTTGCGCGCGGTGATAAGCCCGCTGAAGGGCGCTTTGATGATCTCGTAGGCTTGCATGTCCCGGGCCGCCGCCCAGGTGGCCCGGGCCCGCAGCATCGCCGAACGCGACTCATCGGCGGTCTGCTGTGGCACCACCCCCAGTCGGACCAAGTTCTGGTTGCGATCGTCGGTCTGCTTCTGCAGCCAGTAATTGGCTTGCGCGTCGGCCACCGCCTTGTCGGTTTCGGGCGAATCGATGATAGCCAGCACCTGGCCGGCTCGAACCCGGTCGCCCTTGTCCACCTTGAGGGTCTTAAGGTAGCCGGGCAGCTTGGCGTAAACCGGAGTTTCGTTGAAGCCGGCCGAGCTGCCGGGAACCACCACGGTACGCTGGGAGGGGGTGAAACGGACTGGCACTACCATCACCAGCGGGCCCTTTTGCAGGCTTAAACCAATCTCTTCGCTCTGGCGGTGCAGTTGCGAATTACGCGCCAGCACCAGCCCGGCGGCGATCACCGAGATGGCCAGCACCGCCGCGCCGCCCAGGAACAAAGACAGCCCTCGTGGCCGCTTTGGGGTATATAGCTTGGGATCTTGCTCGGCCATTGGGCTCCTACACCCGCGGCATCAGGGCCGACCGCACGCGGTCGTCGCGTTCCTGCTTAGTTACCATCGCGCGAGAGAAAATCGAATAGACTGCCGGGACCACGAACAGGGTGGTCAGGGTGGCGCCGAGCAGACCGCCGATCACGGCGCGCCCCAACGGCGCGTTTTGTTCCGAACCTTCGCCCCATGCCAGCGCCATGGGCAGCATCCCCAGGATCATGGCCAGCGCGGTCATCAGGATGGGACGCAGGCGAATGCGGCCGGCCTCGATGGCGGCGGCGGTCGCGCTGTAGCCTTCCTCGCGCAGGTCGTTGGCGAAGGTGATGAGCAGGTTGCCGTTGGCCACCCCTACGCCTACCGCCATGATCGTGCCCATCAGGGATTCTACATTGATCGTGGTATGCGTCAGCACCAGCATCCAAAGCACCCCAGCCAAGGCTCCCGGTACTGCCATCAGAATGATCAGCGGCTCTAGCCAGGACTGAAAATTGGCCGCCATCAGCAGGTACACCAGCACCACCGCCAGAATCAACCCCAGCTCCATGGTGCCGAAGGATTCGGCCATCGCCTCACTCTGACCGCGGATGGTGATGTGGCTGCCTACCGGTAGGCGGCCCAGCGAGGCTATCGCTTTGCGCACGTCGGCCGTGGTCCCGCCCAAGTCGCGGCCGGCCACGCCGGCGTTGACGTTGATCACCCGGTCAATAGTGTAGTGGTCGATGACGGCGGGGTCCACCGAGCGGCTGAAGGTGGCGACGTTGCTGAGCAACTGCGGCTGACCGCTGCTGCTGCCCAGGGGCATGTTGCCCAGGGCGTCAACTGAATCGATCAGATGCTGAGGCGCCTGCGAGATCACGAAGTAGCTAGCCTGACTTATCGGATCGAGCCAGAAGTTGGGTTGCAGCAACGTATCGCCGCTCAGCGTAGTGAGCAGGCTGGAAGCGACCTGCTGCATCGTGATTCCCATCTCCAGCGCGCGGGCCCGATCGACGTGGACGTCGATGGCGGGATAGTCTAGCGGCTCGGCGATGCGCAAGTCGGTAATTCCGGGAATGCGCGCCATTTTGGCTTCCAGCTTGCGCGCCAAAGCGTAGTTGCTTGCCATGTTCATCCCGCCCAATTGCACGTTGATCGGCGCGGGCAGGCCGAAGTTGAGCACCTGGTTGATGATATCAGCAGCCTGGAACCAGCCCCGTACCTCGGGAAAACGCTCGGCCAGCATGCGCCGGATACGGGTTTCGCAAACCGCGGTGGGTAATTGATGGCCGCGGCGCAATTGGATGTTGATCTCGGCGTCTTGGGGCCCGACATTGTCGGTCTGGAAAAACGCCAGTTCGATCGCGAAAGGCAGTCCGATATTGTCGGTTACGTCAGTGATATCGCGCGCCGGAATAACCGTGGGGATGGCGTGTTCCACCGCGTCCACGATCCGCTCGGTCTGTTCGATCCGGGTGCCGGTGGGCACGCGCACGTGCAACTTCATCATCCCGGCGTCTACCTGGGGAAAGAAATCTTCGCCCACCACGCCGAACAGCACCATCGAGGCTCCGATCGCCACCAGCGAGTAGCACAGCCACACCCGGCGCGCGGCAATAAAGCCCGCCAGCCAGGCCCGATAGCGCTCGCGCATCCGATCGAAGCCGCGATTGAAGGCAGCGTGAAAGCGGCTCCAAGGGCCGGTGACATGCTCGGTCGCCTCCTCGGGCAGCAGCGAAGCCGCCATCGTGGTGACCAACGTGCGCGACAGCAGGTAGGAAGTTAGCATCGCGTAGGTCACCGCAAGGGCCAGGGGGGTGAATAGAAAGCGGGCCACGCCCTGGAGCAAGACCACCGGAAAGAACACGATGATAATGGCCAGCGTGCCGACCAGGGTCGGGGTGGCGATCTGGCTGGCGCCGTCGAGGATTGCTACCAGCAACGGCTTGCCCATCATGTGGTTACGGTGGATGTTCTCGACCTCCACCGTGGCATCGTCCACCAGCATTCCCACCGCCAACGCCAGCCCGCCCAAGGTCATGGTGTTGATGGTTTGTCCGGAAAGCTTAAGTCCCACGATCGCGGTAAGAATCGAGAGCGGGATCGAAATCACCACGATCACCATGCTGCGCGCCGAGCCCAGGAAAACCAGCACCATCAAAGCCACCAGCGCGGCTGCGATCAGCGCTTCCTGGACCACGTCCCACAAAGCGGCACGCACGAACACCGATTGGTCGAAGGTGAGCTTGATCCGAAAGCCCTTAGGTGCGGTGGCCTGGATTTCGGGCAACATCCGCTTGACCCCGTTGATCACGCCCAGCGTGGAGGCGGCGGCATGCTTGATTACCAGCAAAAAGGTCGCGCGCTTGCCATTGACCCGCACCACGTTGGTTTGCGGCTGATGGCTGTCGGTGACCGAGGCTACGTCGCCCAGAAACACTGGGGTCGGACCCTTGAGCCCGGGAACCAGCTTGATTGGCAGGCGGTTGAAATTCTTGACCTCGGCTGGGCTCATGTTGAGGTTGACGTCGAACTCCTTGTCGCCCATCCGTACCGTGCCCGAGGGGATGATGACGTTGCTTTGGGCCAGCGCCTCGCCGATATCTGCCGCGCCCAGACCATTGGCGAACATCGCCTGCGGATCGAGGTTGACCATGATCGAGCGTGGCACTCCACCCAAGGGCGGCGGAATCGAGGTGCCGGGAACCGTGAAGAGCTTGGTTCTGATGTAGTACAGGCTGTAATCGAACAGTTTGTTTTCGGGTACGGTATCGCTGGAGACGTTGAGGTGGGCGATTGGCACGTTTGCCGCGTTGTAATCGAGAATATTGGGCGGTTCCATGCCCCGTGGCATGAAGACCATGCTGGAGGTAGAGGTCGAGACCATCTGCGCGATCGCGCTGGGAATGGACACCCCGGGCTGAAAATAAACCTTGATCAATCCGGTCCCGGTCACCGCGAACGATTCGATATGGTCGATACCGTTGACGGTGGTCGAGAAGCCGCGCTCCTCCTGGGTGATGACCCGCCGTTCCATGTCCACCGCCGACAGCCCGGTGTAATTGTAGAGCGCAATCACAACCGGAATATCGATGGTCGGAAAGATATCGATATTCATCATGCTGAAGGACAGTGCGCCCAGCACCAGCATGATTAACGCCATTACGGCAATCGAAATCGGGCGCCGCAGGGCGATCTCTACCAGCCACATCATAAGGTGTTACCTCGGCGGCTCCTGACCGCGCGCGCGCGATCGTTGTAACTCGCGGCCACGGACACAGCTCGCGCGGAACAACCGAGCGATTGTAAACGCCCCGCATCGCTCATAAAAGACCTGCTGCGGTGTGTCGGGCTGGAGGGGCAAATCCCGCTTGGCGTCCAGCGCTGGTTCTCGAACGAATAACAGAGAATTGGCATGATAGTGCTTGTATTCAACGTAATTTGCTAGTTTTACGGCTATCACGCCAGCGAAACCAGCTGTTTATTGCATCGTGGACGCTAGCCGGCGTTCGATGGTGCGGAACGCGCCGCTTAAGGTCTGGGTCGGTTGTCGCTCGCTCTAAGAGAGGGGGGCGTCTACAATTAGCGCAATGAGGGTCACGGACTGTCATGATTTAAGCCGACGGCGGGAATTTTCCCAGCCTCGGCACCTTGGTCGCCGCCACGAGGGAAAGGGTCGGCTCTGAGTTCCTCCAATCAACTGCCCACGCCAACGCGGCCCGAGCCGGCCAGACAGCCGGCGCCAGGCTTCAGCGAAGGCGAACTGGCGGCGCTTGTCGAGCTACGTCACGGCGATCCGCACGCGCTATTGGGACCGCATCCCGTGCCCGGGGGAACCGTGGTGCGGGCATACTGGCCGGGCGCTCTATCGATCGATCTGATTTCCGATCACGACGCGGAGGCGCACCCGATGGAGCGCTGGCGCGACAGCGCTCTTTTTCAGCTCTTCCTGCAACGCCCAAAAGAAAGGTTTTCCTACCATTTGGTGGTAAAGACGCCCACCGGCAGTGAAACCACGCGCGATTGCTATGCTTTTCCGCCCTGGCTAGGGGAGTTGGATAAGTACTTGCTGGGGGCGCAGAAAGAGGAATTGCCTTACCGCAAGCTGGGGGCCCATCCGTGCGTTCTGGAGGGGGTCGCGGGGGTCGGTTTCGCGCTGTGGGCGCCCAACGCGCGGGCAGTCAGCGTGGTGGGAGATTTTAATCGCTGGGACGGCCGGCGCTGTTTGATGCGCAGGTTGGGGAGCACCGGCATCTGGGAGTTATTCGTGCCGGAACTGCCACCCCTAGCCCGCTATAAATACGAAATCCATACCCTGGCCGCGCTGCCGCGCGTCAAGGCCGATCCTTATGCCCAGGCGATGGAGCTGCCGCCGGCGACCGCTTCGGTGGTCTATCAGCCGAGCTATCAATTCACCGATCGTGACTGGATGAATGCGCGCCAGGGGCGCGATTGGCTGCATCAGCCGGTGTCGATTTACGAGGTGCATTTGGGGTCATGGCGACGGGTGGTGGAGCAAGATAACCGGCCGCTGAGCTATCGTGAACTGGCGCCTGCGTTGGCCGATTACGCGCTCGATCTGGGCTTTACCCATCTCGAACTGTTGCCGGTGATGGAACACCCGTTTAGCGGCTCGTGGGGTTATCAGGTCAGCGGCTACTTCGCGCCCACCGCCCGCTATGGTTCGCCCGACGATTTTCGCTACCTGGTGGACTATCTCCACCGGCGCGGGCTTGGCGTCATCCTGGACTGGGTGCCGGCCCATTTCCCCAAGGATGATTTCAGTCTGGGCCGTTTCGACGGAACCGCCCTGTACGAGCATCTGGACCCCCGCGAGGGCGAGCATCCCGACTGGGGTACCTACGTTTTCAATTACGGTCGCGATGAAGTTCGCACCTTCCTGATTGCCAGCGCGCTGTTCTGGCTGCACGAATGCCATGCTGACGGTCTGCGGGTGGACGCAGTGGCCTCGATGCTCTATCGGGATTATGGCAAGGGGCCCGGCCAATGGATTCCCAATCGCTACGGCGGGCGGGAGAACCTGGAGGCGTTGGAGTTCCTGCGCCAACTCAACGAACGCGCCTATGGGCTCAATCCAGGAATCGCCATGATCGCCGAAGAATCCACCGCTTGGCCGGGCGTCAGCCGCCCCACGTACCTGGGCGGTTTGGGCTTCGGGCTTAAGTGGGACATGGGCTGGATGAACGATACCCTGGACTATTTCAGCCGCGACCCGATCTATCGCCGCTATTACCATCGCCACCTGACCTTCGGTCTGCTGTATGCCTGGAGCGAGAATTTTGTCTTGCCGCTGTCGCACGACGAGGTCGTGCACGGCAAGCGCTCGTTACTGAGCAAGATGCCTGGGGACCGTTGGCAGCAGTTCGCCAATCTGCGCGCGCTGCTGGGCTACATGTGGGCGCGCCCAGGCAAGAAGCTGCTGTTCATGGGGGGAGAGATCGGACAATGGCGGGAATGGGATCATGACCGCAGCCTGGATTGGCATCTCCTGGCCGAGCCCGAGCATCGCGGCGTGCAACAATTGATGCGCGACCTCAATCGGATTTATCGCGCCCATCCGGCGCTGTGGGAGGCCGATACCGAGCCGGCTGGCTTTCGCTGGATCGATGCCGACAATGCCGACGCTAACTCTATTGCCTTTGCGCGCTTCGCACCCGCCAGCAATCAGGTACTGATCTGCTTGGCTAATTTCTCGCCAGTGGTGCGCAATCGCTATCGGCTGGGGCTGCCCAAGCCGGGTTTTTACCGCGAAATTCTCAACACCGACAGTCGTTGGTACGGGGGCAACGATGTTGGCAATCAGGGCGGCGTGCAGGCCGAGCAGATCCCCTCGCATGGCTTTCCCTATTCCGCCGAGTTCACTCTGCCACCGCTGGCCGTGGTCTGGCTATGTCCGCCCTAGCGGCTTACTCTTTCGGCTCTGAGCCCCGTGGCCGGCGGAGCATGTGTACAGGCGCTGTTCGTCTCAGCAAGCTCAAGCTTAACTGCACCGGAGGTGTCCGTATGGCTTATGTGGAACCAATACGCACGGTGGCGGGTGGCCCGGGCCGTTGGCCTCGGGTGATGATAATCACGACGGCTCTAGCGCTGCTTGGCGCTACGGGCGGCAGCACAGGGAGCGGGCCGATGCCGGAGGTAAAGGCGGTACTGACGCAAGCCATCGCGGTGCTCCAGGATACTCAGCTTCCGCTGGCACAACGGCGGCAACGACTGCGCGAATTAGCCGAAGCTCACTTCGACTTCGCTACGATGGCTCGTTCCTCCCTGGGCTACCATTGGAAGAACCTTTCGCCGCCTCAACAGGAGCAGTTTGTTGCGTTGTTTTCTTCCTTTATAGAGGATGCCTACCTCGACAAGATCCAGGGTTATGTCAATCTAAAGTTCGAGGTTGCGCGCCAGCGGATGAACGGGCCAGGATATGCCGAAGTCGATACCAAGGTAATCCAAACCCAGGGCAGCCCTATCAATCTGAATTTTCAATTAGAGAAGAAAAACGGCGATTGGAAGGTCTACGACGTGCAAATCGACAACATCAGCATGGTCGATAATTATCGCACGCAGTTCAATCATGTAATCAACGAACGCGGGTTCAACGTGCTCGTCAGCGACCTGCAGCGCAAGCAGCGTGAATTGGCCTCGCTACTGGGAAATACGCAAGCGGCCAACCGCTAAAGCCCGAGATGAACATGCCTGTGCAGCCGGCGGCGCCGACCACGGTGCCACTACTGGACCTAAAGACGCAATTTCGCTCGCTGCGCCCCGAGATTATGGCCGCCATCACGGCGGTGATGGAAAGCCAGCAGTTCGTCCTCGGTCCTCAAGGCGCGGCTCTGGAGCGGGAGATTGCCGCGATGGTTGGAGTGCGGGCGGCGCTGGGTTGCGCCTCGGGCTCCGATGCGTTGATGTTGGCGCTAATGGCAATCGGAATCGGGCCGGGCGACGAAGTGATTTGTCCGACCTTCACATTTGTGGCGACCGCCGGCGCGGTGGCTCGTCTGGGCGCGCGACCCAGATTTGTCGATATCGACCCGCTGACCTTCACCCTGGATTGCGCGGCAGTAGCCCAAGCCATCACCGCCCGCACCCGCGCAATCATTCCGGTGCATTTGTACGGCCTGACTGCCGACATGCAAGTGTTGGATGAAATCGCGCGGCGCGCGGGCGCGCGCTTGATCGAAGACGCCGCGCAGGCTTTGGGCGCGCGCTATCACGGGCGGGCGGCGGGAGCGCTGGGCGCGTTGGCGTGTTTGAGCTTTTATCCCACCAAGAATCTCGGTGGTGCGGGAGACGGTGGCATGGTGCTCACCGACGATAGCGTCTTGGCCGAGCGGCTTGCGATGATGCGCGACCACGGTAGTCGGCGTCGCTACGAGCATGAAATCGCCGGGGTCAACAGCCGATTGGATGAAATCCAAGCCGCGATTGTGCGCGTCAAGCTGCCCCGGCTGGCCGCTTGGAACCAAGCCCGAAGTGAGGTGGCCGCGCGCTACCGTGAGCTGTTGGCCGGCCTTGCGCAGGTGCAACTTCCCGTTGTGCCCTCTGGCTGCGAGCACGTGTATCACCAGTTCGCGATTCGATGCGCGCGCCGCGATGAACTGCGCCAATTTCTGCGCCAGCGCGGAGTCGCCAGCGAAGTCTATTATCCTATCCCGCTGCACTTGCAGCCCGCCTTCGCTCATCTCGGTTATCGCGCGGGAGAGCTTCCGCAGGCCGAAGCTGCGGCCCGTGAGGTGCTATGCTTGCCGATCTATCCCGAGCTTACCCCTCATCAGCAAGAGCTGGTGGCAGATGCGATCCGGCGCTTTTATGCCGGCGACTAAGCATCCATAGCGCTGCAAAGCCGCAAAGGTTTAACGTTTTCGCATAATAGGAACGGATTAAACGAAATTGTACGCAGCTTCGCTGATTTGTATCAATTACGACCTCTTCTCGGCCCTATTGACCTTTGTTCTCTCAACATTTTCTATTAACTCTTGACATCGGACCCAACCCAATTTACGCTTCTGCATTCGACCACTTCATTTAGTAGGTTGCTTAAAATCTTTGCTTGAAGAGCGAGTACGTCGGCCAGAAGGGCCAACACCATACGGGAGACGGTGCCATGGGGAATAAAGTGGCGGCGATGATCAAGGGCGTGGGTGAAGTGATGACGGTCAAGGATCTAAGCGGCTATCTGCAATGCAACCAATCGACCATTTATCGCTTGCTCAAGCGCAACGAGATCCCAGCCTTCAAGGTGGGCAGCGATTGGCGCTTCATGACGGAAGAAATCCGAAACTGGTGCAAACGCAAGATGACCCGCCCACTGAGGCGAGGCGGACTGCTGGAACGCGCCGAAGCAAACTGAAGCCGGGACTATATCCAACCTGAAAATCTGCCAACAGTTTCCAGACGGCCGCTGAGAAAAACTTCCTCCCTTCTCATCCACGGCAAGATTCGCCCGCCCGCTAGGCCTGTTCGCTCCTGTAGGTTGTGGGCGCTTCGTTAGTCGTGGCGTCGCGCCGGTAGTGACAATTTCTGGAGCACGCCTGTGCTCCTAAGTCAGAATTCTATTGCGTCCGAGCCTTTCCGGTTTCAGCGTCCGCCCTTACCAATGCACCCGCGGCCAGACCTTGCCAGCGCAGGCCTGAGAATTGATCTGATCGGTGGTGGCAATCTAAGGCAACTATGCGCCGGGTTATCGACCCTGGCACGCCAGGCCTCAAGGGAGAGCGCACAGGCTTCAACACTGGAACATCGGTTAAGCCTGCTGCTAAAGCGGTTTTTCAACGCGCGTGGGCACAGTCTACGCGCAGACTGTGCCCACGCCCGCGCCTGATGTACAGCCGCAGGGTTAGCGAGAGCGATGATTCGGATTGTGCGAAGTTCGCTCAGGTGGTCGAGGTGCGCCTTCTGTGGTTTCGCCGCCCGTGCGGGGAAAAGATCGCTATGCCTCGTGATCGCGATAGCGGCGCAGTAATTGGGTGCGCGACAACCAAATCTCCACCGGTGGTGCGCTGAGAGTCCTGCCTCGTTCCAGGCGGCGAATACCGTCGGGATGGTAGAGCGCAATCAAGCCGTTCATAAATAATCGATTGGCGCGTCGGCGCCAGGTGAGAGGCACTTGACGGCGATAAAAGCCTAGCCGCGCCGCGCCCGCGCCTAGCAGGGTGAAACCATATAGAGCCTCGAAACAGATCCCCTCGCGCATGGTCCAACGAGCCAGGGCGGCGAGGTCGCCTCGAAGCGCGGTCGCCACGAGCTCGCCAACTAACAGGGCTCGCAGGAAACGGAGGTTTTCGCAGTGCAATTCCCCGATGATGGCACCGGGCTTGATGGCGGTATCGTCGGGTAGGGTAAGGGCGGGTCCCCGATAGTGGATCAAACGTACCCGCAACAGTCCGGCCGGCGCCTCAGGAATTGCCTGCGAGGGCCAAACCTGCTTAGCGATCTGCTCCCACAGCCACCAGCCGGTGAGTAAACCGCTAGCCTTACCGGGGCGCGAGCTGGAAGCCACCAAATGCCAGAAACGGCGTGGCGTGAGGTAGGCCGCCGACTTTGCCCGGGACATGCCCGGCGTGCCATTGCCTTCAGCTCGACTGGCCGCCAGACTCGCCGGCCAGTACCAAAAGCGACGCATAGAGAGCCTCGCGCGAACGAGGATACTGACTCCAAAGCAACGTGGACCGGCGGCGGCCAGCGGCTCACGATCAAATTTCGCTTGTCTTCAGCGTCACCTCATTCGCTCGGCGGCGGATTCGCTCGGTCGCAGAGCGAGGCGACGGATGTTTTTAGTTTGCGGCAGCCGGGACTAAAGCTGAAGGATTAAAACCACCGCTTGCATCCCGGCTTGCGATGAGTGAAATCCGCACCCCCAAAGGCGCCTTATAGCAGCGCGCCGCGAAAAGGATCGTCACGCTGTGGTGGGTACTGAATCAGGTTGAGCGCCCAGCGCCGGCCTAGCCGCAGGGCCTCTTCAGCTCGCTGGCACAGCCGTTCACGATACAGCGTGTTCCATACGTAAACGTCCACCGAGGGCTCTTCGCCCAGGTGCAGGTCGATCATCCAGTCCTCGACCTGGGGTCCGCAGATCAGCAAGCGCAACAGCCGCCCATGGTCTATTACGATCCCGCTGGCCTGGCCCGGCAGACGGAATTCGTCTTTGATTCGCTTGATCAAATGCTTGGAATAATGCTCTTCGGTCATCGCCAGATACGACCACTGGCCGGGACTAGGATTGAGGGCGCGGGCGATGTTGAGGTTATTGTCGGTCAGGTGTTCTTTGGCCCGATCCTGGTCGTAATCGCGTGCCACGCTGTAGAAGCTCATCGCGACTGGGAGCTGGGCCGTTAGCTGAGCGCGCTCCTGGCGCGGTTTCTTAACTCCGCTTTCGACCCACCAGCGATCCTGGACGTTGGGCCGCGCCATCGCTAGCCTCGCCGGCAGCGTGCCGAAGCGCGTTTACGCGCGCTGCGCGCTTGTACCGCCGCCGCTCTGCGCTGTCCGCCGGTGGCCCTGCGCTCGCCCCGACGCCGCCCGGCTTGGCGCTTTACCCGCGCGGCGCGTAGACGCCGCGAGCTGCGCGGGCGCAGGCCGTGCACCATCCGCCGGGTAAAGGCGTCGGCTTTGCGTTCGGCGTCGGTCCAGAACAGATAGTGGCCCATCTCGTGATAGACGATTTGAATCCACATCCGTTCGCTGTTGTACACCCGACCTCGCTTCCAGTTGCTAGGATGGATGAAGTGAATCAGGCCGTTTTCGTAGGTCTTACCCGCTGTCTTACCCCAATCCAGATATTCGTACCATTCGATCTTAGGGCGTTTGACTGCGTAAAAGCGGCAGAAGGTTGAAATCGCGCGGTTGAACGCGCTGATTTTTTGGGTTTGAAAAAATTCGGTCAGATGGCGGTCGATGGTCCGGCGACACGCCAGAGGAGGTAGAATCATCCGCACTGGCTTTCCTCCGCAGGTTCCATCATAAAAAGCCCTCCCTCAACCAGTCAATCGGGCAAAAAGAGCTCAATATTGCTGCATTTTACGCCGACTTTCGGTCAGTCGGCGGCTTGAGTTCGAAGCTGGGGGCGGTGCTGTCCCGATAGCGGAGCGCGCGTCGTTTGCTATAGTTCGGTAAGCCATTTCGCATCCAAGGAGCGTCGCTCATGGCCGAGTTTTATACCCACGAGGGAATCAAAGCGTTGCGCAAACTGCGCCAACTCAAGCCAGAATTGTTCAAAAGCTTCGTGGATTTCGATGATGCGGTCTTCAAAGACGGCGCCATCTCCTCCAAGATGAAGCATCTGATGGCGATCACCGCTGCCCATGTCACCCAATGCCCTTGGTGCATCGACGTGCATACCCGTAAGGCAGTAAGCGAAGGCGCCAGCGAGGAGGAGGTCGCCGAGGCGGTATTCGTGGCGATGGCGATGCGGGCGGGAGCCTCGTGGGCCCACGGCTGCATTGCGATGCATTCGCTGGAGAGTAAAGATTAGTTCAACCCTTGCTACGCTTGTCCAAGAGGATCATGGAAGCAGTTCAGCCCGCGCGCAAAACTCGCACCATCGCGATCGGCGACCTCAAGGTCGGTGGTCAGGCACCCATTGTAGTGCAATCGATGTGCGCCACTCATACCCGCGATGTCGATGCTACCGTGGCGCAGGCCCATCAATTGGCCCGCGCCGGGGCCGGCATCGTCCGCATCGCCTTGGACAATGAAAAGGAGGTCGCCGCGCTCAAGGAGATTCGGGCGCAAACCAAGGGCATCGTGCTCTCGGTCGACCTCCAGGAAAACTATCGGATCGCCGATAAAGTTGCGCCCTGGGTGGACAAGATTCGCTACAACCCCGGCCATCTCCACCACATCGAGAAGCGCAAGACGATTGCGGAAAAAGTCAAATGGCTGGTGGAGGTCGCGCGCGCCCACAATCTCGCCATTCGGATCGGTGTTAATTGCGGTTCCGTGGCGCCGGCCTTTTTAGAAAGATATCCCGGTGACCAGCTCCAGGCCCTAACCGAATCCACCGCCTATCACTGCGATCTAATGGACGAGCTGGGCTTCGAGCGCTTCGTGGTCTCCATGAAGGACTCCGACCCAGCCAAGGTAGTGCTGGCCAACCGCCGCTTTGCCCAACGCCGTCCCGACGTGCCCCTGCATCTGGGGGTTACCGAAGCTGGCCTGCCGCCCGAGGGGATCATCAAGACTCGGATCGCTTTCGAGAAACTGCTGGCCGAAGGGATCGGCGACACCATTCGGGTCTCGCTGACCTTGCCCTACGAACGCAAGCACGAGGAAGTCGAGGTGGGCCACCAGATCGTTCGCGACGTGGCTGCCGGCCGCTTCCTGTCGGTGCCTGACGTCTGGCCAGGGCTCAACATCATTTCGTGCCCCTCCTGTTCACGGGTGGAGAACGAAAAGTTCGTGGAGTTGGCCATCCAGGTCAAGGAGCTGACCAGCTACGCTGCTGCGCATCGGGTCACGATCGCGGTGATGGGCTGCCGGGTCAACGGCCCGGGCGAGACCGACGATGCCGATCTGGGGCTGTGGTGCGGACCGACCACGGTCAATCTCAAGCGCAAGGATCGCAAGCTGGGCAATTTCGGCTACGACGAGGTGCTGGGGCGCCTGCGCCAGGAGCTGGACCAAATCATCGCAGCGGGCCCCCACTCATCCCAAGCTGACTGAAGCACTGCGCGCGAAAAAACCGGCCGGGCGCGCGGCCCGGCCGGTGAAACGCTTCCTAATGGTATTGCTAACTAGTCCAAGGTATGGACGCTGACCCTACTGGTATTGGAGGGATCCATCTCCAAGGTCTGCGCCACGGTTTGGGAGATTCCTCCTAGATCCAACGCCTTGTGATCGGCGCAAACCAGCAGGGCGGTGGGATGGTGCTCGATGGGAAAGGAGCGCAAGCCGCTGTTGTCCAGCGCCGTGGCGGCATTCTGGCTGCAATACTCGCATTCGAATCGGCCCGAGCCGACTACCGCCAGTTGGCGATCCATCCGGGCTACGTAAACACTGTTAGGATCGGCCGAATCGGTCTTGGCCGCGACTTGATCCAGAGCACTTACCCGCCCGTCGCGGATCTGAGCCAGGGCCTTGGGAACCGCCACCTCGCAAGCCACTTGGCCGCGGTTCCTGACGCTCGCACCGACCCACACCGCGGCACCGATCAGGAGCACGGCCGCGGCAACGCCGATCAGCGCTGAGCGAGCGGCACCCTTGGGGCCTACAGTGACGGCCGAGGCGGGCTCAAGCATATTTACGCGGGGCACATCAACCAGCGGCTTGTCCTTGTCCATCGGCGACTCCTGCACAGGAATCAATTGGGGTCATAATCAAGTTGATTATCATCGCCGCAAGCCAAGCCGTCAAGGAGCACGCTGGGCGAGTCGCCGCGGGCGGCTTGACATCCGGCGGGCCCGGCCTAATAAACGGTCCAGCACGACGGCTAAGAACCGCCGTTCGGTGAGCGCGGTGTCAAGCCTCCCTGCTGGCAGCGACATAGGAGAAAGAGGTGGCAGACATGAACCACAGGGTTATTGGCACGCTGTCCGTTTTCGCCGCCTTCATGACGGTTGCGATGGGGAGCGCTGGGAGGCAAGCCTGGCCAATGGCTTGGTGGGATCCGGGCCCCGCCGCGGCGGCCTCTGGGGGCGCGCCCGTGCTCTCGGCCAAGACCCCGGCGATTCCGCAGATCAAGGGCGGTCAGTTGTCGCAGAAATTCCTGGGCATTCTCAACACTATCCCCGGCGGCCCGATTGAACCCTGCACCTATTTGGAGGATCCCTATCCTTCCTACAACGGGGTTGCGATTGACGCCAAGAACAACCTGGCGATCATGAGCGATCCCAATTTCAAGAGCGCGCTGGTTTACGACCTCAACGTGGCGGCCCCACCCCGCGCGACCGGGATCACGCCGCGCAAGGCCTGGGTCAAAGGGCCGGCGACCTGGCTGTCCTTTGCCACCGGCATCGCTATGGATCCGGTGCGCCATCGATTTTATGTCACGGAGAATGATTTCGGCGACGATGTTGCCAATTTCCCATACGGCGCCAACGGTAATTATCCGGCCCGCGTGCTGGCGATTCCGCACGGCGCCTATGGAATCGGGCTGAGCCAGCGCTATCAGCAAATCGCGGTTGCGATCGAACACAATGCGCAAATCGCCTTCTTCAAGCTCGACGCGCAAAACGCCGATCCCCCGCTGCGTGAGATCCGCGGGATGCATACCAAGCTGGCCGATCCCCATGGCCTGGTGTGGGACGAGGCGCACGACGAAATCGTGGTGGCCAATTACGGCAATTGGTCGCGCGGCGAATGGGACCCCGATTACAACGGCGGTGGCCGCTACTATCCGCCCTCGGTCACGGTCTATCGCGACGACGGCAAGGGCGACGTCAGTCCGATTCGAGTAATCCAGGGCAATAAGACCCGCTTCAACTGGCCCACCGGGGTCGCGATTGACGACAGCCACAACGAGCTGTTCGTGACCAACGAGGCCGGCGACCAGGTGCTGGTCTTCTCCCGTACCGCTACCGGCAACGTGGCCCCGCTGCGCGTAATCGCCGGGCCGCATACTCTGCTTCTGCACCCCATGGGCGTGGCCTACGACCCGGTGCACGATGAGATTTGGGTGGCCAATTATGGCCACACCGCCGAGGTCTTCGCCCGTACCGCCGCCGGTGATGCGCGCCCGCGGCGAGTGATTCGCAACGCGCCGGCGGGCACGCTGCGTGCGGGCTTCGGCGGTCCCACCGCGTTGGCCTACGATTCCAAGCGCGATCAGATCCTGGTGCCCAATTGAATCAGTGATCCGCGTATCGCGGCATTTGCCCGTGAGGCAAGTGGCAACGTCGAGCCGGCCCGCGCGATCGAGGGGCAAAACACCAAGCTAACTCGGGTCGCCCACGGTATCACCTACGACCCGGTTCACGATTTGATTATCGCCAGCGAACCGCTGGCCAGCTCGCTGGTGATCTTCAAGGGCGGGGCCAACGGCAACGTCGCCCCCTTGCGTGTGATCCAGGGGCCCCACACCCAACTCCATCAACCTTGGGGCGTGGCGGTGGATCCCAAGCACAACGAAATCTGGGAAGCCGATTACGGTAACGCCCACGTCGCTGCCTATCCTTTGTTCGGCAACGGCGACGTGGCCCCACTACGGGTAATTTCTAGCAGCAAGGCCGGGATGCGGTTGGATTCCGGGGTGGCGGTGGACCCCGACCGCAATCTGGTGGTGGTGGCGGCGCGCGACGCGCACTATCGCGGCGCGATCTATATCTTCAACCGCACCGACAACGGCGATCTGCCGCCCCAACGAGTTATCGCCGGTCCCACCACCGGCATCCTCGGCCTGTGGCATGTCCAAACCTACGGCGGTAAGATTTATGCCGCCGTGTTGGAGATGAACTACCGTCCCCCTTACGATCCCGCGGGTGACGCGCCGATGCCTGGCTGCAAGGGGCCAATTTCGGAGTTTTCTCCCTCGCCGCTGGGCTTCGTCGGAGTGTGGAACATCACCGATAATGGCGACGTCGCGCCGCGCGCGATTATTCGAGGTACCCAGACTCGGCTTTCCAACGCGCTGGGCTTGGCGCTGGATCCGCGCGACGGCGAAATTTTCGCCAGCGGCGCCGGCAACGCAGTGATGGCATACCTGGTGCCGGCATTCTTTTGAGCCCGGCTGGTGGTCGCCCAAGAATTATCGGTTTGGTGTCGCAGGATTGCGCTGCCGGCGATGGCCGGTCCTGTCGCAAATCGTTACAGGAGTATGTGAATTCGGTTGAGTACCAAAAAGAGCAAGGAGGTCCCCACACGTTCCCCGCAGCCCGCGCCGGGGCTGCGCCGAGCAATCGGATTGGATACGGCGGCGGCACTGGTGGTCGCCAATACCATCGGCAGCGGGATCTTTACCACCTCGGGCTTCGTGGCACGCGACATTGGCTCCCCGGCCTGGCTGTTGGGGTTGTGGATCGCCGGTGGCCTGATCGAACTAATTGGCGCCTTGTCCTACAGTGAGTTGAGTGCCGCGATGCCCGAGGCGGGCGGCGAGTACGTCTATTTGCGTGAGGCCTATGGACCTCTGGCCGGCTATCTCAGCGGCTGGACCTCGTTTTTTATCGGTTTCAGCGGCGCGATCGCCGCCGCAACCCTGGCCTTCGTGGGCTACCTGCACCATTTCGTGAGTTTCGTGGGACCGTCGGAGAGTCCCGGCGGCAAGGGGCTGGCGATCGTCATTCTGGTCCTGCTGACCACGGTCCATGTCATCGGCCTGCGCTTGGGCGGGGGCATTCAGAAGGTTCTAACCGGCGGTACGATCGCCGGGATGGCGGTGTTGATTGTGGCGGGTCTGACCAGCGGCCACGGCAATACGGCTAACTTCCATTCGGCGATTCCGGCCCAAGGCAATGCCGCCGTCTCACTCATTTTCATCATTTTCGCTTACAGTGGATGGAACGCGGCGGCCTATGTGGCGGGCGAGGTCACAGAGCCGCAACGCACACTTCCACGCGCCCTGCTGGCCGGAATGGGCGTGGTGATCGTGTTGTATCTGGGGATGAACCTGCTTTATCTCTACGCCCTGCCGATGAGCGCGATGAGCGGAGTGCTGGCAGTGGCTCAAAAGGCCTCGGTCGGCTTGTTCGGCGGGATCGCGGCTCATTGGATTACCGCGCTGCTGGCGCTGGCGATTCTGAGTTCGGCCAGCGCGATGGTGGTGGCTGGGCCGCGGGTGTACTATGCGATGGCGCGCGATGGGGTATTTCCCGCCCTCGTTGGCCTGGTCAGTCCGCGCTTTGGCACCCCGGCCCGGGCCATGATCCTGCAGAGTGCGTGGTCGGTGGTCCTGATCCTGTTCTTCGGCACCTTTGAGAAAATCGTCATCTACACCGAATTTGCGGTCGTGATTTTCTCCGGTCTGGCGGTGGCCTCGGTAATCGCCCTGCGTTTGCGCAAGCCCAATCTGGCGCGGCCTTTTCGAATTCCCGGCTATCCCTGGCTGCCCGCCTTTTACGTCTGCGCGATGGCCTGGATCGCGATTTACACTCTGTTCTCGCGTCCCGAGGAGGCAATCGTTAGCCTACTGGTGGTCGGCTTCGGACTGCCCTGGTACTACCTCTCGCGGGGCCGCGCCCAGCGCGCATAGGTTTTCTATCACCGAAGGAGGGTTGTTTGATGGCGAATCGGAGCTTGGGTTGGAGGATTGCGCCGCGCCTACTTGCGCTGGCTGTGGTGGTGGCCGTGACGCTGGGGGCCGGCTGGTCGTGGGCTCAGCAGACCACGATGCCGCGGGCCACCGGTCAGGTCCCGCTGCAGGCCCGCATCAAGATGCTGGAAAATCCGCAACGCGACCAGACGCAAAAACCGGTCGCGGTGCTCAAGGCGCTGAACCTGAAGCCGGGCATGACGGTGGCCGATATCGGGGCGGGCTCGGGCTATTTCACGCGCCGTTTCGCGCGGGCGGTGGGGCCGACGGGCAAGGTTTACGCGGTCGATATCAGCAGTGACATCCTGGGTTACGTCAAGGCGCGCGCCAAAAAGGAGGGGATGAACAACATCCAGACCGTGCTCGACAAGCCCGATGATCCGATGTTGCCGGCGAGCTCCGTGGATCTGGCCTTTCTATCCGACGTTTCCCATCATATCGACCATCGCACCGCCTTCTACACGAAGATTTACCAGGCACTCAAGCCCGATGGGCGGATGGCGATTATCGACTTTCCTCCGCAGGCTCACAATAAGGGTTGGTGTCCTCACCAGACCAACGAGCTGGTTCCAGCCTGGGAGAATATTCGCGAAGCCCAGGATGCCGGCTTCAAATTGGATCGCACCTACGACTTCCTCCCCCATAGCTATTTCCTGGTCTTCGACAAGGGGGATCAATGGCCCGCGGGCGCGCAGGCGGTGGGCAAGTAGTTTTTCGCCAAACCCGCGGGCGAGGATCGGCGATTGCGCCTCGCCCGCGCTCCGGCGCGAGATTGCGCTCGGCGGGTTGGCGAGCGCGCTTTTCGCACTCGCCTCGCCGCCCAAAGGAGAACGGATGCGAGCTGTGAACGGAACATTTCAAGGTTCAGCCGAGTGAGTGTTTCGGATGCATCGCGGTGGGAGGCTTGACATTTCAGAGCCTGAGCTTCTAAGGCGAGCCGTGGCGTGAGCTTCTCACAGCGTTGAACGATCAGCCTCAGGACTGTGGCGACTATTGGCTGTTGAAAGAACCGGCCTTTGCTTTTGACGATGAGGTCAAGCGCCAGCTTGAGGGATCCGTGGTCGAGAAGCTCAGCAGTAGCAAGGTCTTCCTTACGGTCAAACGCTCCGCGCCGCAGTCTTACCATCCGCTCCGGGACGGGCGGAAAGAGCGGCTGAAGGTTACATATTTCCAGGCGGGCCTTACGGTCTGGCTCGGAATTCCAGAGTTTAATGACGCGACGCTCCTGATCGGCAGGCGCGACGGGAATCGCACACATCTGTTGCCAGTCGCGCTGAGGCCAGGATTTCAAGGAAGTGTCAGCCAGCTATGGTCAAATTCAGCCGGCTTGGAGCAGGACATCCGGCAACGACTCGACGGCGTGGTATCTCGCACGGTCGAGTCGCGGCAATGGTCGCTCGCCGAACGGATCGGCCTTGCGGCTAAGTTCGCAGGGAGACTGAAGCAGAACATCGATTCGCACGAAGGGGATTATAAAAATGGCCGCAAACCACCGCGGTATTGGCGCGTAAACTCGGGCGTGGCTGCGTTTCTTGAGGCTTGCCGGTCGCGCCTTCATCACGTTCGCATGCATCAGTACGTTCGGGCAATCGAATCGTTCCTGCCGCCCGACGCATGGGGCGAAACGAAATTCGCAAATACGATCGGGATTCTCTGCGAGTCCGGGGCGATTGAAAGCCTCAAAGAAATTTACCGATTGCGCAACAAGGCGGAGCACCATGAGTATTTCGAGAATGCGGAGCTGTCTGGTTCAGTTCCTGAGGAAACCGCGTGGTTGCGCGTGTGGCAGGCTGAAGTCCTTTGTCTGGAGCTTTACAGACTCTTTTTCACGCAGAGCGGCAATTTCCTATGCGCGTATTCGGACTCCAGTTCGATTAAAAATTTCTGGGCAAACGGCGCCTCGCGGGCTGAATGGGGTGCGCCGCTTCACTTACCGAGCTAATTACAGGGGAGTCTCTGGCCCGGGATGGCAGGGACTAGCAAAGGTACAGCGGGTACTGGAGGGCGGCGCTGCAGGACAACGGAACGCCCAGCTGTTCGAGTTGATACTCGATGCGACTTCCGTCCAAAGATTCGCCGCCTGCGCCACCTCCGGCTGCAATCGCTAGACCTGCGGCGCATGGCTTAACCGTATCAGCCCCGACGTAAGGCTGCGCTTGGTTTCAGTGGCGCGCCAAGGTTCGCCAAGCCCTCCGAGTTAGCTATGTGCAACACCGGGCCCGGATGTGAGCCCGACGCGGCGCAATTTCACCGGGCGAGGCTGTTGCCAAGCGTTTTCTCTGCAACCCGTCGACCCAGTGCGAGCTACAATGACACTTACTCTCGTGGCCCGAGTGAGGTCATCAGGTTAAGCCATCATGGTAGCCAATCATAATCAGGATGCGGCGGACGAGCGTTCCAAATTGCTGGAAACCGCGGGCGAGCTTTACGCTAAGCTGGTTACCGCTGAAAGCGCGCAGCGGGTGCAGATTGAAGCCTGGCATCGCCGCGCCGTCCTGATGCGCTGGCTCAACGTGGTACTTTCCCTGCTTACCACAGCCGCCATCGTGATAGCCCTGGTGCCGCATTGGCCCTGGTCGGCGCTGGCCGCGGTGGTGCTGACCTTTGTCACCTCCGGCACGTTGTTGGCCCAAATCGGCTTTGATCCTTCGCGACAAGAACTGGAATACCGGTTAGCGGCAGGTCGCCTGGCGGCCGAACGCAGCCGTTTTCTGATGGTGATTGGCAAAATCAGCACTCCCACCACTGCGATCGAAGAGGCCCAACGTGAGGTGGAAACTTTGGCTCGGGAAATTGCCCTGATCCAGGGCTTGATGCGGGAGCCAAGCGGTCGCGCCCATAAGCGCGCCAAGGCCGCCGTCAAGCGCGGGGATGAGAGCGCGCTGTCGCGCGAGGAAATCGATCGATTACTGCCTGAGGCGCTGCGTGTGCACCCCAGCGAAGCTTTCCGTCGCCCAGAGCCGCCGTTTACGATGCCTGAGCAGGGCGCCCATCAGCATGCGGCCCAAACCCAAACCATTGGTCCAACTGAAGCTAAACCGCAAACGGATTGTTGATTACGATGGTAGCCTCGCGGGCCGCGCCCGTGCCTATCATCGCGATCGGTACCCCGGTTAGTTCGGCAATCCGATCGAGATAACGGCGGGCGTTGGTGGGCAAATCGGCCAGGCTGCGAACCTGATCGAGGGATTCATGCCAGCCGGGCAATTCTTCGTACAGCGGCCGCACCCGATCCAGCAGCACTCGCCCCGGCGGCATCTGCTCGTAGCGCTGGCCTCGATGCTCGTAAGCGATCGCCACCTTGAGCGGGTCGATGCCGCTGAGCACGTCCAGCTTGGTCAGCGCCATCCCCCACGCTCCGTTGAGCCGGGCGCTATGGCGAGCCAGCACCGCGTCGAACCATCCGATTCGGCGCGGGCGACCGGTAGCCGCGCCGAATTCCTCACCCTCTTCGCGCAGGCGCTGGCCCAGCTTGGTTTTGATCTCGGTGGGGAAAGGACCGCCGCCGACGCGCGTGGTGTAGGCCTTGCTGATTCCCAGCACCGCCCGCAAACGGTCGGGAGGTACGCCGGTGCCGGCGAACAGGGCGCTGGCCAGACAGCTTGAGGAGGTGACGAAAGGATAGGTGCCATGGTCAATGTCCAGCATCGTCCCGTGCGCACCCTCGAACAGCACCTTGCGTCCGGCCCGGATCGCTTCGTCCAGATAGAGCGCGGTATCGCACAGATGGGGTAGCAGCCGCTTGCGCGCCATTCGTAGCTGCTCCAGCAGGTGGCGGCCATTGACCGGCGGCGCCTTTAGCACCGCCTTGAGATAGGCGTTTTTGTCCGCTAGGTTGCGCTTAAGCTTTTCTTCCAGCTTCTTAAAATCGAGCAAATCAATCAGCCGCAAACCGATACGGGCGGCCTTGTCCTCGTAGGCCGGGCCGATACCGAAGCCGGTGGTGCCGATTGCGGCCTTGGCCAAACGGGCCTCGCGCGCCCGATCGATCGCGCCGTGATAGGGCATCACCATGTGGGCGTCGTAGCTAAGCTTCAAGCGCTGGGGGTCGGTGAGCAGGGAGTGAGCGCGCAAGTTGTCCAGCTCACCTATCAGCGCCAGCGGATCGACCACCGTGCCGTTACCAATCACGCATACCGTATTGGGATGGAGCACGCCGGCGGGGATTTGGCGCACGATCAGCTTGCGGCCATTCACCACTAGGGTGTGGGCGGCATTGTTGCCGCCGTGAAAGCGCACTACGATTTCGGCGTCGGCGGCCAGCAGGTCCACGACCTTGCCTTTGCCCTCATCGCCCCACTGGATCCCAACCACAGCCACGGTATTCATTGGTTCAGTACGATCTTCCGCCCGTTGGCGCGCGCACGCCCGCGTGTCGCCGCCAGCTTCCAGGGCGGACGGGCGCAGGTCGGCGGCGCGGGTTTTAAAGCTTGATGAGCGAGGCCGAGATAATGGCCGGCAGGGTCTTGATCTCCTCCAACACCGCCTGGGGAGCTGGGCCGTCGATATGGACCAAGCTCAGCGCCCGGCCGCCAACTTGGTCGCGATCCAACTCTAGGCCTGCGATATTGATATTGGCCCGCCCCAGCAAAGTGCCGATCGCGCCCACTACCCCAGGCACGTCGCGGTTATGCAGCATCAGAAAATAACCCTCAGGTACCGCCTCGAGATGAAAGCCGTCGATCTTGACCAGCCGAATGGCGCGATTGCCCACTACCGCGCCGCCCACCTGATGGCTGGTGCTATCGGTGGCCACAGTCAGGGTCAGGGTGTTGATGTAATCGGTGGTATCGTGGGAGCGGGTTTCGCTAACCCGCAAGCCGCGCTCGCGAGCGATGAAGGGCGCGTTGACGAAATTGAGCGGCTCGTCCAGGAAATTGGACAGCAGCCCCTTGAGCACCGCGGCGGCGATGGGCTCGCCGTGCAGATTGGCTGCCTCACCGCCCAGCTCCACCGTGACCTGGGTGGGTGGCGCGGTCATTAACTGTGCCGCTAGCTTGCCCAATTGCTCGCCCAGGCGCAGATGGGGTTCAAGCAGCTCATATTCCTTGGCCGAGAGGGCGGGGATGTTGACCGACTGGCGCACCGTGCCGTGAAGCAGGAAATCGGCGATCTGTTCTGCGATATCCAGGGCCACCTGCAATTGGGCTTCATCGGTAGAAGCGCCCAGATGGGGCGTGGTCACTACCTGGGGCAGGGCGAGCAAGGGATGGTCCGCGGGCGGCGGCTCCTGGACGAAGACGTCGAAGGCTGCGCCGGCGACCTTGCCGGCCTTGACCGCAGCGGCCAGCGCCAGCTCATCGACAATGCCGCCGCGTGCGCAATTGATAATCCGCACCCCTGGCTTCATCTTGGCCAGCGCCGCTTCGTTGATGATGCCGCGGGTTTCCGCGGTCAACGGGGTGTGTACGGTAATAAAATCGGCACGGCTGAAACGCTCCTCCAAGCTCACCAGCTCCAGGTTGAGCTTGGCGGCGGCGGCTTGGGTCAGGATCGGGTCGAAGCCGATCACCTTCATTTTCAGGCCGGCGGCGCGATCGGCTACGATCCGGCCGATGTTGCCCAAGCCGACCACGCCCAGCACCTTGTTGCAGACTTCGGTGCCGACGAATTTGTTGCGCTCCCATTTGCCCGCCTTCATCGAGGCGTCGGCCGCCGGGATGTGGCGGGCCAGTGCCATCAGCATCGAGATCGTGTGCTCGGCGGTGGTCACGCTGTTGCCCAGCGGGCTGTTCATCACCACCACCCCGCGCCGGGTGGCGGCGGGCAGGTCCACGTTGTCGACTCCGACCCCGGCACGTCCCACCACCTTTAGATTGGTGGCCGCCTCAATCACCTCGCGCGTAACTTTGGTGGCGCTACGCACTACCAGGGCGTGGTAGGGTCCGATGATCTGGGCTAGTTCGAGCGGCTTCAGCCCCACTTTGACGTCGACTTGAAGCTCGGGATAGTGGCGCAGCGCCTCGACCCCTTCGGGGGCCAGCGAATCACTGACCAGAACGCGATAGTTTGCCATCGTCAACTCAGGCCGCGGCCGCGGTGCGAACCTGGGTCTGGGCGATGCGCGTCTGAGCCGCGGCGACTGCGCGCCCTAGCTCGAAGCGATAACCCTCGCGTGCCAGCCCCATCTCCATCGCGCCGACCGCGATTAGAATTTCCAGGGGAGTTACGTAACCCATGTGCCCGATGCGCAGCAGCTTGCCGCTCATATGATCTTGACCGCCCTGGGCGACCACGCCCAGAGTGTCGCGCATGTAGCGGACAACCTTGGAGCTGTTGATCGACTCTGGCACCAGAAGCCCGGTCACCCCGGGGGCCGGATGGTCGGGGGCAAGTAATTTCAGTCCGATTGCCGCGGCGGCCGCGCGGGTAGCCTCGGCCATCACCCGGTGGCGTTCGAAGACCGCATCCAAGGTTTCGCGCTCGATCAGTTCCAGGCTCTTGTTGAGCCCGCAGATAAGCGACACCGCCGGCGTGTAGGCGGTGGTATGCTCATCGACCTGGGCTTTGCGCTCGCGGAACAGATCGAAGTAGTAACCCCGAGTACGATTGCCCTTGGCTTTCTCCCAGGCTCGCGGTGACAGGGCCACCATCGCCAGCCCTGGCGGCAGCATCAGGGCCTTCTGACTCCCGGTTACCATCACGTCGACGCCCCAGGCGTCCATCTCCTGGGCGAAGACCCCCACCGAGGTAATCCCGTCTACCAACAGCATCACGTCGCGTTTGCGGGTGATCGCGGCGATTTCGGCCACCGGATGTAGAGCACAGGTGGAAGTTTCGCTGGCCTGGATGAGGACCGCACGAATTTCGGGATGTTCGCCCAGGGCGCGCTCGATCTGCTCTGGCTCGACTGCACGGCCCCATTCGACCTTGAGTTCGTGCCCTTTCATCCCGAAGGCACTCAGCAGCTTGCCCCAGCGCTCGCCAAATTTGCCCCCGTTGACGAACAACGCGGCTTCGCCGGGTGCCAGCACGTTAACCACCGCCGCTTCCATCCCGCCGGTGCCTGACGCCGCCAGCAGGATTACCTCTTGGCGGGTTCCCATCAGCGGCTTCATCCGTTCGCGCGCCTGATCGAGGATCGCGCTGAACTGGGGGGTGCGATGGTGGAGGATGGGGTGCGCCATCTCCAGCAGCACTTCGGGGGGTATTTGGGTGGGGCCAGGTGAATAGAGAAAATTTTTCAGTGGCAGCACTTTGCTTCCTACAGCTAGATTACGGCGTCACGTGAGCAGACACGGATTCAGGCGAGCGAGCGTCGCGGCGCGTGCGTGCGGCAGGCGTCAGTGCGTGTCATGCGGTCGCCATTGGCGGCTTGAATACAGCTTCATTTTGGATAACCGAGGCTTGACGATGAGTCAAGCTGAGGTGTTCAAGGGTTCGTTCTGGGCCGCAATCCAACCTGCCCGCCCGGAAATTTCCCGCCGCACGACCGCGCAGACGGGTAGCTCCGCCGCTACCAGACGCTGGGCGATTTCGTCCAGCCGCACGAACTGCGCGCCGTTGGCCTTGAGTTCCCGGACCAGGTGGGTGAAGCTTTCCAACTGCCCCATGCCTTCGGTCTCGGCATGAACGGTGTGGACGTTGAGACCATCGGGAATAAGCCGATCTTGGTAAAAGCGGGTCAAGGCGGCAGGCGAGCGCAAGCCCGCACGTCCCATTACTTCGTCCAAGGTGGGCAAGGTCGTGGGAATCTCCGGAGTGGTCAGGACGGTTTCGCCCAAAGCTACGCGATAGGGGCTGCGGCCGCGAGTATCGCTACGGTATAGCAGCTTGAGTTCGTCAAGCAGGCGCAAGGCGACCTCGTTGGTGCGCCAGCCGGGGGCGGCAAAGGCCCGCGGCGGCTGGCCCATGATTGCGCGAAAGGCCTCCCACGCGTCAAACAGCTCTTGGCGCAAACCGCTTTCTCCCAACCGGTCGATGTTGTCCTGCCAGCGCACGTGGTCGTAGCCGTGAACGCCGACCTCGAAGCCGCTCAGCGCCAACTGGCGGAGCAGTTCGGGGAAGGCCAGGGCGATCGGGCGGGCGGGTAGCAGGGTGCCCGAGAGGATCGTGCGCCAGCCATACATAGCGGGGGCGCGGGTGCGCCACATCTTGCGCAAAAAGCCCCGGTTGCGGAAGGCCCGGGCCAGCGCGCGCCCGGAGTTGTCGGGACCCATCGAGATATAGAAACTGGCCCGCAGCCCCTCGGCGACCAACAACTCGGCTAGGCGTGGCACGCCCACGCGTAGACCGTCGTGGGTATCCACGTCGACTTTGAGCGCAATTTCCATTATGTCCGGATGTTAGACCATCGGGACCAGGGCTGACCGCGCTTACTGACTGCGCTTAACGAGTTTCCTGCTCCTGGCGAAACCAAGCGATGGTTTTGGCTAGTCCCTCGCGCAACTCCACCTTAGGTTCGATCCCAAGTAGGGTGCGCATTTTGCTGGCGTCAGGCACGCGGCGCGGAATGTCTTCGTAACTGTTGCCATAAACCTCTTCCTGCTTGACGAAGCGGATTTTGCAGCCGCTGGGACCGTACAGTTCCAGCATCAGACGAGCGAATTCCAACACCGAGGTCTCGACCTCGGTGCCGATGTTAATAGCCTGCCCGTCGGCTTCGGGCCGCAAACCCGCCTGCATCGTGGCCGCGATCGCATCGCTGACGTAGGTAAAGCAGCGAGTCTGCTTCCCGTCACCGACCACGGTCAGATCGGTGCCGCGCAGCAACTGGCCCATGAAAATCGTAAACAGCCGACCCACGTCGAGGCGATCCAAGCGCGGTCCATAGACGTTGAAATAGCGTACTACCGTCACCGGCAGCCCCAGCTTGTGATAGGCGAAGCAAAAATGCTCGCCTACGGCCTTGGAGGTGGAATAGCACCAGCGATCCACAGTGGTCGCGCCCAGCACGCGGTCGTCATCCTCGCGCCAGGGAACTTTGGGATTGCGTCCGTAAACTTCGGAGGTCGAACTGAAAACCACCCTTTTGTTATATTTATAGGCAGCCTTGAGCACATTCTGGGTGCCATTGACGTTGACGTTAAGAGTCTCGTACGGATCTCCTACGTAATGTTCCACGCCTACGACGGCGGCCAAATGGTAGATTAGGTCGGATTTGGAGATCAGGCCGTCGAGCAGCTCCAGGTTGAAGACCGAGTCGTGAATATAATGGAAGCGGGGGTTGTTCAACAAATGGCGCACTTTGAGCGTGGAGCCGGTGTCGAGGACGAAGACCTCGTCGCCCCGTGCGATAAAACCATCGGTCAGGTGCGAGCCCAGGAAACCGGCGCCGCCGGTAATCAAAATCCGCATGTCTCTTTTCCTATTGGAGTTGAGCGGTGGCGGCAATCGGTTGAGCCAAAACCGCCGCTGCTTCCTGCTCATCTTGGCCGGCCATCTGCAGCCGTATCAATTTAACGCTGCCCGCTCCCGCCGCGATTTCCATCGTGCCATCGCCGTTGCGGGCCAGGATCGCCCCGGGTGGGCCAAGGCTGCCGTGCTCGCTCCCAATGGCGGCCCGCCACAGCCATAAGCGCCGTCCGCCCCACATGCAGAAGGCGCCGGGATAGGGATGGGTCAGTGCGCGCACCATGTTATAGATGCGCCGCGCCGGCCAACGCCAATCGATCTTGCCGTCTTCCGGCGTGCGGCGGCCGAAATAGCTGCCCGCCTGCAGATCCTGTTGATAACGCGGCGCGCGCCCGGCCGCGATCAAAGGATGGTAGGTGCGGACCAACCCAGCCCCCCGCGGAATCAATTTGCGGTAGAGATCCAAGGCGGTGTCGCTATCGTCAATCACAACAGCTTCCTGCGCCACGATATCGCCCGCATCGGCGCGCGCCACCATGTGGTGGAGGGTTACCCCAGTCTCTTGCTCGCCATTGATCAGAACCCAGTTGACCGGGACCCGGCCGCGATAGGCCGGTAGTTTCGAGAGGTGCAGGTTGAAGGCGCCCAGCGGCGCCAAGGCCAAGGCTGCGGCCGGGAGCAGCCGGCGATAATTGAAGGAATAGATCACGGCTGGCGCCATCTCCGCCAGCCGGGCCACGCCGCCTTGGTCCATCGCGACATCGACATAGACCGGGACGCGATGCTGGCGGGCCAGTTGCGCGCACGAGTGCCACCAGATTTCCTCGTCGGCGGCGTCGGCATGAGTAAACAGCGCTGCTATCGGCGCGCCCAACTCAATCAATGCTTGCAAACAGACGTAACCCAATTCGTGGTAGGCGAACACCACGCAAGCGGGATTGCGGGAGGAATCAGCCGCGGGTCGGGACAAGCCGCTGGGGCTCACGAGTCGACCGGGAAGCGCCCTTCATGCACCGCGCGGACCAGATAGGTCGGTCTGCGCCGGACCTCCTGGTAAATCCGCCCGATGTATTCGCCCAGCAGGCCCAGGGCCAAAAAGAGCAGGCCGACAAAAAAGAACAGCACTGCAAACAGGGTCCACATCGCACCTTCCTGCTGGGGCCCGTAGATTAATCGATGAGCCAGCAACAGGGCTGCGAACAGCATTCCCACCACCGCAATCAGGATTCCGGTCAGGCTGACGACTTGAATTGGGAGCAGGGAGAAGCCAGTCACCAGATTGAGGCTGAGTTGAGCCAATTTGAGGAGATTATACTTCGATTCGCCTCCCGACCGTTGGTCGTGATCGACCTCGATTTCCGCCACTCGCTTGGCGAAGCTGTTGGCCAGGGCGGGAATGAAGGCCGCCTTTTCGTCGCAATCGATCACGGTATCGACGATGTGACGGCGATAGGCCCGCAGCATGCAGCCGTAATCGTGCATCGGTACGCCCACGATCAGCGAAGTGACCCGATTATGCAGGCGCGAAGCGAAACGGCGGTAGGCATGGTCCTGGCGCTCGGCCCGCCAGCCGCCGACCACGTCGTTGCCGGCCGCGACCGCCTTCAGCAAGCGTGGGATCTCCTCGGGGGGATTTTGCAAGTCACCGTCGAGGGTGACCACCACATCGCCGCGGCACTCGCGGAACCCCGCCAGCAGGGCCGCATGTTGGCCGAAATTGCGCGCCAGCTCGACGACCCGCACCCGCTCACAGCGTCCCGCGATCTCACTGAGCAGTGCCAGCGAATCGTCGCTGGAGCCGTCGTCGATAAAGATGATTTCCCACTCGTAGGGGAGCCCTTGCGCTACCGGTAGCAGGCGCTGCCAAAGCTTTTCCAGGTTGGCGCTCTCGTTAAAGATCGGGATTACCACGGACACCGCCGTAATGTCGGAGTTGCGCGCGGGCTGGAGCGATGGATTGGGGCGACTCAAGGGCGTTTCAAACGGTTTGCAAAGGCATTTTGCCAGACCTCGCGGCTTTATTAAAGCTCTGCCAGGTACCCCCTTTGCCCATCGACCTTGCCAACCCCCGAGAGTTGATTCGCCGGCAGGGGGCCCCTAACAATGGGTTCCCGTGAAGTGGCCTAGCCCAAGGGTTCGCCTGCTCCTGTGCGCCCTTCTCACCGCGCTGCTCTATTTACCCGGGCTAGGGCGACCGGCGCTCTGGGAACCCGATGAGGGGCGTTACGCCGAGATCGGGCGGGAGATGTTGCTGCGTGCCGACTTCGTTAGCCCGCGCGACGATTGGGTACGCTACTTCGAAAAACCGCCCCTGATGTACTGGGTCACCGCCGCCAGCATCCGGCTGTTGGGCCCCAACGAAACTGCGGTGCGGCTGCCGGTAGTCCTGGCCAGCATCGCACAGGTCGTCATCACCATGGCGCTGGCGCAGCAGATGTTCGATCCGCTCAGCGGCGCGCTAGCGGCGCTGTGCTTAGCGCTCAGTCCCATTTTCTTTGGCTTCAGCCGCTTTCTCACTCTCGACCCGCCGCTGGCATTCTCGATTACGGCGGCGTTGGCCATCTTTTATAGCACGGTGGATGGCCTGCCCGCGCCGCGGGCGCGCCGAGCGCTATACCTGGTGGCCGTAATGGTTGCCGTGGGTACGCTTATCAAAGGGCCTGTCGCGCTGGTGCTGGTCGGCGCGGTGGCCGGGCTTTACCTACTATCAAGCGGGCGTGGGGAGCGGCTACGGCAGATTCCCTGGCTGGGATGCGTAATACTCTACCTGGGACTCACACTGCCGTGGTTCGTTTTGGTCACAGTTCGCAATCCCGGCTTTTTGCGGTTTTTCTTGATTCACGAACATCTGCAGCGCTATGCGGTTAGTACCGAGCACGCCTGGGGCCCTTATTTCTTTCTTCTCGTGTTGCTCGCCGGGATGTGGCCCTGGATCGCGTTCGTGCCTATCGCTTTCAGCGCGCCGCCGCCCTCGGCGAGCTCCGGGCGCGCACCCGTTCTTTTCAATGTGCTGTGGTTCGGCGTAGTCCTGCTCTTTTTTTCTATCCCGCGCTCCAAGCTGGGCTCCTATATCTTGCCCGCCGTTCCTGCGCTGGCGATTTTGGCAGGTTTGGGTTTGAGCACTTTGTTGCGAGGCCCGCTGGCGCGTCTGCGCTGGTGGTTCGGGAGTATCGCGCTGATTGACGCGATTACGGCCGCGGCTGCGCTCTTGGTTGTACCGAAAATGGCGGCGGCGCGGGCGTTTCCCGACCTGCTTTTCGACCTCAAGCTAGGATTGATTGGCGCGGTCGGCGGAAGCGTGCTGGCCACCCTGACCTGCTGGCCTTGGCGCCAGGCTTGGCCAGCCGAGATGAAGTCGGGCAGCCCCGGCCGTGCCCTGATCGCCACCGGCTTGCTGGGGTTGGGGATGGTGGTGGCGCTGGGCGCGGCCATGAAAGCGCGCCAGTACGGCGAATCGTATCGGGGCTTGGCGCGGCAGATCGCGGCAGCCAAGTTGGGATCCGATTGCGTGCTGGCCTCCTACCGCCATATCGAGCAGTCCTTGCCCTTTTACCTCAAGCGACGAGAGGTATTGGTTGGCTTTCGCGGCGAATTGGCGCCCTTTAGCTCGGGCGCGGATGCCAAAGGCAGCTTTCTCGACAACGACTCGGCGCTGGCCACGCTTTGGCACTCGGGGCGTTGCGTAGTATTGGTAATCAATCGCGGGGATTTGAGCCGCATCCTGCCGCAACTTGGGCCGCTCTCGCGCCCTGTAGCGGCGGAGGGTAAGAAAATTGCTCTGGTCAACCGCAAGTGAAGTTAATCTAGCAGCTTAATTCCTCTTGAATTATAAAAAAAAAATATGGCACATATAAGAGGAAATTTAGGGCGCTTCCGAGCGCGAGCGAAACAATTAGCGCCGGCGAGAAAAGCGGTCTCATGGACCCGAGGGGCGAGCAAAACGCCAACCCAGGCTTTAGGGCTGGCATCAGGGATCATACTCCAGCCAATTTTGCGAGCGGCGACACCGAACAACTTGGGGCCAATCTGGTAAGGGCACGCCAAGCTCGTAACTTGACCTTGGATGAGGCGGCCAGCCAAATCCGCGTTCCTGCCAAATACTTAAGTATGATCGAGGCCAGCGACTACGGGTCGATTTCCGACGCGCTTTACCTCTTGCCCTATGTGCGTAGCTACGTTGGCCTGTTGCAGCTTGACTCCGATCTGATGGCGGCCAAGTTCGTCCAGGAAGTGCAGCGGGCTGAGGTCGCCGCCGCAGCCACCGCGCCGTTGCCCCCGGCCAAAGAAGAAAGTGGCGGGCACAGCCGCGGTTGGTTTACCACTGCGGCGCTGCTTCTGTTCGTGGTCGCGGCGCTTTATCTGGCCACTCAGCGCTTCTAGTCATCGGCATGATTTAAGAGCTTGTGCTTTTTGGTCTCGCCACTAACCTGAAATTGTAAGCAGTGTGAATTTGGCCATCCGGCCAGGATTGTTGCCACTGTCGGGCTTGGTCGCTTGCCAAAGCGCGCTGAGTGCTTAAATTTGCGGTGAAGCCTTCAATCATTAGAAGGAGGTTAGAACGATGGCCAGGGCAATTCAGGGTTGGTCGCCGTTTCGTGAATTGGACCGCTTTCGGCGGGATTTTGACGATGTCTTCAATCGGTTTTTCGGCAGCGCGGGAGCGCCTGCGGCGGAGTTTATTGGAGCTCCGGCGATCGAGTCGTTCGTGGAGAACGACAAAATGGTAATTCGCGCCGATTTGCCTGGTATCGATCCAAAAGACGTCGAGGTGAGCGTGACCGGCAACACTCTGACTTTGCGCGGTTCGCGGGAAAGTCGCCAAGAGGACAAGGAGCGCGATTTTCTCCATCGCGAGATCAGCTATGGCTCCTTCGAGCGCAGCCTGACGTTGCCTAACGGGATCAAAACCGAGGATATCAAGGCCAACTACCATAACGGCGTGCTCGAGTTGACGGTACCGATGCCCAAGGAGCTGACTTCGCGCAAGGTGCCAATCCAGGTAGGCGAAGCCAGTCGTCCTAGCTTGGAAAAGAAATAGGCCAAGGCAAGCTTGTTCAGTCGCCTAACAAGACGGGAAGCTTGATGCGCTTCCCGTTTTTGTTGTGAAAAAGGCCCAAGTTGAAATCTGATCGGGGGGCTGGGTAAAGATAAAGGCCTGATGCTGGAATACGAAATGCGCGCGGGTGGGTTGGCCTGGGTCCGAAATCCGATTTCCGGCGTGGTCTCCTATGTCGCCGATCTGCAGGACAAGAATTTCGCCTATACCCTGGGTACCCAGCTCAGTGTGAGCGCACCACTTGATCCAGCCGCGATGCGCCAGGCCGTGGCGGACTGTCCGTTTTGCCCCGGCAACGAGGAGCGCACCTTTCCACCTGAGGTCATGCGATTGACACCAGCGCAGTTACCGTCGTGGGACGGGGCAGGGCAACCGGAGTGGGTATTGCGCGCGTTTAGAAATCTTTTTCCTCGGATTCCGCCGGAGTTGACCGGGGAGCGCAACGAATCCTACCTGGTGGTCGAGGACCCGCGCCATTTTCTCGATCTCGCCCGCGACCACGCCGACCTCATGTACACCGGCGCGCTGGCAGCTTCGCAATTTGTGGCAATCATCCGGATGTGCGCCGCCATCGGGGCGATGGCGCGGGCCAATCCCGCGGTACGCTCGGTAGTTGTCCGCAAAAATCAGGGACGTGAGTCGGGCGCCTCGCAGCCCCACGTCCATCAGCAGATTATCGGCGCGCCGGTAGACCTACCGGTGCTGGCCGCCGAGCGGGCCGCGATGGGGGCCAACCCACGCCTGTTCGAGGAAATGGCGGATTTGGCCGAGCGCTGCGGCCTGATGCTAGAGCGCGACCGGGAGCTGGCGGTCTATCTGAGTCCGGTGGGGACGTTTCCTCATTCCTATGACGTGGTAATGCCCGGCTGGGCTCAGACGATGGATCAAATGCCTGAGACGATGTTGGAGCGTTTCGCCCGCGCCCTCCATCAAGTGCTCGCTCTGGTCGGCGCGCAGCCGCTGGATTACGAAATCCATCAGGCCGAGAATTTGCCTTTGCACGCTCATGTTAACGTGCGTCGCTTCCCTTATTCCAACGTCGCCGGCACCTTGGTATTGCCCAAACGAATGCTGGAGAGCGTGGCGGCCTTCCAGCGTGCGCGCTATCGGCGCCAAGGCGCGCCCCTGCCGGCATGAAGGCCAATTCGGAGCCAAACCCCACCGTCCTGCTTGAGAGCTGGGAGATTACCAAGCGGGTTGCGCGATTGGATTGGGACAGCCTATTGCGCGTGTTAGCAGAGCAGGGCTTTGTGGTGACGCCACCTATTATCGAGCAGGAGCACTGTGCGGCTTTGAGCGGGCTGTGGGAGGACAGTGCGCGCTTTCGCAAGCAGATTGACATGGCGCGTCAGGGCTTCGGTCTAGGGAGCTACAAATATTTTGCCGCGCCGCTACCCGATACGGTGCAAGCACTGCGCACGGCCTTGTACGCTAGGTTGCTGCCGGTCGCCAATCGCTGGCAGCGCGAACTGGGTTTGACACAGCAATTTCCCGCGGCGCTCGATGATTTCATCGCGCTCTGCCATCGGCACGGGCAGACTCGCCCCACGCCTCTGCTGCTGCGTTATGAAACCGCTGGCTACAATTGCCTGCATCAAGACCTGTACGGCGAGGTGGTGTTCCCGCTGCAGGCCACCGTGCTGCTCTCGTGCCCCGAACGCGACTATCGCGGCGGCGAATTTCTTCTGCTCGAGGACCGTCCCCGCGCCCAAGCCCGCGGCTGGTCGCTGCCGCTGAGCCAGGGCAGCGCGATTATCTTTGCTTCGGCCCGCCGCCCTCGGCCCGGCCGGCGTGGTTACTACCGTGTCCGGATGCGCCATGGTGTGAGCCCGCTACACGAAGGGGTGCGGTTCACCCTGGGGCTGATTTTTCACGACGCCCGCTGAGCTTGCGAGCAAAGGAGCCGGGCGATGGTACACGACAAAGGCCAGGCGAGCTGGCCGGTGCTGGCCGCTCGCGCTCTGGACGACATGCTGCGGATTGTGCAGGCCGAACTACGGCTGGCGGAAACCCGCCTCAAGAGCATCCTCGAGCGCCAGATCGCAATCTTCGCCACCAGCCTCCTGGCGATCGGATTTTGCCTGATTGGTGGGGTAATGTTGTTGGCCGCTCTGGTGTTGCTGCTAATCCGCGTGATGCCGCCGTGGGCCGCGCTGGCGGCGGCCGGCTTGGCCTCGATCGCTTGCGGCTGGCTGGCGCGCCTGGCAGTCGGCTCCATCCACAGCCGAGAACGTCGCCGCTCCACGTGATATCGCCCTCAACTTTGGCCCCCGCCCCATACATCCGGCTAAAAGCGGTCGAAGGCGCGTCCGTTAAGACGCTGTCTACTGCGCACAACCAGTGGCTGTCGGCCGGGGCGATTGGATCAGAACCTATTATTTGGTCGGTTCTTTACACTGAGTATCCACGATTCGGTATAAAGAGTGACGGTGTTTACCAAGAAGCGTAAGCCTTAGAGCCCGTCGCCAAGGCTTTTGTGCTCTGTAGTTGAAGTATGTCCCGGAGCCGACACAGGCCTCTGCAGCCATGCCCAGAGACTTGCCTGCTCGAGACGGCGGCGCATCAAGCGCCGCCAGCCCGCGCGGACAAATGTACTACCATCGCTCCAAGTGAACTCAGACTTCACTCGAGGGTCCAGGGTGTCACGGATAAACCCAAATACGCGCGTTGGATGTGCCCGAATCAGGCGCACTTCCTTGGCTATGCGATGATAGTAAACGTTTTCGCGATAACTTAGGTTCGGCTCTATCTTGGCTCCCGACACTAATCCCCGGTAGGCAGACAACAAATCCACCCCAGCATGAATCGACAGTTCAAAGCTACCCCAAATGCGCGGATTGACTTCGATAAACCAAAACTGTTCGTCGTCGTAACTTTTAATAAACTCCACATGGCCTAGCCCCGAGTAGTTGAGCGCTGAAAATACCTTTATTGCAACTTCGACTAGGCCCTGCGGGCGCTGCGTAATGCCCCTCACCGTGACCCCGCCGTTGGCTGGATAGGTCAGTAGCTTGCGGTGTGCGCACAGTCGCAGAGCTTGACCGTGATCGAACAATCCTCCCACAGAATAAGCGATACCACGAATAAACTGCTGCACGGCAGGCTTGCCACCGTACTCCAATTCGGCCTGCTTCACCTCCTGATAACTGGTCTGAAGAGAGCTTGGTTCAGTGACGATTCGAACATTGCGAGCTGATTCGCCTCGTTCTCCCTTAATTAGTAAGGGGAAGCCGATCTCCTCAGCGGCGTAACGCAGTTCCTGGTCACTGCGGGGGACAATCGTTCGCGGTACGTTGATTCCGGCACGTCTCAAATAATCTGTTGTCCTGTTTTTACTCAACACAATCTCCAATATAGCAGGTTCGGGCAGCAACAATCCCCGCCAGTGCTCGGTTAGTTCAAGTTTCAACAAGGTTTCCAAGACATCCTCGCTACAGACGTAGACCTGGTCGAAACGCTTGTGCTCGAAGGCCAAAGTCTGCAGCGGTGCGGCTAGCGGTTGGCCAAGTGGTGGAGCAGCCCGGCGAGAGACCGGAAAGCGCGAAAAAAAAGCCGGCGTATCGGGCCTGGCGAATATTTCGACCTCGCATCCATACGCGGCTAACCGACGACAGATCGATAAAGCCAACATGCCGCCCGGATCCAGAATCAAAGCTCGACTAGGTATCTGAGTTGCAACCATCACATCCTCCTAACCGCGCAGGCGGCAGTTGTGGCCCAGAACTAAAGAGGCCTCTGTGAGGTGCCGACTTCAATGGCGATTTGTTCCATCGAACGGGGTCGTAACCGTTTGGCTGCGGCGAAGCGCAGCACACGATCCAGGTCGTCGATCCGATTGGATTGCCAGGGACGCGGCAATCGTTTCAGACCGAAATAACCAGGGTGAGCGGTAAGCATAATCGGCAATCCCAAGACACCATGAGCCAGTAATAGATCGTTATAGAATCGCCACAGCGACCAGCGCCGTAATACGAGCGGCCCGTCATCGGCGTAAAGTCTGCGGACTATCGAATAGTTAAGGTAGCTCGGTACGCCAGTAAAGAGTTCGTTGTACGCGAACAGCGAGACGCCCACTGCGTGCAAGCCAGCCGCAGCGAGCTTGCCCAGCGCCCCAGCAGAGCTTCGTTCGAAGGGAAAGATCATTATTGGCTGAAAACATACCTTGTAGCGCTCTTCGATTTCCCTAACTAGCTTGCGTCCAGTCGCGATCTCGCGTTCAAAATTCATGGTGAGATCGTGGGGCACGTGACGAGCGAAGCCATGCCACAAAAAGCCTGAGCCAAAGCGCTTGAGTAACTCCACGTAGGAGCGGGTGGGGTGGCGATGGGAAGGAGTCCAGGAAAAATCAAGATGCACGCCCGGTAATACATCGTTGGCATGCTCGAACAGCCTGCGCAGACTGGAAAGACTGAAATAATCATAATCGATGGGCCGGTCGTCGATGGTGAGATTGAACGCGACAGGCCAGTCGAAGTCACGCCCAACTGCTCGGTCAATAGAAATCAAGGCACCCAAATGCCGGGCTCGGCCAGCAGGATCGGCCAGGCGAAGCAACAATGGACTAACATCCGTGCCGGCATCAGAAGTGAGGTCGAAGATGGCGCATCCTTCACAGTAATTATAGGCAAAAAGTACCGCCAAGGGCTCGTTATTGAGGGCCTTTGCGTACATCAAGGGTTCGTATGGTGGTTGCAAGTCGGGCGAGCCACCGGAGCTAAAGGGGCCTTCGGAGTGTTCGACGCGTAAGACCGAGGGCAGCAGCTTGTGAGCGGGAAAGTTATGGGACTGCATTTCGGCGGCAGGCAGCCCGAAGAAGCCTGAGCCTAAAAATCCGGGCAGACAAATGTGAGTTCTTTCGGCAGGTGCGCCTCGAACGTAAAGCGTGCCACCCGCACGTAGTAGTTTTTCGAGTGCCCGTTCGCTGGTTGCGCTGAGTCTTTGCAAGCGCTCCAGAGTTAGGACAATCAAGTTGTGCGGCGTGGGTGTGATGCTTAGTAATTGAGCTTCGTCGCCGAAGGAGACCCGAACCCCGCGCAGCGCCGCCATCTGAGCTGCAATTTGTGGATGGTCAGAAGAATCGGCGATAAGCCAGCAAGACGCTATTTGTGCCACCTTTTTGCGCTTTCTTTTGTACCGCCAGCAGCGGTAATGGCCCACCAAGTGGCGCACTTATGGTGCGTTTCGGGATGCTGAAGCAAGCAACATGCCGAGAAAATAAGCTCAAGAGTAAGGGATAAGAGATGGTTTAGCGAACAGGGCTGAGGTCAAGCCGTCGTCAGTCTTGACGGTGCAGCTTTGTAAGCCTTACAAAAAAGTTTTATCCAAACCACTTAAGAGCCAAGCATCATCACAGCTTTGCTCCGAACAATTTGGCTATTGCTGTTTTTATCGAATCTTGTTGGTTTCTTCGAGTTGGCGATAGCCCTGCGTTACACTGGCACGTCAATTGCTGCCCAGTCTTGACCAAGACAACATTCATCTAAATCTGGCGCAAGGCCTAGTCTTATGACACTACCCGCGCTTTCGGCTGATAATGCGGTTGCCACAGAGGATCCTTCATTGCCCCTGGCAGGACAAGTAGATCCTTCGTCAGGGCAACGGATACCCTTAAGTACGACGAATTTGGCGGAGGACGGGGCGGGTTCGAAATTCGGCCCCATCGCGGCGATTTTAAAGGCAAAAGGCGCTACCTACTGCGTGTTGCATGGCTGGGAGGAAGCTAGGCGAGGGACGGAGAGTGACGTTGACATAGTGATTTTGCCCAGCCATTTGACGGTGCTCAGCGAGGCGATTGAATTGGGCGGCTGGCGCATCATGCAATTAATCCATTACGAGGTCGGTGCTTATTTTTTCGTGGCCACCACGATGCGCGGCCAGCAACGCGAGTACTTATGCATCGACGCCATCACGGACTTCCGGCACTGCGGCTGGCGCTATCTCAGCGGCGAGCAATTGCTTGATGGTGCGCATAGTGACGTGGGCATGATGGTGGCCGCGCCGACAGCGCAATTCGTCTATTTGTTGGTAAAAAAGATTTTAAAAGGCAAGATTCCACCCGGGCAACGACTCATCCTTGCGCAACTTGCCGACCAATTGGGCGGACAGGCGCAGCTTATTGGCGATGCCATGGTAGGCAGAGCGCGCGGTCGCCAATTACTGGGATGGATCCGAATGGGCTACTGGGAGCAGGTGGAAAGCCATACTGGGGCGCTGCGCCGTGCACTCAAGCTTCGCGCCATGTTGCGCTATCCGGGTAATCCGCTGCGCTATTGGCCGGCCAACATCAAGCGGCTGCTCCGCCGCCTGTGGTGTCCTGACGGCCTGATGCTGGCGTTGCTCGGTCCGGACGGCAGCGGCAAGAGCACCCTGGCCGCGCATTTGGCCGAGGATTTCGTCCCTACCTATGGCGACAAGCAGCGCTTTCATAAGCGGCCGGACATTTTTGGGCGCCACACTTGGACACCAGACCCCCAGCCTCATTCCGACCCATGCTTTAAGACCTGGCTGTCAGTAGTTAAGCTCGTTTACCTCGCGATCGACTATATACTGGGTTACAGCTTGTTGATCAGGCCCTCTCTCGTTAGGTCGAACCTGGTGATTTTCGATCGCTATTACACGGACCTCTTGATTGATCCGCAGCGGTACCGTTTAAACGTGCCAGCGTGGCTTGTTCGTGGCCTCGAGCGCATCATTCCCCGCCCGGGCCTGACCTTGATACTCGAAGCACCCGCTACTTGCTTGTTGACGCGCAAGGCGGAGGTATCGCTCGATCTCCTAGCCATTCTGAACGCGCGCTATGGCTCCTTGGCAAAGGGCCGTGCCGATACGATCGCCATCGATAGTTCGCGTCCCCTTCCGGAGGTGGTTGCGGCTGCCGAAAACGCAATCTGCGATTTCCTCCACCGGCGCTATCTTAAACGCACCCACGGCGGAGTTCATCTATAGGGGATTAAAAACCGATGCCGACGAAGTTGGCCTCTCCAAGGGCGCGAGTGCGGAGCTGAAATCCTTCGGATAAGTCTCGGAAGGCGCTCCCCGCTGCTGTGCGCGACAGTTCTGAACGACACAACCTAAAAGGCGAAGCCTGGACCTCCTCGCGCCGCTCGACTTTTTCCCCCACCTGCGCCACTGTGGCCTGCGCAGACTTTTGCAGCGGTGGGGTAAATGAAACAGCAGCGGCTGGCATGGCTGACCGTGGCGGGATTGTGGCTGACCCTGGCCATCATGTTCGGATCGGTCCTGCCCACCCAGGGGCTCTACTATAAGCCAGTATCGGCGTTCTTTCACACCTCCCGCGAAGGGGTCGCGATGATCTCTTCGCTATCGGCGATTGGGATGTGCGCGGGCGGGTTGTTGGCGGGCGCTTTGATGGTGTGGCTGGACGCTCGCCGCGTCATCATGATCGGCGCGGTGCTAAGCGGCTTAAGCTTCTTCGCCGCGGGCAGCGCGCACACTTTCTCGGCGCTGCTGTATAGCAATCTGCTGGTCGGGCTGGGGGGCGGCTTGGGCGGTTTGGTCCCGGTTTCCTTCATCGTCGGTAACTGGTTTGGGCGCCGGCCGGGCTTGGCGATGGGCGTGGCGATGGCGGGCACCTCGCTCGGTGGCAGTGTGATGGTGCTCATCGTCAACTCGCTAATCGTTCATTTCGGCTGGCGCGCTTCCTATCAGGCGATGGGCTTTGCTCCTTTCATCATTATTTTGCCGCTGATGCTGATCCTGCGCAGCGCGCCCCCGGCGCCCCGCGCCGATGAGCGCGAGGCAACAAATGTGCTGCCCGGCTTGGAGGTGGCGCCCGCCCTGAAAACCCGGGAATTTTGGACCATCGTCGCAAGCGAATGGACAGCGGGAGCCGCCGCCGGCGCTGTGGTGCCCCATCTGCCCGCCTATTTAACCGGCATTGGGTACCGCACAGGGCAAGCGGCGATTGCGGTCAGTGTCGTGCTGGGCATCACCTCGCTCGGCAAGGTGATGCTTGGACTGTTGGCCGACCGGCGCAGTGGCCGTTTGGCTACCGTGATCAATTGCCTATTGGAAGGGCTGGGCGGAATGCTGTTAATCGGCGCGGCTCACTCCGGCTTTTTGCTGCCCGCACTGGTTTTTTACGGCCTGACCTGGGGTACGCCGCTGGCTCTGCTGCCGGTCTTGACGATCGAAACTTTAGGCCTCAAGCGCTACGGCCTGATCGCCGGGCTCTCCAACTTGGCTTTGACTATCGGCCAGGCCTCCGGATCGCTGCTGGCGGGATGGACCTTCGATCGCACTGGCGGCTACGCCGACGCCTACGCCGTTATGGCTCTGGTATTGCTGGTCAACGCGATGGCGGTGGCCGCTTGTCGGCCCTTGTCTGTACTCCAGAAGTTCATGCGCTCGGCGGTCGCGGTCAAGCCGGCGAGCGCGGCCTTGCCTTGAGTCGGGATCGCTGACTTTGGATCGACGAGATGAGGATTAAGACCCCTATCCTCATCGTGCGCCATGGCGCGCTGGGTGACGAACCAAGCGCGCCTTCGAACGGCGCGCCCGCGTGGGGCTTCGGCTTTGGTGGTCGCGCGGGTCCTCGTGCTGGTGGGGTCAGCGGCCGATTGGAATGGGCGAGGCGCGCAGAGCGCGTTCAAAGGCCCAGCCGCGGATGTGATCGATTTGCTCTTTCATCGTGCGCGCCAGTGGTACGATGGTGACCGCGATATTGACCAAATCTTCTTCCGTCACCGGGCGTTCTTCGAGTTGCGCTTTGGTCAGGGCCGAGACCACGCATTGTTCTATCTCGGCGCCGGTCCAACTGTTGGAGAACGCCGCCAAACGTTCCAGATTGAATTTATCCGTGTCCACGCCGCGCCGGTTGAGATGAATTTTGAAGATCTCCAGGCGCTCATTCTCCAGCGGCACGTCGACGAAGAAGACCTCATCAAAGCGCCCCTTGCGGATCATTTCCGCAGGCAGCAGATCGATCCGGTTGGCGGTGGCCGCCACGAACAGGCCGCGGGTCTTTTCCTGCATCCAGGTCAGGAAGAAAGCAAAGATGCGTCCCTGCTCGCCACCTGATTCGGCCGAGGTGATGCCCATCTCGATTTCGTCGAACCAGATTACCGCCGGTGCCATCTCCTCCAGCATCCGGCAAGCCTGCACAAAGATGCCCTCGGCCTGACCATGGCGTCCGGAGAAGACCTCGATCATGTCGATGCGATAAAGCGGCAGCTCGAATTGGGAGGCGATCGCCTTGACGCACAGGCTCTTGCCGCAGCCTGGAATACCCATCACCAACACCCCTTTGGGTGCGATGTCAGCACTCAGGCTGTCGCGAAGCTGAAAGAGCTTGCGCCGCTCCAACAGCCAGTTCTTCAGCGTTTCCAGACCGCCCACCTGGTTCAGCCCGGTCCCGTCCGAGATGAACTCGACCACCCCGCTGCGGTTGACCAGCAGTCGTTTCTCCTCCAGCAGCGCGGGCATCGATTCAGCGCTCAGCCGGCCGTTGGCGGCCAATGCGCGGCGCACCGCATGGCGCGCCTCGTCCAGGGTCAACCCTTGCAGGGCCCGCGCGAGCTGCTCGAGGGTGGTTTCGCTGGCGTCGGCTTGCATACCCAGATTTACCACCTGGCGGGCTTCTTCGCGCAGAAAGTCGGTCAACTCGAGATGATCGGGTAGGCGCAATTCCAAATAGACCAAGTCGCGCTCGATTTCCTCGGGAATGAAACGCACCGGCGAGCTGATGACCACGAACTGGCGCTGATCGAAACAGGCTTCGTACAGATCGCGCAGGCGGCGGCGAATCTCGGGCGCCTCGCGCATCGGCTCGTGAAAATCCTTGAGATGAAAAATGGCGGGTGCCTTATGCGCGGCGATAAAATCCAGCGCCTCGCGTGCCCCCTGCGCCTTGACCGCGCCCTCGGCATCAAGCAACCCCTGGGTTAGACTCCAGGTCCATACCGGGAGTTGCAGGTCGTGGTAGAGGCGTTGGCCTAGCTCGCGCAGCACGCGCGCGATGCGCCGTTCTTCGGCCGAACGAATATAGGTGAGCGGCCGCCCGGATTCGAAAATCTCACGCAGGTTGCGGGCGGCGCGGCTTTCCGCTTGGGCGTGTTCAGACTGTGCCATAACAACTAGTTTCAGCCCGACCTTTTCAGAATCGCGTCCCTCCTTCTCCTATGTCCTCCCGAATCTCGGGAAGAAGCGTGAGGAAGGATGCCGGCTTTTACGGTGCTGTTTTTATAGCGCGACGCTCTCGCCTACCACCGGGTTTTTCAGCCCCTTGCTAGAACTGGGTCAAGGCCACGAACTGCCGGTAGCGCTTGTCGATCCCTTCCTGATCCAACTCGCGTAGCCGATTGAAGCTGAAGTCCTCGACCACCATCGAGGCCAACACGCTACCGTAAACCATGCCCTGACGGATGGCAGCAATCGTGAGGTTGCCTTGCTTGGCCAGCCAGCCCATCAGGCCGCCGGCGAAAGTATCGCCTGCGCCGGTGGGATCGACCACCTCTTCCAGCGGATAGGCGGGCACCGCGAAAACCGAATCGGACGAAAAATGGATCGCGCCGTATTCGCCGCGCTTGATTACTACATGGCGCGGTCCCATCGCGATAATGGCGCGGGCGGCTTTGACAATATTGTCGTGGCCGGAGAGCTGGTAGGCCTCCTGATCGTTGATGACCAACAGCTCCACCCGCCGCAGCAGTTCAATCAGCTTGGAATGGGCATTTTCGATCCAGTAGTTCATCGTGTCGGCGGCCACCAGGCGCGGCCGATGCAAATCGGACAGTACCCTCAACTGCAGCGCGGGATCGATATTGGCCAAAAAGCAGACCTCGGCCTGGCGGTAGCTGGCGGGCAGTTGTGGGGTGAAATCGGCGAACACGTTGAGCTGCAAATCGAGGGTGTCGCGCACATTCATGTTCTCGTGATAGCGCCCGCTCCAGCGAAAGGTCTGACCGTCGGCGATTTGCAAGCCCTCCAAATCGATCCCGCGTGCGCGAAAGAACTCCAGGGCGCTGGCCGGGAAATCGCGTCCCACCACTCCCACGATTGCTACCGGCGCAAAGAAACTGGCGGCTACTGCGAAATAGGATGCCGCCCCGCCCACTGCCAAATCAACTTTGGCGCGCGGGGTCTCGACGTTATCGAAGGCCAGCGAGCCGACCACTACAATCCTGGATGCGTTCATTGCGACTTTCTTCCTGCCTTGACCACCGGCGCACGCCTGATACAGCGGCGCGCCGCGTCCGCCGACGGAGTTAATGCGGGCGCGGATACCGGCTGACGTTATCTCCGCGATGGTAATGGGTGGTGGACGCGCTGTCGACCTGCCGGGCCAATACCCGCTCATAGGTCGATTCCTCAGTCGGCGGTTCGGCTGTCGCGCTGATCCTCGTGATACCTTCCAGGGTTGCCAATATTTGAGTCAAAACCTGCACTCTCGCCCCCACTCGACAACCGCGGCGCGACAGCTTAGCGCGCACTGCGGCGATTGCCCGCCGCCCCTCGGGCGAGCGCGCGCTCAGAGTCAGGCGCGAGCGCGCGATCAGCGGCGGCAGCCAGTGGGCGGAGCCGAACACGGTGGCGCCTTCAAAGCGGCCAGCCATTGCGCTGACGATCGCCGAAGCTCCGGGCAGGTCGGTGTCCACTGGCGGATAGATGCGCGCGGAGAGCGGCGCGCGGTCGGCGATCGCGGCCAAAATGGCCGCCGGCGTGCGGGCCAGTTGCGCCAGCCACGCGGGCCGCAACCGCGCCGCTCGATTCATCACCCGCTGGGCCCAACGATGGCCGCTGCGGTCGCGATAGTTGCGGTAATAAAAGACGCAGGTCTTGGTGATGCCATACTTGAGCAGTTCGCCGCACTGACCGGTTTCAGTGGGTGCGCCGCACGCTCCATTGCGCAGCGACTTGGGACATTCCAGATGGTTGAATAGACGGGTAAGAATTGCACGCGGCGCGCCATGGGCGCGGCTGAACCACGCGGCTGGAAAACGGCGCGCCAAGGCCACGACCGCGCGGCGGGTTAGAATGGGAAGCCACAGCGCTTGTTTAAGCACCCATTCCCACGCGCGCCACGAGGCGCGCACGAGGGGATTGCGGTGGGCACGCAGGGGGCGGAAAATCTCGCGGTCGAAGAAATTTGCCTCCAGTTGGCGCTTGCCCACAAAGCTTTTGCCCATCGTGCAGGTGAATTGCCATGCGCCGCTGATTCCGCACGGGCCACCGCACAACACCTGACCAAAGAAGGGATGCTTGAAGGAAAACTCGCCCAGCACCGCCAAGCTGTACCAGAACGGGTGGCGTTCCAGCAGACGCGCGAAGCGGTGTCGGCGCGCGCCTTCGTCAAAGACGATCGCCAGAGGCCGCTGAGGCTCCAACAAATCCTCCGGCGCCAAATGCAAGTTGATCTCGAGGTCTGCCTGAGCGCGGGCCTGCGCGATAGCTTGACTGTTGGGCTCCCATCCTTGGGGCTGGCAGAGCAGGCGCAAATCCAACAACGGATAGCCTTCCGCGACCGCCAGCGCTTGGGCTAGGGTTTGAATATCGTCGGGCAGGGTGGGATGGGGGCGGAAATCGGAGGCAAGTTCGCTCACCATCAGCAGCTGGGGTGTGCGGGTGACCGCGCGCTCGAGCAGGACGGGGCGGCGCAAGCCGCTGGGCGTGCCCGCGGCCGGGGCGAAGCCGAATGGCATCAGGGCATGGCGCACCACGCCGAGCTGGTGGCTGAAGGCCTCTGCGTGAAGCGCGGAGCCCAAGCGCGCGCCTACTTCAAACATCGCTGCCATCGCGCACCTCGCTGCCGCTGGGGCGCACTAGGGCGCTTAGGCGGCGCAGTTCGCGGCCGTTGCGCGGCACAAACAGTAAGCCGCTGACCATTGGATACTCGCGCAGCATCGCGATTGCGCACTCGCTCAGCCCCACTCCCAGCTCCAGGAGCGCGGCTTCCTGGACGGCCTTGAGCACGGCAGCGGCTTCCTGGCCGCGCGCAGCGCGCCGGCGCGCACCGTCCATCGCGCGCCGGAGCGCGGGCAGCATGGCGGCCCCTCGCTCTGGCGTGAAGAAGTCGGGATAGCCCGGAATGGGGGCGATCGCGTCAAACAACTGGGTACCCAGGTGGTCGTCATCGTGATCGTCCAACTGAGCGACCAGCCGAACCACGTTGCGTTCTAGCTTGCCGTAGGCGGCGATCAGCGCGGCGGGCATCAGGACGCCCGGGGCGCGCGCCAAGCTGGCAATCTGGCTGAGCGTGGCCAGGGGAAAAACCTCCGGGATGAGGCGTACGCGCCCATCTCGATTATCATGCGCGATCAGATCGAGGACCGCCCGGCCTCGTTCCAGATCGTACACCGGCTGCGTGAAAAGAACATCGACGCCGGCGCTGTATTTGAGCCACACGTCGCGCTTGACCCGAGCCTCTAGGGTGGGAATGCCGGTCCATGACATCGCCCCTGCCACCAGGATGCGCGAGCCGCGCGCCAAGGCCCGGCCGTCGACGCCTTCGCCGTTGCGCATTCGGTCGGCGATCCGGATCCCGTGAACCGAATCCAGCCACCATTGCCCGTCGCGCTCGAAATCACCGGTGAGAATGAAGAAGTTGGCTACGCCGCGGTCTTCAAAGGCCTGGATATCCCGCTCTAAGTCGCGTCCTTTGCGCCCGCGCATCTCCAACGTGACCACCAGACGATCGGTCTGTAGGCTCTCCAGCAAAGGGGATTCGAGCAGCTCGCGGCTGCGCCAAAAGCGCGGGTTAGCCAGTCGGGCCGAGGTCAGCGACAGCGCATCGACGTGACTTTGCATTTGGAATAGGCGTCGGCGCAGTTGCTCCACGGATTGGCCGCGCGGCAAATCCACCTCCGCCAGCAGTACGAACTCGCCGTCCTCCAGGCGATGGGTCAGGGTGGGCAAGCGCAGGCGCAGACGCGCCAGCCCCTCGTCGGCCGCTTCCGGTTCGATTAAGTCGAGAGCCGGAGTCTGCAGGGGCCGATGATCGAGGAAGGCTTCCAGGTCGCGTAAATCTTCGGCGGTTAAATCCACCTGGATACTCACCCGCCGCTCGCCCTGGCAATAAAGCACTTCGGCCAGCAGCGCGGCCAGCTTGACGAAGATGCTTTGGGCGTGAGGATCGCGGCCGGCGCCATGATAGTAAAACTCGCGCATCAAGGCGGCCAGCGGCAGCGATTGGTCCAGCCGCGTGCTCCAGTCGTGGTCGCGCAGCAGCCGACCAAGAGCGGCGGGCAGGTCACGCAAATTGTTGCGCATCCGGCGCGGTAAGCCGGGGATAGTCAGGTCGCCCAACCGGGTGGCATCGATGCCGGTGAGCTGCTGGAGCAGGTCGCGCGAAAGGGTCGCGCTCTGGCCCTGGCGCTGGCGTACGCCAAGAGTGTAGGAGGAGGTAGCTTCGCCCAGGGTCAACTCCACGGGATGGTAACTGCATTCGAAGCCAGCCTCGCTCAGCACCTGCACCAACAGAGCGCCGTTGGTGCCCACCCACACCCCGTTATCGTACTTGGCCAGCTCCGCCCAGCGCTGGCAGAACTCTATTGGCCGCTGCAGAAAAATGTCGGTGAAACAAGCGTAGCCCCGCTCGGGATGAAGCAGGCCGATGTCCGCGGTCAGGGTGGCCAGGGCAGTGTCGCTGGTGACAAAGCGCACGCGCGTCAATTGTGCCATCTCCCGCGCGAGTAGGGCACCATAGCGATGGACGGTGGCCAGCTCGCAGGGTTCATAAGCTTCGTCGAACTTGACCGCTTGCCAAAGCGCGCTCCAGAAATTGATGAAACGGGTCTGCTGGTCGGGGCTGAAGCTGCCCGCGTCCTTTTGTCCCTCAATAATCGCCATCAGTTCGGCCAGCGTCATCGCATGCTGACGTTGGAGCTCGGCGAGCCGCGCGCTGGCTACGATCGCGCGCACTTTGACCTCGTAAAAGCGGCCGTCGTGCTTGGCGAACAGGCGGGTGGGAAGCTGATCGAAAAAGTTGGCGTGGCGGAAATAGATAAAGCGCTGGCGCAGATCGACGAAGCTGCCGTCTTCGCGGGCCAGCTTCGGCTCCGGATTGGCGCTGAGATCCCAAAACAGGATCTCCAGCCGCCGCGCGGAATCGGCGTTGAGGCCCAGATAGCCGCGCCCTTCCAGCTCCCGGCGCGCCAATTCCAGCACTTGCGGCGAGACGTCGGAGAGCACCACGTGCATGCGGCGGAAGTAGGCCGGGTAATGGCGGAACAAGTAATCAAGCACGCCGGCGGTAAATTCGCCGGAGCCTGGCGCCTTTTCGTGCATCCACAGCTCTTCGTCCGCTGCCAGAGTGCCCTCCCGCTCCAGCTCGTGCACGTGGGAGGCGAAATTCTCGGCCGCCTCGTCGATAAATTCTTGATGATGGGACTCGGATTTGCCCTTGGGTAGGGCACGCTGATAGCTCTTTCCGGTCACCCGCTCCCAGATTCCCAGATAGCGCCAGAAGGCCTGGTTGAAGCGCCACACCACGCTTTGGTCGTAGGCCACGAAGGTGGGGTCCAGCGCGACCCCGTGCGTGCGCTCCAGGGCCTGCTCCAGCGCGGCGCGCAGGCGCGCTCCGAAAGCCGGCGTGCCCTCCAGTTGGGCTACATCGATGGTGGCGGTGTCAAAACCCAGTGGCAGGCGGACCGGCGGGCTGAAGGTGTTGTGGTCGGCCCAGCGCTCGATCTGCCAGCACAGGCGCCCGCGCTCGGGATGGGTACCAAAGGCGCGCAGCTCCTGGATGACGTCGCGATATTGGCCAAAGGACAGATTGCCTTTGGGGTCGTTGAACTCCACCCTTCCGTCCAGCGCCCGGCCCGCGTGTACGCCAAAGCGCGCTTCCAGTAGTGTCGCTGCCTCGGCGAAATCGCCTACCAGCAGCAGGTCTTCGAGCAAATGGTCGGGCGCGTTTCGCGGCACTCCAATGCGTCGGGTGGCGCGCGCCGCGGGCAGCCCTTCCAACTCCGGGCGGCCTTCTTTGAGCGCTACTTTGAGACTACTCAGCGCAGGGCGCTCAGCCGCCGGCATAATCGCGATCAGGCGAGAATAGATAGCCTTAATCAGGCCGAAATCGCCGGCGATGGTGGCTTTCCCCCGGCGCAGGCGAGCGCGCAGCTTGCGCGCGGCTGGATCGACTTCGGTGGCTGCGCCGATTCGGAGCACACCGCCGCCCTCATCGGCTTGCGGGTGCAGGACGCTGAGCCATCGAGCCATCACAAACGCTTTAGCGTAGCTGGTTGGGCAGCTCTTGGCGCTGAGCTAACAGATCCTGGCGCGCCAGCCGCGCGCCCTGAGCCATCGCCGCCAGCTTGGCGTAGGCCAGGCTGCGATCGAGCAGGACCAGGCCGCAATCCGGGCCCAGCCACAGTTTGTCGGCGGCGATGTAGTCCAAAGCTTGCAACACGGTATGACGAATCCGCTCGGGGTCTTCGACCTGATGAGAACCGATGTCGATCACCCCAAAGATGACTTCCTTGTCTCGACACAACTTAAGCAAGGACGGATTGAGGTGGGGCGCGGCGCATTCCAGCGAGAGCAGGTCGAAGCCCGAATCGACCAGGTAGGGCAACAGCTCTTCGTAGCCGTGCTCGCGCACCTTGGTGCCGTCGCTCGGGTAGCCGTAGCAGACGTGGACGGCCGTGCGAGCGGTGATTCCCTGCAGGCAGCGGGCCAATGCCGCCAGCCCCCATTGGCGTACCCAGGCCGGGTAACGGGTGAAGGCCGGTTCGTCGATTTGAACCACGTCGCAGCCCGCCGCCACCCACTCGCGCAACTCCGCATTGATCGCCGCCGCCAAATCCATGGCCAGGGTCTGACGATCGCCGCGGTAGTATTCATCCACGCTGGTGTCGATAAGCGTCATGGGCCCGGCGATCGCGGCTTTGATGGGCAGGTCGGTATTGGCGCGCAAAAAGCGGACGTCATCCACCGCCAGCGGCTGCTCGCGGCGCACTGGCCCGACAATCCGCGGCATCGCGACCTGATGGCGGCTGCCGCGCAGCGGGCGGGCCACCGGGTGCTCGAAATCAAAACCACCCAAGCGCCGACTGAAGTAAAAGACGAAGCTGTCGCGGCGCTGTTCGCCGTCACTAATGAGGTCCAAGCCCAAGCGCTCCTGAGCTCGGATAGCCAGAACGGTGGCGTCATCCTGGCCCTCGCTGAGGATGTCGGCACGCAGATGCCATCCGCCGAACAAGATGCCGTGTGGATCGGATAGCCACAGGGGGCGCGGGTAGCTCCCGACCACGGTAGTGCGGATCGCGGCGGCGCTCATCGTGGGTTAATCTCGGCTGGTGAAAAATTGCTCACGAGGTCGAGTATCTTCTTCTTCGCGCAATAATCCAAGTCCTCCCGGCCTTTTGGAGCTACATTCTTGCGTGCTGCGCTAACGCGGCTTGAGCAGCTCTCGGGTTTCCCGCACGATACTCTCCGCGCCCACCGCGACATGGCGCGCATCGCCGGCCACCGTGACGAAACCAAAGCCCATGTTGATAGCGCGTGCGGCGTAGCGGCTGGAAGTGGTATGGATTCCCGGCACTTTGCCGCGCGCGTTGGCCTTGCGCGCGATATCTTCTATCAGCCGTAGGAAGTCGGGCTCCTCGCGATCCATCCCGGGCGCCATCCCTAGGGCGATGCCCAGATCGGCGGGACCGATGTAAATCCCGTCCAGAGTTTCGACCTCCAAAATTTGATCCAATTCGGCGATTGCGCCGGCGGTCTCGATCATCCCCAGCGCCAGCACCGCCTCGTTGGCGCGCGCCGCATAGTCACGCCCGTACACCATCGGTGCCCGCAAGGGGCCGAAGCTGCGGTTGCCCATGGGATGATAGCGGCAGCCGGCGCCGAATCGGCGCGCCTCGGCGGCGTTTTCGATAAGCGGACAGATCACCCCGAGCACGCCCAGGTCGAGCATCCGTGTGACGAAAGTCGGGTCGGAACTAGGAACCCGTACCACTGGCACCACGTCGGTGGCGGTCAGTGCGCTGACGATTTCCAGCACGTTGCGGTAATCCATCACGCCATGCTGCATGTCGATGGTAAGCGCGTCATAACCGGCACGCGCCATGATTTCGGCGGCGATCGATGTCGGCATGCTCAACCAGCCGTTAAGGGTCGGGGTTCCGGCCCGCCAGCGTTCGCGCACCAGATTTCTCAGCGGTAACAGCGGCATCGAAAAACCTCCCGTGGGCCGGAGCGGACCGGCGAAGAGACGTAAGCTGGCACTGTAACTTTTGCCCGCCGCCCGCTTCAAGTCTGGCTCGCCGCGAGTAATACCGGCGCAGGCCGAGCTAGCTAGGTTGCTCGGCCAAGACGCGGCGCTCTTCAGCCGGGGGCGGGCAGGGCCTATAGTTAAGGTATCTTTCGCGCGGGGTTGTGCATTGAAACCAGCCAAATGGACCACGATCGCAAGCCAGCCGGTTTTCAGCACCCCGATTTTTACCCTCCACCAGCATCGCCGCCGTCACCATCGCCACGGCGAACACGACTTCTGGGTCATGGAATGCGGCGACTGGGTCAACATCATTCCCATCACCCGCGAGGGACAGGTGGTGATGGTGCGCCAGTACCGCCACGGCACCGAGGACCTGACCCTGGAGATTCCCGGTGGCATGATGGATCCGGAGGATGGCACGGCGCTGGCGGCGGCGCGGCGCGAGATGTGGGAAGAGACCGGCTACGACAGCCCGGAGATAAGCGAACTGGGCCGCGTGCGCCCCAACCCCGCGATTCAGACCAACTATTGCCATTCCTTCCTGGCGCGTGACGCGCGCCTGACCCGCAGGCCGCGGCTTGATGGTACCGAGGATATCGAGGTGGTGCTGGTTGGGCGCGAGGAGATTGCGGGGTTAATCGTGCGGGGCGAGATCAGTCATGCCCTGGTGATCACGGCTTTCGCCTTTCTGGATCTTTATCATCCGGCCTCCCGCCAGGTTTAAAGGAGCATTTTACGATGGCACAGGAAGCGGCGTCAGGAGTGCGCGATCCGGCGATAATCCGTGGCTATCACGCGCACGTTTACTTCAATCCCGATCAGGTGGAGACGGCGGCAAAAATCCGCCAACTGGTGGCCGGCGCCTTTCCCTTGGCGCGGCTGGGGGGATGGCGCCCACAGCCGGTCGGGCCCCATCCCAAGGCGATGTACTTGATCGAATTCAAACCCGATGAATTCGCCCGGATCATTCCCTGGCTGATGCTCAATCGCAGCGGCTTAACCGTGATGGTTCATCCCTTCACCGATGACGGCGGGCAGGACCATTCCGCCAACACGCTGTGGCTGGGCGAGCAGTTTCAGCTCAAGACCGAGGGGTTGTAAGACGCTTGGGCGCAGGCCGACTGGCTCCAGCGGCGGCAAAAGCGCCAGGCCGGCCAGGTACTTACACCCAATAGTGCTGCGCCGACCAACTGAAGCAGGCCATGGGTGCTGCCCAGCGCGACCGTGAAGGTCAGGCCCCAGACCAAGAGGGGAGCAATCACCAGCACGGCCAGTACTCCTGTGCCGCCGGGAATGGTGAACAGACCAAGGCGTTGTGGAAACAGCCGGCGCAGGCGAATCAGCGCCGCCAGCTCCAGCATCAGCCCAGCCATATAAAAGGTGACGTCCAGCAGCACCAAGAGGCCGAAGCCTAGCGGCATCAGGACGGTGCAGACCCCGCACCACGCTACAATCGCGACCCATGGCGTAAGGGTGCGCTTGCCCAACGTGCTCAAGCCGCTGGGCAGGTAACCCTCCAGGGCCAGGATGAAAGGCAGGCGCGATACCCATAGCATCGCGGCCTGAAAAATCGCCAGCGCGCTTACCATCCCACCCAGCGCCAAAGCGCGCCCCAGCAGATGGCCGCCCACCCGTTGGCCGATCTCGGCCAAGGCTCCGCTATGCCATGCCGCGGAATTACCCATTACGGCGCCGCCCACGGCAACCGGGAGCAGATACCCCAGCACCACCATCGGCAGGACGATCGCCATCGCGGCCAGATAGGTTCGGCGAGCGGTCTTGATCTCCTCTGCCACGACACTGAGATTCTCCCACCCGCTGAAGTTCCAAATCACGACCACCAAAGTCATTCCCAAGGCGTGATATCTGCCGCTGGCCAAGGTTTCGGCCGGTGGCGGCAGGGGATGCTTGAGCAGTAGCGCGCCGCCCGCCATCACCATCGCCAGCAAGGGTGTGAGGAGCAGGGCGCACAAGGCAATCGAGGTGCGCCCCACCAACTTGACCCCAATGATGTTGAGAAGGCCGCAGCTCCAGACCATCAGCAGCGCCAGCGCCAGTTGAGCGCGGGCGGTGAGCGGCCAGATGAAGGCCAAGTAAGAGGCGAACAGGACCGGGTAGAGGGTCATGTCAACCGCGGTGTACAATAAGGTAAAATAAGCTTCGGCAAAACCGGCGAAACTACCCAAGCCTTCGCGGACCCAGACGTAAAAGCCGCCTTCGACTGGGAATAGGGTGGTTAGTTCGGCCGCCATCAAGGCGGTGGGTAGGCTGACGGCGAGGGGAACCAGCAGGCATAGCAACAGGGTGAGACGTACGCCGCCCCAGCCGATCGCCTCCTCGATTCCGTAAGCGCCGCCGCTGATGGCGAGATACATGACGGCGACCAGCGCCAACAAGCCGATCTGCTTGCCTCCCAGTCGGGGTGTTCGCGGTGCGGGCTTGCGGGAGGCTTTGCGGCTGAGCGGTTTTATCTTCACTGTTAAGGCGAGAGCGCAGCGCGCGCGCCGAAAGTCTGAAGCCTAAGTGGGTTAGAGTCAACGGAAAGGGGGTGCGGGCTAGGTTCAGCATAAATGGTACACGAAGAAGACGCGTCGAAGTTCCAAGCCGGGCTTAAGCCTGATCGCATTGACCCTGCCAAAGGCCTATGTTAACTCTGTTTTTTCGATCGCGAGTTGAATCGCTCCATGAAATTGCGCGGGACAGTTACCCTAACCGTGCTGTTCGCAGCCCCGGCGCTTTTAGCGGCCTGCTCGACAGTCAGCTACTTTTCCAACACGCGGCCCAGCGCCGCCGCCACCGCGGCCACCCAGGATACCCCCTTTGGCGGGCTGCCCGCGGTCACCCCGCCCGCCAACGCCCGGGCGATGGGCGATTTTCTCAAGGCTGAATACGCCAGCAACCAGGGCGATCGTAAGGCCGCGATGGGCTTTTACGAGGATGCCGTACGCGACGACCCCACTAATGCCACCTTGCGCGTGCGCCTGGCCACGCTGTATGTGCGCGACGGGCAACTTCCCCAAGCCTTGGCGCAAGTCAATCGGGCGCTTGAACTTGACCCCACGCTGGTGGACGCGCGTCTGTTGGCGGCGGGACTGGATTCAGCCACGGGGGACAATGCGACCGCGGCCAAGCAATACGAACAGGTACTCAAGACTGATCCGAAGAACCAGGAAGCTTATCTCTATCTGGGCACTTTGTACGCCAAGCAGGGCAATTACAAGCAGGCGCTGGCAACTTTCCAGCGGATGATCACGCTGGACCCGCGTTCCTTCCTGGGCTACTACTACGCCGGTCGCGTCAGCGCGGCAGCTCAGAACTATCCCGCCGCCGACAACTACTTCCAACAAGCCTTGGTGCTCAATCCCGATTCCGAACTGGTGCTAATGGACGTGGCGCTGCTGCGCGAGTTGGAGGGCAAGACGCAGGAAGCCGAACAGATCTACCACAGAATCCTGCTCTCCAATCCCGACGACGACACCGCGCGCAAGCGCTTGGCCGAGCTGTACGTCGGGCAGAAGAAGTTCGACCAAGCCTTGGACGAATTCAAGCGGTTGGAGAAGCTGGAAACCAATCCCGAGGACACGCGGATCAAAATCGGGTTACTTTACTTCGAGCGGGGCGATTTCGAACGCGCCGCGGTCGAGTTTAACCTGGTACTGGGCGCGCAGCCCAACAATTACCGAGTTCATTATTATTTGGGCAGCGTGTATTCGGAAATGAATGAGCCCAAAAAGGCCGAAGCCCAATTTCAGCAAATCCCGCCCAACGCTGACCACTTCGTCGAATCGCGGGTCCATCTGGCCTACCTGTACGACAAGGACAAACAGTACGACGAGGCGATCGCGGTACTGAAGCAAGCCTTGGAGAAAAAGCCCAACGACGCCGAGTTGATGGGGTTCATGGCCGGGATTTACCGTGAAAAGAAGGACTTGCCCGACGCGATCGCGCTGTTGCAGAAGATGACGGTCGCCGACCCCAAGAACGACAAGTTTCATTTCACCCTGGGCGCGCTCTATGACGAAGACAAGCAGCAGCAGGAAAGTATCGCCCAAATGAAGGAAGCCATCCGCCTCAATCCCAGCAATGCGCAGGCGCTCAACTACTTGGGCTATACTTACGCCGAGATGGGCACCAACCTGAGCGAGGCGGAGAAGCTGGTGCGGCGAGCGATCGACCTGGAACCTCAGGACGGCTTTTACATCGATAGTTTAGGCTGGGTCTATTATCGGCAGGGGCACTACCGGGAGGCGGCCAAGGAATTGGAACGGGCGGTGGACTTGACCGACGACGATCCCACCATCACCGAGCATCTGGCGGATACCTATGAGAAGTTAGGCAAGTACGAGGCTGCCAATCATCTCTACAAACAAGCCTTGGCCAAGTCCCAGGAAAGCGATCAAGTCCAGCGCTTGCGTCTCAAACTGCAATCCCTGCGGGCCGAGCAGCACGTCCAACAGTAGTTGCCGACCGCGGCGCGACGCCGCTGCGCGCTGGTTCCCGAGCCTGCTGTGGATACCGATGCTGGCATGGTTGGCGTGGAGCTGCGCGGTTACCGCGCCCGCGCCCATAGTCGCCCCGGCCGCCGCGACCTCGGCCGACGCCGCGCAGGCGCAGGGGTTGACCCGCGACTTGCTCGCCCGCGAACGGCGATTGGTTGGCCTTCAAACCGACGCCGTGATGAGGTATCAGGCCGCCACCGGAAGCTTGAAGGCGCGCGAAACCATCAGCGTGCGGCGCAGTGGACGCTTGCGGGTGGAAGTAATGTCGCCCTTCGGCCCGGCCTTGGTGCTGGCCGCCAGCGGTGGTCAGCTGGGAATCTACGACCCCGGCCAGAACGTTTTTTATCGCGGGCGCGCCGATGCCGCCACGCTGGCGCGGTTCGTGCGGATCCCGATGGATCCCGGGCCGGCGGTGCGTCTACTGCTCGGCCTCATGCCGCAGGAACTCGCGCCCGACAGTATCCCCAGTTCGGTTCGGCGTCAGGATGACTTGTTGGTGGCCGACTACCGCTTGGCGAGTGGCGGGACCGAGGAGTTGGGCTTTAGCGGAGGTCATTTGGCGTTGGTGCGCCTGAGTGGAGTGGGCAGGCAAGCGGGTTACCAGGTTCGCTACAGCGACTACCTCGACATCGGCGGCTTGCAGTTCCCCCATCATTTGCAGGCTGAATTTGCAGCCGCCGGCGCTCGTCTGGATGTTCGTTACGAGCGTCCGATCGTCAATCCCGCGCTGTCCGACGCGCTGTTTGTGCTGGCGCCCGGCGCCGGCGCGCGGGAGGTAAACCTGGATTCCGCCGGCGCCGGCATGGGGAGCAATGGCTGAGCATCCAAGCCTACGCCGCCTACTGGCGCTGACGATCCTTGTAGCCGTGAGCGCTGGTTGTCACATTCGCCGGCCCACCGACCATCACGAGCGCGATCAGATCCTGTATTCTAACGTGGGCAGCGATCCACGCACCTTCAATCCGCTGCTGGTTACCGACGCCGGTTCGGGTGCGGCGCTCGGCAACCTGTTCGAGGGCTTGGTGCGGATCAACCCCGAGACCACGTTGCCCGAGCCCAATCTGGCACAAAGTTGGGAAATCGCGCGTGACGGCAAAAGTATCGTTTTCCATCTTCGCCACGGCGTGAAATGGCAGGACGGCGCACCCTTTACCGCCCATGATGTAGTCTTTACCCTACGCGCGATTTACGATCCCCGCGTGCCCAACAGCGAGCGCTCCACCCTGCTGGTCGACGGCCAGCCGATCGTGGCCCAGGCGCTGGACGATTACACGGTACGGATGACGATGGCGCGGCCGTTCGCTCCGCTGCTTTACGCGGTGGGCTTCGATATTCTGCCCGCGCACATTCTGGAGCCGGCGCTGAAGGCGGGTAAATTCACTCAAACCTGGGCGATCGACACCCCACCGGCCAAGATTGTCGGCTTGGGCAGTTTCGAGCTGACCCGTTATGTGCAGGCGCAATATCTACAGTTCGCCCGCAATTCTGACTACTGGATGCGCGCGCCCGACGGCTCGCGCCTACCGCGCCTGCATGGGGAAACCGACCTGATCATTCAGGATCACAACGCCGCCTACCTGCGCTTTCTTTCCGGCCAATTGGACGTTTACGATCCGCTGCCTGAAGAGGTCCTTGATCTGCACGTCAAAGCGGCTGGCTTGGGCGTCACCTTGCGTCAGATTGGTTTAGATACCGGCTCGCTGTTCTTCGCCTTCAACCGCAATCCGCGCCATTTCATTCATGACGGCGTCACCGACCCACGGCTGCGATGGTTCACCGACCTCAACTTCATGCGCGCCTTGGCCCATCTGGTGGATAAGCAGGGGATGATCAACCTGGTCTTTCATGGCCTGGGCAAGCCGGCGATCTCCGATATTTCCCCCGAGAACAAGGTTTTTCACAATCCCAATCTTAGCAACTACACCTACGATCCCAAGTTGGCGGCGCGGCTGCTGGACGAAGCGGGCTATCGTCTGATAGCGCCGCACGTGCGCGCCGATCCGCAGGGCCATCCCTTGATTTTCAATTTGATCACCAATGCTGGCAATCCCAGCCGTGATCAAATCTGCATAATCTTCAAGCAGGACCTCGCTAATGTCGGGATTACGGTGAACTATCGCCCGTTGGAATTCACCACCTTGGTGGACAAGTTGGATACGACTTTTGATTGGGACTGCGTGTTGATCGGCTTTACCGGTACGATCGATCCCAACGATGGCTCCAATTTTTATCGCTCCTCGGGCAACCTCCATCTCTGGGACCCGAATGAACCTCATCCGGCGACGCCATGGGAAGCGGAAATCGATCGGCTGCTGGACCAGGGGGCGAGCGAGATGGACGTCAAGAAGCGCGCGCTCTATTACTGGCGCATACAGCAAATTCTGCACGACCAGTTGCCCATTATCGAGACTGTGCGCCAGGAAGAGTACTCGGCCTACAAAAACGCGTTGGAGAATTATCGGCCCACGGTCTGGGGGCTGTATCAGCCCGAATATATTCAGTTTCGGGCACAATAGGCGGCGATCGCGGTGGCGCGCTTTATCGTCAAACGGCTGCTGGGCATGATCCCGCTTCTGCTGGGCGTGACCTTCATGTCCTTCCTGGTAATGTCGCTGGTGCCCGGCAATTTTCTCTCCAACCTCAAGATGAATCCGGCCATCTCGCCCCAGACGATCCATCAGATGGAGGTTCAGTTCGGGCTCAACCAGCCCTTGATGGTGCGCTACTTCAAATGGCTGTGGAATGCGCTGCATCTGGATTTTGGAATTTCACTCGCCTATCGGGTCAGCGTGGTTAACCTAATCGCGTCGCGCGCGCTCAACACCATGATCCTGGCGGGGACCAGCATGCTGCTGTCATGGGCGCTGGCGATTCCGATCGGAATCGTGGTCGCGGTGCGTCAAAACTCGATTTGGGATCGGGTGCTGTCCTTCCTGGCCTTCTTCGGCATGTCGCTGCCCAATTTCTTTTTCGCCTTCTTACTGATGTTCTTGGCCTTACGCACGGGTTGGTTTCCGATCGGCGGCACCTTCTCGCCCGATTACGATCGGCTGGATGCCTGGAGCAAGCTGCTCGATCGCACCGACCATCTGATTCTGCCGGTAATCGTGCTGGGCACGGCAGGGATGGCGGGTTTGATGCGTCTGATGCGCTCGCAGATCCTGGAGATCAAAAATTCCGAGTTCGTGCGCACCGCGCGGGCCAAGGGGCTGCCCGAGCGGGTCGTGCTCTACAAGCACGTGCTGCGCAATGCGCTTAACCCCTTCATCACGTTGGCCGGTTACAGCCTGGCCGATCTGCTGGGCGGAGCCGCGCTGGTCGAAGCCGTAATGAATCTGCAGGGGTTGGGTTTGCTTCTGCTGGACGCGGTGCGCTCACTGGACGTTTACCTAGTGATGGGTTCGGTGCTTAGCGGCACCCTGCTCCTGCTGCTGGGCAATCTGCTTGCCGACGTGGCTCTGGTTGCGGTCGATCCGCGGGTAGATTTTGGCTCGCTGGGGGGCTCCTCGTGAGTTTCCCGCGGCCCATGCAGGTTTGGCGCGCTTTGAGGCGGGAATGGCGGCTCGCTTCCTGGCCGGTACGGATTTCCGTCGCCTTGCTCCTGCTGTTCTACCTGATGGCGGCCGGTGCGCCGGCGCTGGCGCCCTACAATCCCACCTATCAGAACCGGATGTTGCCCGACTGCCAACCGATGGAGTTGCATCTGGCGGCGCCGGCGGATTGGAGCCACGGACTGCTCTACACGTACCCAATGGTGCTTGATGCCAGCGATCCGCTGGAGCGCCATTATCGACCCGACCGTGCGCATAGGGTCTACCTTCATTTCTTCACGCGCGACCGATTGCTGACCACCGCCGCCGGCGCGCCCCCGTATTTCCTTGTGGGAAGCGATGAATTGGGACGCGATCTGGCCTCGCGCATCATCTACGGCTCGCGTATCAGCATGTGCGTAGGTCTAGTAGGAGTGGCGATCAGCTTTAGCCTCGGGATCCTGGTGGGCACTTTAGCCGGGTACCTGGGCGGCCTGCCCGACAACCTGATCATGCGTTGGACCGAGATTGAAATGTCGTTACCCTCCTTCTATTTTCTGCTCGCCCTGGCGGCGGTCATTCCCCCCGGCTTGAGTTCGGGTGAGACTTTTTTCGTGATCGTGGCGATTATGAGCGTGATCGGTTGGGCCGGGTTGGCGCGTGTGATTCGCGGGATGGCGGCCTCGGTGCGCTCGCGCCCGTACGTCGAGGCGGCCCGCGCGCTGGGCGCCTCAACCCCGCGTATCATGCTGCGCCACTTGATTCCGTCGCTGCTGGGTTATGCGGTGGTGGCGGCCACGCTGTCGATACCCGGCTTTATTCTGGGCGAAAGCGCGCTTTCGCTGTTGGGCTTGGGGATTCAGGAGCCGGCGGCTAGTTGGGGCAATATGCTGGCCGAGGCGGAAAAAGTGCAGAACCTGATGCGCTATCCGTGGATTTTGATTCCTGGCCTGTTCATTTTCCTGACCGTGATGTCCTTCAATTTTTTGGGCGACCATTTGCGCGACCGGCTGGATCCGGCCAATTGATGAAGCCGCCGCGCCGCGATTGCTCCCCGCACTGGAGCCGGGCTCGCACCCGATGATAGCCTGAAACTCGAGATGCAACCGTTACTGGAAATCCGCGATCTGCGCACCTCCTTCAGCACCGAGGCGGGGAAAGCACGCGCGGTGGACGGGGTCAGTTTCACCGTCGGCGCCGGTCGCCTGATGGGGTTGGTGGGTGAGTCGGGATCGGGCAAGACGGTCACCGCGCTGTCGATCATGCGCTTGTTGCCTGAGAATGCGAGCATCCAGGGCGGTCAAATCCTGTTCGAGGGACAGGATCTGTTGAGCTTGTCAGAGGAGCGGATGCGCCATGTTCGGGGCGCCGGTATCGCGATGATTTTTCAGGAGCCGATGACCTCGCTCAATCCGGTCTTTACCATCGGTAGCCAGATTGGCGAGGCGATCCGGCTCCATCAGAATAAGTCGCGGGCCGAGGCCCGCGCGCAGAGTATCGAGATGCTGCGGCTGGTCAAAATCGCCGATCCCGAACGCCGTATCGATGACTACCCTCATCAGTTATCAGGTGGGATGCGCCAGCGGGTAATGATCGCGATGGCGCTATCGTGCAATCCCAAACTGTTGATCGCCGACGAGCCTACCACCGCGCTGGATGTGACTATCCAGGCCCAGATCCTCGATTTGATAGCCGAGCTGCGCGAGCGGCTGGGACTGTCGGTGTTGCTGGTGACCCACGATCTGGGGATCGTGGCCCAATATGCCGACGACGTGACGATTCTATACGCCGCCAAAGTGATGGAACGGGCGCCCGCGCGCCAGCTCTTCGAAAACCCGCTCAATCCCTATACCCGCGCGCTCCTGCAATCGATCCCGGGCTCGGGAGCCACTCGCCATCGCCGGCTCAAGGCTATTCCGGGGAGTATTCCCAGCCTGCTCCATCCACCCAGCGGCTGCCGATTCCACCCCCGCTGCGAGGCGGCGGTGGCCGACTGCATGCGCATCGAACCACCCCTTGAGGAGAAGCGGCCCCACCACTATGTCGCCTGTATCAGGGTCTGAAATCGTAGCCTCGCCTGCGGCGCGGCCTGGGCGGATCGCGCCCTTGGTCGAGACGGTCGCGTTATGCAAGGAATTTGCGGTTGGCACCCAAGGGCTGTTCACCAGGCGGCGGCTCGCAGTCAAGGCAGTCGACGGCGTTAGTCTGCAAATTCGGCCCGCCGAAACGCTGGGCCTGGTGGGTGAATCGGGTTCGGGGAAATCGACCCTGGGCCGGCTCATTTTGCGCTTGATCGAACCCACCTCGGGCAGTGTGCGCTTTGACGGCCTGGAATTGGCTGGATTGAAGCGGGCCGAGTTGCGCGCGCTGCGCCGACAAATGCAACTGGTTTTTCAGGATCCCTACGCTTCGCTCAACCCCCGGATGACGATCGAGGCGATTGTGGGCGAAGGGATCGATATTCATCGCTTGGCGCGGGGCGCTCAACGGCGTCGGCGTCTGGTCGAGTTGCTACGGATGGTGGGCTTGGAGGAGGAAAGCTTAGGCCGCTACCCGCACGAATTTTCTGGCGGTCAGCGCCAGCGAATTGGCATCGCCCGCGCGCTAGCGGTCAATCCTCGCTTCCTGGTTCTGGACGAGCCCGTCTCCGCCCTCGACATGTCGATTCAGGCGCAAATTATCAACCTGCTCCAGGACCTGCAGGAAGAGCTCAAGCTGACCTACCTGTTTATCGCCCACGACTTGCGGGTGGTCGAGCATATCAGCCAGCGGGTTGCCATCATGTACCTGGGCAAGATCGTCGAGATCGGTAGCCGCGAGCAGATCTATACCACCCCTCGCCATCCTTATACCCAGGCGCTGCTGGCCGCAGTGCCATCGATCGATGCGGTAGGGCAACCGCGACACCTCGAGCTGCCGGGCGAGGCACCCAGCCCGATCAACCCGCCTAGCGGTTGCAGCTTCCATCCGCGCTGTCCCTACGCTCGGGATATCTGCCGCAAGGACAGCCCCGCGCTTATCGAAGGCAGCAGCGGGCAGGCGGTTGCCTGCCACGTGTTCCCGGCGCAGTGACAAGCGCTTGCCCGTGCAATAGACTACTGGCGTGCGGCCGAAGTCATTATGAGCAACCGCGAAACGGATTCAAGCCCGCTCCCCGTGGCAGAGCTGGGCGCGGGATGGCACGCCGAGCGGGCCCGGGTCGCGGTGGGGCGCAACGTTACCGTCTCGGGGCGGCTTATCTTTCAGGAGCCGGTGCGGATCGAGGGCACCTTTAAGGGCGAGGTGCAGTCCAGCGACTTGGTGGTGATTGCCGCCGAGGCCAAAATCAGCGATGGGCGAGTGAAGGCCCATCGTTTGCTGGTATTGGGGCGAGTGGAGGGCGACGTCGAGTCAGAGCGGGTCTTCCTAGGGCCCGCGAGCGTGGTCACAGGCAATATCCGTGCCGCTTATCTGACCATTTGCGAAGGTGCCGAGTACAACGGCGCGGTGCAGATGGCGGGTGGGCGCGAGCTGCGCCCCGAAGATGCCGCCGCCGTCCGTGGCGGACGGGGCTAGCCTAGCTAGCCGAGGCAATACGGGCGGCCTTGCCGCGCAGGGCGCGCAGGTAATACAAACGGGCGCGTCGTACGCGACCTCGGCTGAGCACTTGGATGCTCTCGATGCGACTGGAATTAAGCGGGAAGATCCGTTCGACCCCAATGCCGTAGGATACCTTGCGCACGGTGAAGGTGGTGCGGGCTCCTGCCCGGTTGATACGGATTACCACGCCCTCGAAAGCCTGGATACGCTCCTTTTCGCCCTCAATGACGCGCACTTGCAGCCGAACCGTGTCACCGCTGCGAAAAGCGGGCAAGTCGGACTTGATCGTCGGTTCTTCGATTTTCCTAATCACGTCGTTCATGGGTGCAACCCCTGTCGTGCAAGTTGTCAAGGCTATCCGAAGCGAGTTCTCCAAACAACCCGCCTGATCTGCCCGCCGAAGCTGAGGGTAACCGAAATGGTGATCGTCCCGTACGATTTTTTTGAGGCGATCTTGCGAGCTCAAGACAACGCGCCCCAGGCGGGCAGGGGGCGGCGCTCCGTGATCGCCGCGGCGAGCTGCGCCCCGGCCCACACGCTGAGCGCTACCCCGTGGCCGGCGTAGCCGCCGGCGGCCAGCACCGTGGGGGTATCGGGTAATGCGCACAGGAGTGGCGTCATTCGCTCCAAAAAGGCGATCGGCCCCGCCCACTGGGCGCTGAATTGAACCTGGGCGAGCGCGGGATGGAGGTTGCGCACACGATGCTTAAGCCGCGCCAAGATGGCTTGGAACTCCCGGTTCGCCAACGTCAAGTTCTCCAGTTCGTCGGGAGTGCCGAAGCTCAGTCCGGCGCCGAAGATCATTCGGCCGTCGCGCACGTAGCGGCCCCACAGATAGGGCTGATCGACAGTGTAGAAAGGGATTCCCGCCGCTAGCCCGACCTCGGCCAATAACGCCTGGTCAAGCGGCGCCGTGGCGCAGGCGTATGTGAGGGCGCTATGGACTTGGATCGGGAGGAAAGCGGCTGACCAGGCGTTGACCGCCACTACCACCCAATGGGCGCGCACGGCGCGGTCGCGCAGCCGCAGGCGCGAGGGTGCCCCGGGTGTCAGGTGCTCAACCGGGCAGTCGAAGTACAGGGCCGCGCCGGCCCGGCTGGCGGCATCGGCCAAGCCCGCCATCAGCGCCCCCGGATCGACCGCCCCCCCGGGCACCGTGCGCGCAATTCCGATCGGCTGACCGCCGTCTTCCCAGGGCAGCCAGCTCTCGCCCGCGCCGCGCCGATGTTCGATCTCCCAGCAGCCGGGCAGGCGCAAGTCGCAAGCGATTTTCTCGCGCTCAACCAGCTCGCGCATGAACTCCGCAGTCTGGCCGGTTCCCTCCACGACCGCACGCGCGGTGCCCTCCAACACGATTCCCCCGGTGCGGCCGCTGGCGCCGCCACCGAGCGCGGCAGCTTCGAGCAGGGCTGGTCTGATGCCGGCACGGGCCAGATGGTAGGCGGTGGACAAACCGGTTAAGCCACCGCCGATGATCGCGACCTCGACTTCATTAGCGAGCGAGGGCGTGGCGGCCGGCGTTTTCGCGCGCCATGGTGGTTTGCCCCATTTCCGTTCCATGCTGTTGGCCCCATTTCTCCAGATCATTGTAAGCCCTGAGGTTTAACCAGAGCTATCGCGGACGGCGAGGACGAGGGCACCCGCGTCCATTGCTCGCGGTGTGGCCAGCGGTCACAATGTGCATGAGTTACATGAGTAATTGGATCGCCGATTAGTGGCGCAATGCGGGTATCTTGAATGGAGAATGCCGGATGAGGCCGTTGTGTCGCAGCTATGTGCGCTACTCCTTGTTGGTTTTAGCCGCGGGCCTGATGGCCTGCGGACCCACGATCGCTCAGCGGCGGCGCCAGGGCTTTATCGATACCCACCCCGAGTTGTCGCCCACCCTCAAGAGCGACATTTTAAACGGTCGGGTTGTGCGCGGAATGACCATGGATGAGGTACGGGCGATTTGGGGCAGTCCGCCTCCCGATTGTGCCACCCGGACCACCGCCCTGGTCGTGATTTGGAGCTATTGCCACAAGAATCTGGCTGCTTCGACCCTGGTTTTCTTCGATAGCCACGGTCGAGTCACCAATCTGCAAATGCCCCAGCAGTAAGCTGAAATTTCGGCCGGCCAGCCTTGGCGGCTTTGACGTCATGGACGAAACGAGCGGGACTTTGCTAACTAAGAAAAGGTCGCCAGCTACCGGGCCGGCGCGGAGGTAAACCTGCCATGATGACGCGCGAAGAAAACGAGCTGCTCTGCCGGGTGGGACCGGGCAGCGTAATGGGTGAGTTTTTGCGCGAGTATTGGGTGCCGGCCGCGCGCTCGGCGGCACTGGAGGCCGACGGCGCGCCGATGCGGGTGCGGCTGTTCGGGGAAAACTTCGTGGCCTTCCGCGCCACCGACGGCCGCGTGGGTTTTTTTGACGAGGGCTGTCCCCATCGATGTACTTCGCTGGCCTTGGCACGCAACGAAGATAACGCCCTGACCTGTATCTTTCACGGCTGGAAAATTGACGTCTCGGGCAAAGTCGTCGAGGTGCCCTCCGAGCCCCCCGAGCGACGCGCTGAATTCGCCGCCAAGGTGCGAGTGCGCCATTATCCCGTGCGCGAGGCGGGCGGGATGGCGTGGGTTTATCTGGGCAAGCGCAGCGAGCCGCCGCCGTTTTACAATTTCGAATTCAACCAAATGCCCGAAAGCCAGCTGATGCCGCAGCGCGCGGTGCTCCATTGCAACTGGTTCCAGGGCATGGAAGCGGTGTTGGATTCGGCCCACGTTGGCTTTCTCCATCGCGGTTCGTTTAACACCATGAGCGCCGACTTGCGCTTTGCCACCATGAACAGCCCCACCTACGAGCTGATCATGAAGCCCTACGGGTTTCGCGAAGGAGCCGTACGCGATCTGGGCGATGGCACTTATTACGCGCGCATCCGCGAGCTGGTGGCGCCCTTTTATTCGTTCATCCCCATGGCTTCCGAGGACGCCCACCTGATGATCTGCGCCATTCCGATCGATGACGAATGGAACGCGCAGTGGTATTTGCGCTATTATCCCAATCGACCAATGACCGCCGCCGACCGCACCCGCTTGATGCAGGGTAACGCGCCCAACCTGGACAATTTTGCCGCTACCATGGGCAATAGCGAAAATCTTTGGAACCAGGATCGTAAAAAGATGCGCGAAGGGCATTGGAGTGGTTTGCCCTGTTTCCAATATGAAGATTTTACCACCCAGGAAGCGATGGGCCCGATCGTCGATCGGACCCGCGAGTATCTGGGAATGAGCGACCTGATTGTGGTGCGGGTACGGCGGATGCTGTTGGAGGCGGCGCGCGAGTTCAAGCGCAGCGGCAAAATCGCCTTCGCCGCCGATCAGCCGCTGGACTATTCCAGGATTCGCGCGATCGCCGTGCGCTATCCCAAGCAGACCAGTTGGCGCGATATCGATTCCTTCGCGCCGCCGCCCCAACTGCCCTGAAGTGCGCGCATGAAGAGCGCTTTTCGTGGGCGTAGCTGGACTCGGGTTGGGCTGCTCGCTATGCCAGAGTTAGCGGTCATGGTGGTGAGCCGGGTCCAAAGCCTTTAACTCGGTTTAAGTGAACCGTCTGAGCGAAAGTGGGGAGCAGATGGCGAAAGTACGTAATCTTTTACCTCATCAGGGAAGAACTATGAAACCACGCTGGTCGCTGTTCGCCGTCGCAACATCGCTGTGCCTCGGGCTGGGAGTGCTGGGTTATCTGGTTGCCCCGGAAGGGGTTGCCTGGGCGCAAAACAGTCGCAAAATCGATTTTTCCGCGGTCTTCCGTTCTGCCAAAGGAGGGAACATCGCGCCCTGCCGGGAGATTTTCGATCCCTATCCCGAGTTCAACGGAATTGCGCTGGATCCCGCGCATAACCTGGTGGGGTTGAGCGATACTAATCTCAAGAGCCTGCTCATCTACCACATGGATCAAGGCTCGACGTCCCCCGATATCACGCCTCAGATTGGTCAGATCAAAGGGCCTGCCAGCTACATCTCGTATGCCGCGGGCGTGGCCTTTGACCCGGATCGAAAGATGGTGTGCGTGACCGAGAACGACGTTGGTGACGACGTGGCCTGCTTCTCCATTACCGCCAACGGCGACTACCCGGCGCGTGTGCTGGCGGTGCCGCATGGCGCTTACGGCGTAGCCTTCAGCCACCGGCTGCGGCAGATGGCGGTCTCGATCGAGCACAACGCGCAAATAATCTTCTATGCCACCGGAGCGACCGGGGCGACCTTGCCTCTACGCTCGATTCGCGGGCCGCACACTACAATGGCGGATCCGCACGGGATGTATTGGGACGATCAAAATCACGAGATTGCGGTAGTTAATCACGGTAACTGGTCGCGCGGCTACTGGGATATCGATTACAACGGCGGCGGTCATTATCAACCCCCCTCGATTACGGTCTTCTCCGACGAGGCCAAAGGCGACAGCGCGCCGCTGCGCACGGTGCAGGGTAATCAGACCCGGCTCAACTGGCCGTCGGGGATCGCGGTGGATACGGTTCACAACGAGATCGCGGTGGCCAACACCGCCAGCGGCTCGGTCTTGATCTTCAGCCGCACCGCCAACGGCAACGTAGCACCGATTCGCGAAATCGCCGGCCCTCACACCGGGCTTTCCATCCCGATGGGAGTAGCGTTTGACCCCGCCCACAACACCCTGTGGGTGGCCAACTTCGGCCACACCGCGCTCATCTTCGATCGTACCGCCAACGGTGACGCGGCCCCGCTGCGAGTGGTGCGCAATGCACCAAAGGGCACCCCGGCGGCGCGTTTTGGCAACCCCTTCACGATTGCGTACGACACCAAGCGGGACGCGCTGATTGTCCCCAATTGAGTGACCGATCCCCGTATCGGGATGTTTGCCAGGTTGGCAAGCGGTAATGTCGAGCCGGTTCGGATGATTTGGGGAACGGTCAGCAAACTCACGCGCGTGGCCCATGGCGTCTTCTATGATGCCGGGCGCGACCAGATAGTGGGCAGCGAGCCGCTGGCCAGCTCGGTGGTCACCTTCGACGCCGGCGCCAACGGTCAGGTCCCGCCCTTGCGGGTATTGCAGGGACCCAAGACCCAGTTGCATCAGCCCTGGGGAGTGGCGGTGGACGACATCCATCATGAGTTGGTGGTAGGCGATTACGCCACCAGCAACATCCTGGTCTACCCCTGGAATGCTACCGGCGACGTCGCACCGATTCGCACGATAGGCGGCGTCAACACCATGATGCGTGGGATTACTGATGTTGCGCTTGATCCGCAACGCAACCTGATCGTGGCGGTGACGATGCAAACCCGCAACAGCGCAGCGTCTGGCGCCGGGGTTTACACCACCCATTATGAGACCGCCGAAACCCAGCATCCGGGCGCGATCTTCATTTTCGATCGCACCGCCAACGGCGACGTCAAGCCCAAACGGATGATCTTCGGTCCGCATACCGGCATCCTGGCCACCGCCCAGGTGCAGGTCGCCGACGGCAAGATCTTTGTGACGGTGAGCAATACACCGTATCAACCGCCTTACGATCTGGCTGGCACCGCGCCGCGTCCGGGATGCCTGGGGCCGCCGCTGCCGCCGCTCACGATGGGTAGCGGAAACAACTTCGTTGGGGTGTGGAACCTGACCGACAACGGCGATGTGCCGCCCCGTTTCATCATCCACGGTCCGTCCTCGCAAATGGTGGCGCCGGCCGGGATTGCGGTTAATCCCAAGGCCGGGGAAGTCTACGTGACCGACGGGGGTGTCGGTTCCACCTTTACCTTCCTGGTGCCGCAGGCCTTCTAAGGCTGGTATCATTTGGGTATGACTGAGCGGCGGGCGGCGCTGATAACCGGAGCTTCAAAGGGCATCGGTGCCGCCGCCGCCGTAGCACTGGCCGCGGCCGGCTATGACGTCGCGATTAACTTCAGCCGCGACGATGCCGGTGCACGCGCGGTCGCGGCACGCGTCGAGGCCTTGGGCGTGGCCGCGCTGCTGTGTCGATGCGACGTATCGGATGAACCTGCGGTCCGTGCGATGGCCGACGCGATCGGTGAGCGTTTCGGGCGGCTGGATGCCCTGGTTAACAATGCTGGCATCACTTCCCGTACTGCCCCGAGTGATTTCGAGGCGATGGCGCTGGAGGACTGGGATCGTGTCTTCGCGGTCAACGTGCGCGGGATTTTTCAAGTGACCCGCGCGGTACTGCCGATGCTCAGGCGGGCGCCCGATGCCGCGATCGTTAACAGTGCCAGTATCGTCGGACTGCGACCGGGACCCCAACCCTTGCCTTACGCCGCCAGCAAGGCGGCGGTGGTCAATCTGACCAAGACTTTGGCGCTTCATCTGGGTCCCAAGATTCGCGTCAACGCGGTGGCGCCGGGTTGGATGGAAGGGGATTGGATGAAACGGATGCTGGGCGAGCGCTACGAAGATCTGATGGCGCGGCGCGCGCGCCAGACTCCGCTCAAGCGCAACGTCACCGCCGCGGATGTAGCCGAAACCATTGTCTCGCTGATCACCGCCAATCGCTTCGTCACCGGCGAGATTGTGGTGATCGACGGCGGCTTTGCCAGCTCGACCTGAAGCGGGTGCGGTCCGATGCTGGAGGGCGTAGTACCGTTTCCGCCTGAGTTCGCGCGCCGCTACCGCGAGCGTGGTTACTGGCAGGATCGCAGCCTGCGCGATGAATTCGCTCCGGTCTTCGCCAACTACGCCTCGCGGATAGCGCTGATCGACGGTGAACGGCAGTTTACCTATGCCGACATCGATCGAATAAGCGACAATCTGGCACTAAATCTGCTGGCATTGGGCGTACGGCCACTGGACCGGCTGGTGCTGCAATTGCCCAACGTGGCGGAGTTCGTGCTGCTCTATTTCGCGCTGCAGAAAATCGGCGCGATTCCCATTGCCGCCTTGGCCAGCCATCGCTTCAGCGAAGTCAGTCAGTTCGTCCAAATTTCCCAGGCGGTCGGATGCGTCTTTCCCAAGCTCCAGGGCGATTTTGAGTTTTCCCCGATGATCGCGCGGGTGGCTAAGGAAAACCCCTGCATGCGCTTTCCTATCGTGCTGGGTCAGGCAAGCTCGGATGAGATCTCGTTGGCCCAGTTAATTGAGAAACCCGCCGGACTAGGACGCGGCGAACTGGACAAAATCAAGCTGGATCCAACCGATCCGTGTATCTTTCAGCTCTCCGGGGGCACCACCGGAGTGCCCAAGCTGATTCCGCGTACCCACAACGACTACGCTTACAACTCCAAGGCGGCGGCCCAGGTCTGCGGCGTCAGCGGTGACTCGGTGCTGCTGCTGGTGCTGCCCATCGCGCACAACCTGCCGCTGGCCTGCCCGGGAATTCAAGGTTTCATGTTCAACGGTGGCAAGGTGGTGCTGTGCCAGAGCGCGCGCCCCGAGGTGATGCTGCCGCTGGTTCCCAAACATCGCGTCACTCATATCAAGGTGGTGCCCGCGTTGCTCATCCGGCTGATCAATAGCCCAGTCCTGGCCACGGTGGACACCTCCTCGCTGCGCTACATCCAAAGTGGTGGCCAGCGCTTGCAGCCCGAAGTACGTATTCGCACCCATGAGCTGATCCCGACCTGCTTCGTTCAGGAGAACTTCGGCATGTCCGAGGGCACGCTAATGTTCGTGCGCGCGGATGACCCCGAAGAGGTACGCTTGGAGACGGTGGGGCGGCCGATTTGCCCTGACGACGAAGTGCGGCTGTTGGATGACGACGACCGCGAAGTCGCTATGGGGGAGGTAGGCGAGCTGTGCACGCGCGGCCCCTATACCTTGCGCGGCTACTACGGCGCGCCGGAGCACAACGCTAAGGTTTTCACCACTGACGGCTTCTATCGCTCGGGCGACTTAATGCGCCAGCATCCTTCAGGCAATTACATAGTCGAGGGACGTAAGAAAGATCTGATCAATCGCGGCGGCGAGAAGATCAGCGCCGAAGAGATCGAAAATCTCATCCTGTCCCATCCGGCGGTGCAGAACGTCGCTTGCGTGGCAATGCCCGATCCCGAGCTGGGCGAGCGGATGTGCGCCTGCGTGATTGCGCGCGCCGGGGCGCGGCTGACGCTGGCGGAGTTGGTAAATTATTTGAGCACCAAGGAGATCGCCAGATTCAAGCTTCCCGAGCGGCTAGAACTGATGGATGACTTTCCGCTGTCAACCTTCGGCAAGGTGTCAAAAAAGACTCTGGTCGAGATGATAAGTCAAAAGCTCGCGCGTGAAGCCGCGCGCGGACAGGGTAATTAGCGTGCGTGTCATCGACCTGCATTGCTACCCCAACACTGAACCCTGGATTAAATGCCAGGGGCCTTACGTCGAGGCGCTCGCCAAGTACTGGAATCGCCAATGGACCTGGAAGCAGGAAGACGAGGTGATCGCGGAGTTCGAGCAGGCCGGCGTCGAGGCGGTGCTGGTGGCGTTGGATCTGGAGACTACGACCGGTACGCCGCCGTGCGGCAACGAGTACGTCAAGCAGATGCAGATGCGCCATCGGCCGCGGACAATCCAGGCCTGGGGCGCGGTCGATCCCTTCAAGGGCGAGCTTGCGCTACGCGAGGCGCGCCATGCGATCAAAGACTTGGGAATGCTTGGCTTTCACTTTCACCCCATCATGGGGCATTATGCGGTCAACGACCGGCGCCTTTATCCACTCTTTGAGCTTATCAATGAGCTGAAGGTGCCTGTCATGATTGACGTTGGTACCACCGGGATGGGGGCCGGGATGCCCGGCGGCCTGGGGGCTCGGATCTATGACGCTCATCCGCGCGCGCTCGATGAGCTTGCCGCCGACTTTCCTCAACTCACCATTGTTGCCGCTCATCCGGGCTGGCCGTGGACCGACGAGATGACGGCGGTGGCGCTGCACAAAGGCAATGTCTACTGGGAGATGTCAGGGTGGGCGCCGAAATACTTCCCAGAGCAACTTAAAATCGACATGCGCTCGAGGCTGCAAGATAAGATTATGTTTGGCAGCGACTATCCCAGCATTCCGCATGCCCGCTTGTTTAAGGAATGGGCGGAGCTGGGGTACAGCGCGACGGTGATGGAAAAAATCTTCCATCAGAATGCCGAGCGGATCCTGGGGCTGTGACTTTTTGGCTTGCCCCCGCCTGTTCTCAGTCGGTGATTGAGATAAATTGCTTGGCAAATGAAGCGCTCCGGCAATTGTCGAGCAACCGTTGATGACTTAAGCCATGGCTTGACTCCCCCTTCCGCAATATTAGAAAATTTTATGGTGGAACAGGGGCCTTCAAACCGCGTCTCGTTAACTGCGTGAAAGTTTTATTGCTGGGTATAGGACGCTGGGGCGCCAATCATCTGCGCGTCGCCCGCCTGCTGGGTGTTGATTTGTACGTGGCTGACCCGGCACCGGCGGGACAGGAGCGAGCGCGCAAGGCCGGGTTGGCGGCGGAGCGGGTGTCGCCCGACCCGATGGCCTTCAAGGAGGCCGTGACGGCGGTGGTGGTGGCCACACCTGCCCAGTCCCACTTCGAGCTGTGTCGCGCCTTTCTCAACGCGGGCAAGGACGTGTTTGTCGAAAAGCCGATCACGCTGGATGCTGCCCAAGCTTTGGAACTGACCAAGTTGGCCGAGCATAAACGGCGAATTCTGCAAGTCGGCCATATTTTTCGTTTCGATCCGGCTTCGCAATGGCTGCGCGCGGCGGTGGCCAATGGTGATTTCGGTCAGGTTCGCCTGTTGCGCGGTACCTTCAGTGGTTTCAAACGCCCCCGTATGGACACCGGTGTGATGTTCGCCGACGCGATTCATTTCGCCGACCTCTTTAATTTCATCCTCGATCGGCTGCCTGGGCGGGTGTTGGCGGTTAGCCGAGATTTTTTCGACCGCGGGATGGAGGACGAGGCTTTGCTCAGCTTGGACTATGCCGGGGGCACGATGGCTCGGATCGAGGCCGGCTACCATCTGCCGGGCAAGTATCGTGAGGTAATCGTGGTGGGTGAGCGGCTGAGCGCGGTGTGCGATTACAACGTCGCGCAGTACAAGCTGCGCACCTTCCGCAATCAGCATCAAATGGTCGGCGGCAACCTGGACGCGGCCGAGGGCGAAATGCATCAGTTGGAATTCGCACCCGAGGAGCCGCTGCTGGCCGAATGGCAGGCCTTTTTGGCCTCGGTAGCAGACCGTACGCCGCCGCTGGCCGACGGGCGCGCCGGCTATCAATCGGTGCGGGTGATCGAAGCCGCGCTGGAATCCGCGCGCAGTGGGCGCGTGGTGGAGCTGCAATAGGAAAAGGGGCTGTTCGTGCGCCGAATACCGTTATCGGTTCCGTTTGTGGATGACGAAGTGCGCCAGGCTGTGCTCCGGGCGGTGGACTCGCGCCGCTACATCCTGGCGGGTGAATGCGAGGCCTTCGAGCGCGAGCTGGCCGACAGCGTGGGACGCAAGCACGCCGTGCTCTCGACTTCCTGGACCTCGGCGGTCTATCTGCTCCACCTGGCGATGGGGCTGCGCGCGGGGGACGAAGTGCTGGTGCCCTCGCACACCGCCTTCCCCACGATCGAACCGATGATGCATTGCGGCGCGCGGCCGGTGTTTATCGATATCGACGACACCTATTGTATGGACCCAGCCCTGCTGGAAGCCGCGATTACGCCGCGCACGGTTGGGATAATGCCGGTCCATCTCTACGGCCATCCTGCCGATCTGGAGCCGATGGCGGCGCTCGCGCGCCGCCACAATCTATGGCTGTTCGAGGACTGCGCTCAGGCCCAGGGTGCGCGTTACCGCGGCCGCACCGTGGGCAGCTTCGGCATGGCGGCGGGATTTTCCTTCTTCCCCTCCAAGAACCTCACGGTTTTGGGCGACGGCGGTTGTGTCATGACTGACGACGACCAGTTGGCGCAGCGCCTGCGGATGCTGCGTAACCACGGCCGCTTGGACAAGTACACCCATCAGATGGCAGGTTTCAATTTGCGCTTCAACGATATCCAGGCCGCTGCCGGCCGGGTCGGATTGCGCAACCTGGAAAGGCTTAACAACGGCCGGCGCGCCGCCGCCGCGCGCTATCGCGAGCGGCTGGGCGCACTGGTGAAGGTGCCGCCGGAGCGACCGTGGGCATATGCGGTTTACCACATGTTTGTGATCGCACTGCCCGGGCGCGACGAGCTGGCCGCTTTTCTCAAGAGCCGCGGGATTGAAACCGGCCTGCATTATCCGGTCCCCAACCACCGCCAACCTGCCGTTACCGCCTGCTTCGACCATATCCCTTCACTGCCGGTGACCGAGCGCGCCGTCGATGAAATCCTGTCGCTGCCCATTCACGGCGAGATTTCGCTGGATGACGTGGATTATGTTTGCGACTCTATCGCGGAGTTTCTGAGGAAGCGTTGAATCCCACGCTCAGCCTGGTAGTTCCCTGCTATAATGAAGAAGGCAATTTGCGAGCGCTTACCGAGCGCATCGAGCAGGTTTGCGCGCCGCTAGGGCTAAGTTACGAGTTGGTCATCACCGACGACTGCAGCAGTGACGGCTCGTGGCCGTTGTTGCAACAACTGGCGGTGAGCAATCCCCATCTACGCGCCCAGCGTCTGGAGCGCAATTGTGGCGAATCGGCAGCCTCGTGGGCCGGGATGCGGGCGGCGCGCGGCCAGTACATTGTTACAATCGATGCCGACCTGCAGAACGATCCGACCGAGCTGCCGCATTTTATCGAAGCCCTCAAAAATTACGATTGCGTATGCGGGAGCCGGGTCAAGACGCGCGCGCAAGGCGACAATATCCTCAAGGTGTTGACGTCGCGGGCGGGCAACTGGCTGCGCAATTGGCTCAGCGGCGATCAGATCAGCGACTCGGGATGCACCTATCGTGCGTTCAAGCGCGAATGCATCGCCGAGGTGCGGCCGTTTCGTGGGATGCATCGCTTCCTGCCCACCCTGATCCGGATGGAAGGGTACAGCGTGGGCGAAATTGCGGTGGTCAACCAGCCGCGCCACTCCGGCCGCAGCCATTACGGGTTCTGGAACCGAATCAATTTTTTGGCCGATCTGCTGGCGGTTCGTTGGATGATCAAGCGCCAGATAAAACCCCGTGTCATCGCCCGTATCCCCGCTAACGACGAAGGGGAAGACTAAGGCTCTTTTTTTGCCGGAGCCGGCGAAATGGGCGTCTATGGTTCCCCTTTAATTTGCTTTTTCCAGGACCTCGATAACTCGTTCCATCCGCATCCCGCGCGAACCTTTGACCAGAATTAGATCGCCCGACCGTGCCAAGCGCCGGATCAAGGCCGCGGCGTGGGTACTATCGGCGCTGGCGTAACTTTGAATGGTCGCAGGGGCCAGCATCTCCGCCAGCGCCATGCTCATTTCGGGGCCAACCGCGACCAGGAGCGCGGGCCGGGCGGCGAGCGCATCCGATATTGCTGCGCGATGCATCTCGGCCGACAGGCTGCCCAGTTCCAGCATGTCGCCCAGGGCGATAATCAGTCGACTGCCGCACCGGTCGGCGATCTCGCGGGCGCCGCTCAGCGCCTCGCGCACAGAACTGGGGCTGGCGTTGTAGCTATCATCGAGCACGATCAGCGCGCCTACCTGTCGCAAGTGCATCCGGCCGGGTACCGGTGCGACTTCCGCCAGGGCTTGTCGCAGCGCGGGTAGATCGTCGGGTGCGATGGGGGCGAGGGCGGCGATAGCCGCCAGGGCGGCGGTGGCGTTGAGCGCAGCGGCCGCGCCCAGCAGCGGAAGCTCGGCTTCGAACAGCTCGGGCGTTCCCGGCGCGCGCATCCGCGGGCTCATCGCGATCCTCAGGCGTTGCCGGCAATCACGGGTTGCTTCGCGCGACAGCAGCCAGGCATCTGCGTCTGAGCTGGCGCCGAAGAACAGGGCAGGGAGATGGTCGGCGGGAATGCGCGAGCGCAAGCGCCGATCTTCGTTCCAGGTGACTCGCGCTTGACGCGCAAAAGCGAATAGCGCCGCTTCTTCATCGGCAATTCCATCGACGTTGCCCAGCCCTTCGGTGTGCTCGATCTCGGCGTTGAGCACCAGGGCGACGTTTGGCTGGACCATCTCGCCCAGACGGCGAATTTCGCCCGGCGAGTTGGTGCCGCATTCGATCACCATCGCGCGATGTTCAGGCGTTAGCGCCAGCAGGGTCAGCGGCACGCCGATGAGATTATTGAGATTGCCCGTGGTGGCCAAAATGGTTCCGAAGCGCGCGCGGGCTAGGGCCGCGGTGAGATCCTTAGTGGTGGTTTTTCCCACGGCGCCGCCGATTGCGATTGAGGGTATTGGATTAAGCTGACGCATCATTCGTAGATGGAAACGCGCCAAGTGCCCCAATGCTGCCAGGGTGTCCGGCACTTCGATCCGGACCGGCGCGCCCTCCCATCCCGGTTCGGTTACGGCGGCGATGGAGCCGGCGGCGCGCGCGGCCGCCAGATGGCGATGGCCGTCGCTGGTGGCGCCGCGCAGGGCGACGAACAGCGCGCCAGGCTGAATCATTCGCGTGTCGGTGGAGATGCCGCGGATGCGCGCCATGCCATCGCCGATCAATTTGCCGCCGCACGCCTGCGCGACTTCGCTCAGGGTCATCTCGACCTGGTTTTGTGGCAGCGGCGTAGCCATCCCTTCGGCCTCCGGGCATGAAAGCTACCGGCAATTTGGCGGGCAAGAAAGGGCTCTAAAAGTTTCAGATGGCGTGATGGAAAACCCAGTAAACGTGCACGAGGCAAAAACCCATTTCTCGCGGCTGCTCAACAAAATCAAGTTGGGAGAGGAAGTGGGGATTGCGGGAGCGGATAAGCCCATTGCCGGGCTGATGCCGCTTAGCCCATCACGGGGCGCACGCGTTGTTGGGCAAGCCATGCAGGAAGGTCTGACGTTGGTAAGCCATAAGTATAAGTTTGCCAGCTAGATGTTCGAATCATTTGGTAGCTTCGCAGGACGGTGGATGCGGTCTGGTTGCCTTCGTGCGCCTCCCTGATGAGATTCCTACGCGAGAAGCAGAAGACGCCGGCTGCCAAGTTGCCTGAGAGGCTCCAGGTCTAGCGCATTCCGACCTCCTTATTCGAGGGAACGAGCAAGCATTGCTGCCTGCTTGACAACGGCGGTGCGGGCTAGCAGCCTGCGTGGAGAAACGGAGCATGGGCGATGAGTGAAACAAAGAGTCCGGCCGGGGTACTGGTCGGAGTGATCATGGGCAGCAAGACGGACCTGGAATACCTCAACGCGGGTACCGAGCTGCTGGCGGAGCTGGGGATTGGTTACGAGGTCAAGGTGCTTTCAGCCCATCGCACCCCCGAGGCAGTGTTTGATTACGCGCGTGCGGCGGCGGGACGTGGCTTGGAGCTGCTGATTGCCGGTGCTGGCGGCGCGGCCCATCTGCCAGGAGTGCTGGCGGCCAACACCTTGCTTCCGGTGATTGGGGTGCCCATTCCCTCTACCACCCTGGGTGGGATGGATTCTCTGCTCTCGATCGTGCAGATGCCGCGCGGCGTGCCGGTGGCGACGATGGCGATCGGCAAGCCCGGCGCGGGTAACGCGGCGCTGTTCGCGGCCGCCGTCCTGGCGCCGCGCTATCCCGCGATTGCGGCCAAGCTGGCCGCCTGGCGCGACAAGCGCAGCCGGGAAGCGCTGCAGAATCAAAATCCCTGACGCCCGGACCAATGCGCCGCCTTTCAGCGGCGGTGGCTTTGCGCGGTTTGAGCGTACAGGTATCGTACATGGGCGGTGATATCACGCCTGGTCAGCATAGCATGCAGCCCGGCGGCGACTCTCGGGGCCCGCGGCCTGAGGTGGGCTGGGGTCTTGAGGGCGGCTGCACTGACGGGGTTTGTGCTGGTGCTCGCCGGTTGCCATCCGGCCGTCGTCCCGGCAATTCCAGCCAATTATCTGCGGGTTGATATCGATAGCTCGCCCTTGTCGCTGGACCCTCGTTATGCCACCGACGCGGTGTCGGCGCGGATCGACGAGCTGCTCTTCGATTCGCTCTTGCGCCTGGACCAAAACGGCCGCTTCACCGGTGACTTGGCCGCCAGTTTTGAATGGCGCTCGCCCACCGCGCTGGTCTTCCATCTGCGCCCGGGCGTGCGTCTGAGCGACGGCCGGCTGCTGACCGCGCGCGATGTCAAATACACCTACGACTCGGTGCTCGATCCGGCCAGCCTCTCGCCCAAGCGCGGCGGGATGGAGGAGCTGGCCGGAGTTGATGCACCCGACGATTCCACCGTGATTCTGCGCACTCGGCGCCCTTATGCGCCGGCCTTGGAACTGGGGTTGCTCAATGTGGTCCCGGCAGATACGCCGGCAGGGGCGGGGGCGAGCCGCACGCCGCTGGGCAGCGGCCCTTTTCGTCTGGCGGGCTTCGTGCGCGACGAATGGGTGATACTAGCGCGCAACCCCTACCATCCCTACGCCCCCGGCGCGGTGCCGGGCGTGGCCTTCAAGGTGGTTCCCGATCCGACGGTATGCGCGCTGGAGTTGCTGGAGGGCAGCGCCCAGTTCACCGAAAACGATCTGCCGCCCGCGCTGCTCGGCTATCTGCGCGACCGGCCCCGTCTGACAGTCAGCCAAAGTCCCGGCACTTCCTACCAGTATCTGCAGTTCAATTTTCGCGACCCCCGTCTGCGCGATCTGCGTGTGCGCCAGGCGATCGCGATGGCGATCGATCGCCCGGCGCTGGTGCGCTCGCTGCTCTATGGCACGGCGCGGGTAGCTAGCGGGATGCTGGCGCCGGAGAACTGGGCGTATACTGGCGCGGTGCGCCAATACCCTTATGATCCGGCGGCCGCGCGCCGGATGCTCGATCGTGCCGGTTATCGAGCCGGCGCCGACGGCCTGCGCTTCACCCTGGTATACAAAACCACCCAGGGCGAGGAGCGGATGCTGCTGGCGCAGGCGTTGGCCGCGATGCTGCGCCAAGTCGGGATCGGCTTGCGCATCCGCAGCTATGAATGGCCGACCTTCTACAGCGATATTCAGCGCGGCAACTTCGATTTGACTTCGCTGGCCTGGATCGGGATCACCGATCCGCATCACTATTTTTTGGTGTTCGATTCAGCCATGATTCCGCCGCGCGGACTCAATCGCGGCGACTATGTCAATCCTCGTATGGACGCGCTGCTCGCCCAAGGCGATGCCACGATCGATCCGAATCAGCGGCGCGCGATCTACGCGGCGGTCCAGCAATTGGCGGCCGAGGACCTGCCGTACGTTTCATTGTGGTGGCAGGATAACGTCGCGGTGATGGCGTCGCGGGTTGGCGGTTTTAAGCCCTATCCCAACGGCAGCCTGCGCTCGCTGGCTTCGGTTCATCTGGGCGCGGAGCCACTGGAGGCGGCGGTCCGGTGATCGATTTCATCTGGCGGCGAATATTGGCCTTGGTGCCGGTAGCGCTGGGCGTGGCCACGCTGACCTTCGCCCTGCTTCATCTGGTGCCGGGAGATCCGGTAATCGCGATGCTGGGAGAAAACGCGACGGCGGCCGACGTCGAAGGGCTACGCCATCAGTTGGGTTTGGACCAGCCCCTGGCGGTGCAATATGTCGCCTATCTCGACGGCTTACTGCATGGCGACCTGGGCCAATCCATCTCCACTCACCAACCCGTCAGCCGCGCCATCGCGCAGCGCTTTCCGGCCACCATGGAGCTGGCGGGGGCGGGGCTGGTGGTCGCTATCCTGTTCGCGTTTCCGCTGGGACTTTTGGCGGGTGCGCGCCCCGGCGGCGCGATCGATTTCAGCGCCATGAGCTTCGCCCTCTTTGGCATCTCGGTACCCCATCTGTACCTGGGGCCGCTGCTTATGATTGTCTTCTCGCTAGAGCTGGGCTGGTTGCCGCTCAACGGCCGTGGCGGCTTGGCCCATTTGGTCCTGCCCGCACTCACGATGGGGATGGCGCTGGCGGCGGTTACCGCGCGGATGTTGCGGCAGAGCCTCATTCAGGTGCGCGAGGCCGACTTCATGCGCACCGCGCGCGGCAAGGGACTGAGCGAGCTGTCCGCGCTTACTCGCCACGGACTGCGCAACGCCTTGACCCCGATTATCAGCCTGCTGGGACTGCAAGCGGGCGCGCTGCTGACCGGGTCCATCATCACCGAGGTGATTTTTTCCTGGCCCGGGATGGGGCGCCTGCTGATAAGCGCGATCGGCGCGCGCGACTATCCGCTGGCTCAGGGCTGCGTGCTGGTCTTTGCCCTGACCTACGTCACGGTCAATATCGTCACCGATCTGGCTTACGGGCTGGCCGATCCGCGCGTGCGCCGTCAATGAACAATCTATCCTTGCGCGTGGGCGCGGTGCTGGTGGCGGCGTTGCTGCTGACGGCGATGCTGGGCCCCTACCTGGGCGGCGATCCAATCGCGATCGATCTCAAGGCGGTGCTGGCGGGACCCAGCTTGGCCCATCCTTTGGGATGCGACGCGCTGGGACGCGATTTGCTCGCGCGCACCCTGTGGGGCGCGCGCATCTCGCTGGGCATCGCCGCCGTAATAGTGGTGTTGTCGCTGGTTATCGGCAGCTTGGTGGGCGGATGCGCGGCGTTGGCGGGGGGAATGCTGGACGAAGCCCTGATGCGAGGGGTGGATATCCTGCTGGCCTTTCCGGGCATCCTGTTGGCGATCGCGTTGGCGGCGATTTTGGGCCCCGGCATGCTCGATCTGGTGATCGCCTTGGGCGCGATGGGGTGGACCGGCTATGCCCGGCTAGTGCGCGGCGAAATTCTTTCGCTCAAAGAGCGCGAGTATGTACAAGCCGCACGCGGCCTGGGCGCTTCGCCCACCCGCCTCCTGCTACGCCATCTACTGCCCGCCGTGGCGGCGCCGGTCACCGTTCAGGCCAGCTTCGGTTTCGCCGGATTGATCGTGGCCGAGGCGGCGCTGTCCTTCCTGGGGCTGGGAATTCCGCCGCCGCAGCCGACCTGGGGCGGGATGCTCGATGAAGGGCGGGCGTTTTTGCTGATCGCGCCCCATCTGACTACCGTGCCCGGCGTGGCGATTGGGATCTCGGTGTTGGGCTTTAATTTTCTGGGCGACGGCTTGGCGCAAAAATTCGGCCGCCAGCATTGAGCAGAGTTAAAGCTTGGGTTTGCGCTCGCGCCGCGGGGTATCGTCGAAGGCCGCGCGCGCCCCGATTCGAGTGGTCACGCCCAGCCGAGGCGGCTCGTAATGGTTTTCAGCGCTGAAAGGTTGAGCGAAGCGATCGTCAGCCAGCTCCTCGCGCACGAAGAAAGCGTTGACCCCGGTGAAGTCGCATCCCACCAGCGCATAGCCGCGTTCGCGGCCCAGTTGTTCGAAGGCCTTGAGGCTGGCGCCGAAGTAGCTGGTGAATTTCCACACCAGCTCGGGGCGATAGGTGGCTTTCCAATCCATTTCAGGCGGGTAATTGGAGTTGTACTCGATCACCGCCACGCGCGGGCGGTAATCGGTCAGCGCTGCCCATAGATGGTAGGTGTTGCGATCGATATCCAGCGAGAGCAGATCGAAAGTCGAGGGCAGCTTCAACTCGGCGCACAACGCCGCGATATTCTCGGCCGTGACCTGGGCACATCGGGCGCGCAAACGCCCCTGGGCCAACGGCGCAGCAAAGGCGCGCTGGATTCGGTTCATCGCCTGCGCGTCGCCGTCGATCCACCAGCCGCTCCAGCCCTGGGCCAGCAGGAGCGCGGTGTTGTTTTCGAGGCCGTTGCCGGTGCCGATTTCGACAAAAGTGCGATCGGTGGTGCCGATCCGGCGAAAGATTTCGGCGATCATGCCGTCCTCGCCGTTTTGCGAGAAGGTTTGCGCGGCATACCGCAGCAGCCGCTTCGGATCCGACCACCGCGGGTCGTGAGCCAGCGCGATGGGCCACGCCACGGTGGCGCAGCGCTTGAGCGTATCGTTGAGCGCAGCCAGATGGGCGTTGGTCTCGCGCAATTCCTGAATTAGGGGCAAATTCCGATAGATCCGCCGCAGGAACCGTCGCAACGACATGGTCTAGTCCTCGCCCGGCGCGAGCTGGGTCGTAATCCACTCGGCCGGGATGCAAGCAGCGTCCACGGCCGCTAGAATTTCGGCCTGGGGGCAGGGAGTCAAGCCTTGAAGATTCTGCTGGTGGTGGAGGCGTTCAACTCGATCGGTGGGGCGATTGAGCTGGTCGACCACCTCTCGGCTAATTTAGCCGTCCGCGGCCATCGCGTGTTGATCGCTTCCACTCGCGCCGCTGGTGACAACGAACGCGTGCCAGCCGCCGGCGTGGAATGCGTCTATCTTCCGATTCGCGGGCGCAAACCCCTTAGCTGGCGCCATCTGGAGCGGTTGTGGCGTGAGCCTCTGTTGCCGCGTCGCAGCGAGTTGGCGGCGCTCATCGCACGCTGGCAGCCCGACCTGGTCAGCGGCCACACCTGCCATTGGGATACTTTTCCCACCTTGGCCAGTGTCTGCCGGATAACCAGGGTGGCGTGGGTGCACAGTCTCTACGATTGGCGCGATCAAGGGCGGCGGGCTTTTGCCAACCTACCTGCGCTTAAACGCGCCGCCGGTCTGATCGCCATCTCGCAAGCCAGCAAGGATGCCTTCGCCTCACGCTTTCCGCCCGCGGCCGCTGCCGAGGTGGTACTCGGCGGGGTAGATGAAAACAAGGCGACCCCTTACGCGGCATCGCGTCCCTACCTGTTTTGCGCCTCGCGGCTGGATTTGCGGGACAAGGCGCTCGATACCCTGATTGCCGCGTTCAGCCGGGTTGCCCGCCAGCATGCCGAGCCAATCGATCTGCTGATCGCCGGCAGCGGGCCCGACCAGGAGCGGGTTGCGGCGCTGGCGGCGGCCTCGCCCGTGGCGCAGCGAATCCGAATGCTGGGGCGAGTGTCGCGCGAGCATTTGCTGGCCTTGCACGCGGGCGCGCGCCTGTTTGTGATGCCGAGCCGCAAGGCCGAAGGGTTGGGAATCGTGTTTTTGGAAGCAATGATGGCGGGCAAGGCGGTAATCGGTACCCGCACCGGCGGCGTGGAGGAGATAATCACCGACGGCGACAACGGGCGCCTGGTGGCCGAGGACGATGCGAACGCGCTGGCCGCCGCCATTGCGCAGTTGCTCGCGGATCCGGCTGGCACGAGGGCGATGGGCGAGCGTGGGCGGACGCGCGCATCCCAGTACACCTGGCCGCGGCTGACGCAGCGTCACGAGGCGATCTACCAGGCTTGCCTGCGCCGGCATCGACCTGGTACCGCAGAAAGGTTCACGGGCGATGCGCCAGGCGATCGATGAAGGGTGCCGATCAGGTTGGGTAAATTGTCCAAGTGGCGTGCCATCGAGCGGGTGGCGTCCGACCAATAACCCGCTGTGGCTAGCCGCCCGATTGTCATTCAAGTGCAGTGAGCAAAGCGAACCACATTGAATTAAGTGGTGGGCATTTCAAGGGCGAAAGAACGGGCGGTCGCCCAGGATCGTCACTCGATGGCCATAGCGGCGATGGGGATAATAATCCCACACGGCCAGATGCTGAGTGCAGCGATTGTCCCAAAAGGCAACCGAATTCTCCTGCCACTTGAAGCGACACTGGAACCTGGGATCCTCCCCATGCGCGAAGAGCATCGCTAACACCGCATCGCTCTCGGCTTTGCCGAGCTGGACGATCCGGGTGGTAAACAAGCGATTGACGAACAGCGCCGGCCGTCCGGTTTCAGGATGGGTTCTGACGACGGGATGTTCGGCACGAGGGAATTCGGCGCGCCCTTCGGCCGGGCGCCGCCCCTCGTAATTGCGGGCGCCATCGTGAATCGCCGTGAGCCCACACAAGAATCGCTGCATAGGCGGGGAGAGCGCCTGGTAGGCTTCGTACATGCTAGCGAATAGGGTATCGCCGCCCACCGCCGGCAACTCCGTGATATGGAGCACCGAGCCCATCGGCGTCACTTCGTCGCAGGAAACGTCCGAATGCCATTCTTCACCGGCGATCCGCTGGGAATTCTCATCCGCCTTGACGACGATGATTTCGGGGTGGCCATCGACCACACCCAGAGGTGCCGGATGGATGTGCAGTTCTCCAAAGCGCCGGCCGAAAGCTTTATGCTGCTCGGGCGTAAGGCGCTGATCGCGGAAAAAGATGACTAGATTTTCCAGTAGCGCGGCGTGAATGGCTTTGAAGCCTTCCTCGCTCAGTGGCTGGGTCAGATCGATGCCATCGATTTCCGCGCCGATCGCGGGAGTCAGCTTCCGTATCGAAATAGCCACGCCTCGCACCTTTCCTGCTCCAAAACGATCTTTCTTAGCGCCGATTACAGGCGATAGAAGGCGCGGGCATTGGCGCCCAGGATCGCAACCTTATCCGCGCGCGACAGCTCCGGATTTTCTACGGTCTCGTCGATTTCATGCTTGACGTCGACCAGGTCGGCCTCGTGCGGGTAATCCGAGGAATAGCCGAAGCCTTGGGCGCCAAGCTGGTTAACCAGATAGGGCAGGATGGAATCGTTGCCCTCGCAGCCCACCAGGATCTGATTGCGCTGCAAATACTTCTCGAAGCGCGGAATCTCGAGCATCTCGCCCGCCTGTAACTCCCGCTCGCGCGCGATTCGGTCGTGGAGCAGCGCGACCCATCCCACGCCCCCTTCTAGAAAGGCCACGTGGAGGTCGGACCAGCGCTCGAACAGGCCGGCGCAGGTCATCGCGACGAAGGAGATCATCAGTGGGATGGGATGGTGCAGGATGTGGGAGTAGCGCAGATGGTCGAAGTCATCCAGGCCAATACCGCCGTTGCAGCCACCGTGAATAGCCAGCGCGCAGCCCAATTCTGCCGCGCTCTGATAGACCGGCCAGTAAAATTCGTGTCCTAGATGTAGCGGCAGACCGGTGGAAGGGATCATCGCGCCCGGCAGTCCCAGCTCCTTGACCGCGCGGCGCAATTCGGCCGCCGCTTCGGCCGGAAATTGCATCGGAATCAGCCCCATCGGGTGCAGCCGCGGATCGATCGCGAAACGCGCCGCCATATAATCGTTATAGGCGCGGCAGATGCGAATGGTGTATTCACGTTGGCGCAGCCATCCCACCGACAAGCCGTCGCTGGTAAATAGAACGGTCTGCGTGATCGGAGTTTGCTCGACCAGCTCCAACCAGTCCTGCGGCGAGCCGGGCCGATGCTGGCTGGCGGTCACCCGCGCCCGCTTGGGATTGTCGAACATCGCCTGGCGGACGACAGAGTCGGCGCGATAATGAATCCCGTCCAACGAAGGGAAGACGCTGATCGAGCTGGGAAAGGGGCGGTCGGTGCTGGCTAGGAAGCGAATCGTCGGATCCATGAATTCGGCCAGTTCGGACAAGGTCTCCACGACATGCCCGTCGCAATCGATCACGTCGATATTATCCATCAGGCTCCTCCCAAGGTGGGCGTTCCAACGCCCACCTTGCCCTGCTCGAAAGCTTACACCAGCTCGGCGAAAACCGAATCGGCCAGCTCCAGGCCGCGCTCGCTCAGGCGCAGATGCTCCCCCTGCCACAGCAACAGTTCGCCGTCGATCAGGCGAGTCAGGCGGCTGCCATAATGCTCCTGCAGGGTGTGGCCGAAACGGGCGCAAAAGCGGTTTCCGTCAAGCCCCTCACGCAGGCGCAGGTTGAGAAAGGTGAACTCACCCGCGCTGGTTTGCGCGTCCAGGGTTTCATTGCCCGCTTCCGCGATTCCCGCGTCCAGCGCGCGTTCCAGGTAGAGCGCGGGCAAGCGCTCGTTCCACCACCGCCGGCCGCCGCTGCCCTGCGCGGTGTAGCTATGGGCGCCGGCTCCGATTCCCAGATAATCTTCGCCTCGCCAATAGGTCAGGTTGTGGCGCGCGGGATGGCCGGGGCGGGCGTAGTTGGAAATCTCGTACATCGGATAGCCCCTGCTATTCAGCTCGCGCCGCACCATCTCGTACATGGCAGCTTGGCGCGATTCGGCCAGCGGGCGCATCCGCCCGCTTTTGAGCGCCGCTCCAAAAGCCGTGCCGGGTTCAAAGGTTAAGTTGTAGGCGGAGATATGATCGGGTTCCAGCTCGACGGCGGCGGCGATGTCGGCGCGCGCCTCGGCCAGAGTTTGACCGGGCAGCGCAAAGATAAGGTCGAGGCTGAGTTCGGCGATTCCCACCTGGCGCGTCCATTTCGCTGCCTGGCGAGTTTGCTCAGCGTCGTGGATACGGCCCAATTGCTTGAGAAGACGCGGGTTGAAAGATTGCGCCCCCAGGCTGAGCCGATTGATTCCGGCCTGGGCGTAACCGCCAAGCTTGGCCCGATCGACAGTGCCCGGGTTGGTCTCCAGGGTAATCTCGGCGCCGGATTGGATGCCGAACAGATGGTCGGCACTCTCCAGGAGCGCGCCGATCGAAGCCGGAGCGAAGAGTGAGGGCGTGCCGCCGCCGAAGAAAACGGTGCGCAGGCGACGGCCGGCGAAGGCGGTTTGGCGAGAGCGAAAGGCCAGCTCAGCCTTTAACGCCGCGACATAGCGCTGCTCAGGCCATTGTTTGACCGCGTATGAATTGAAATCGCAATAAGGGCATTTTGAATCGCAGTATGGGATATGTACGTAGAGCGAAAAATTCATGATCGCGATCGCGGCAGAAATCGCCTGTAGCAAGCTTAGGCCGCCCGCGCGGTCATTGCCAGTCGCCTTACTCCGCGCCGCTCGGCGCGGATATACTAGCCGGGTTTGGATCTTGGCTTGATGGGGCGCTGAGTGAGCATCGGAGCAGACGCGGAGTTGCCGGATAGCAACGGTGTGGCGGTTGAAGCGGTGCCGGCGGGCAGTCGGGCCGCGGTGGTGGCGGCAGGCATTCTGCTAAGCCGCATCGCGGGCCTGTTGCGCGAGAGCGTATTTGCCCATTTCTTCGGTGATTCAGCGGCTGCCGACGCCTTCAAGGCCGCCTTTCGCATTCCCAACATCTTGCAGAACCTCTTTGGCGAGGGGGTGCTGTCGGCCTCGTTCATCCCGGTGTACAGCCGTCTGTTGGGCCAGGGGGAAGAGGAATTGGGCGACGCCCTGGCGGTCACCTTGGGCGCGATTCTAAGTTTGACGATGGCGTTGCTGGTGGCGCTGGGCGTGGCTGCGGCGCCCTATCTAATCGACGCCGTGGCGCCCGGCTTCGTGGGCGCCAAGCGCGAGCTGACCATCCGTTTGGTGCGAATCTTTTTCCCCGGTGCCGGCTTGTTGGTGATGTCGGCCTGGTGCCTTGGGATCCTCAATAGTCACCACCGTTTTTTCGCCGCGTATGTCGCTCCGGTGGCCTGGAACTGCGCCATCATCGCCGCGATGCTGCTCTACGGCCCCCATTATCGGCAAGATGCCCTGGCCCGGCTGACGGCTTGGGGCGCTGTGATTGGTTCCATCCTTCAGGTTGCGGTGCAATTGCCGCAGGTTCTTTTACTGGTGCGCCATCTGCGGGTGGATCTGACCCGCACCCGCCAGGCGCTGCGCGCGGTGGGCAACAACTTTCTGCCCGTGATTACTGGTCGCGGAGTGGTCCAGATCAGCGCTTATATCGATAATCTGCTCGCGAGCCTGCTGCCCACCGGGGCGGTGGCGGCGTTCAATTACGCACAGATCCTCTACCTGTTGCCGATCAGTCTGTTCGGGATGTCGGTGGCCGCGGCCGAGCTGCCTACCATGTCCCGAGCGGTGGGCGCCCCCGAGCAGGTAGCCGAACGTTTGCGGCAGCGACTCAATCGGGGCTTGCGGCAGATAGCCTTTCTGGTGATTCCCTCGGCCGCGGCCTTTGTCCTGTTGGGCGACGTAATCGTTGGCGCGATCTTTCAGTCCGGCCATTTCACCCATGCCGACGCGCTTTACGTCTGGAGCATCCTGGCCGGATCCGCGGTCGGGCTGCTCGCGGTAACCATGGGTCGGCTTTATTCCTCCGCGTTCTATGCTTTGTGGGACACTCGTACGCCGTTGAAATTTGCCCTGGTCCGAGTGGCGCTGACGATTGCGGCGGGTTATTTGTGCGCGATTGTTCTGCCGCCGCGGCTGGGTATTCCACTGCGTTGGGGGGTGGCGGGGTTGACCTTCTCCGCCGGCGTGGCGGGATGGCTGGAGTTCGCGCTGCTGCGCCACGCGCTTAACCGCAGAGTTGGGCGCTCGGGGCTGGCCAAGCGCTACGTGCTGCAGTTGTGGGCGATGGCGTTGGTGGCGGGTGCGGTAGGGTTGGCGCTCAAGGCTGCAATGGGCACCAGCGGCCCGCGCCTACTTGCCTTGGCGGTATTGCCCGGCTACGGCTTGACCTATCTGGGGCTGGCCTATTGGCTTGGGCTGCCCGAGTTGGCCTCGGTTGCCAGCCGGCTCGTTGGCAGGCGCGCCTGAGCCCAAGAGCGCGCCGGGGGCGAATCGGACACGAGATCATCGCGAGCAAGCCAGCGGAGGAATCGATTAATGGCGCTACGAACTCCACAACAATATCGTGAGTCCTTGCGCGACGGCCGGCGGGTCTTTTTCCGCGGCGCGCGCGTCGCCGACGTCACCAGCCATCCTGTCATCGGCTTGGCCACCGACCACCTGGCGCTGGACTTCGAGTTGGCCGAGGAGCCGGCGATGCGCGAACTGGCGGTGGTGGAGGAGGGGGGTGTGGCCAGCAGCCGCTATTATCAACTGCCGCGCAGCGGGGCCGATTTGCGTCGACGGGCCGAGTTGATCGCAGCCTCCACCCGCCGCGGCGCCACCCTGGTGGTGCTGGCCAAGGAGATCGGCACCGACGCCCTCTTCGCCCTGCACCTGGCCGTGGCCGCACGCTATCGGGAACGAGTCGAGCAGTTCCATCGCTACTGTCGAGACCATGATTTGGCCCTGGCAGTGGCCCAAACCGACGTCAAGGGCGACCGCTCCTTGAGCCCGGCGGCGCAACCCGACCCCGATCATTACCTTCACATCGTGGCCGAGCGTGCCGATGGTATCGTGGTACGCGGAGCCAAGATCCACACTTCGATCGCGCCCAACGCCAACGAGCTGATCGTGCTGCCCACCCGCGCGCTCAAGTCAGGCGAGGGGCCCTATGCGGTGGCTTTCGCCATTCCGATCGATACGCCCGGCCTGAGCCTGATCGCCAGTCCGCATGGTAGCGGCCCCAAGAACCCCCTGGAGCATCCGATCAGCGCACGCCACAAGATGATGGAAACCCTGACCGTATTTGACGACGTCTTCGTGCCCTCGTCGCGGGTCTTCCTGCAGGGCGAGGCCGAGCTGGCGGGGCCGCTGGCGCTGGCCTTCGTGCGTTTCCATCGTTTCACCGCGGTTGCTTATAAACTGCCCCTGTTGGAGCTGCTGAGCGGGGCGGCGTACGCGATCGCGCAGGCCAATGGGATCATCGGCGCGGCTCATGTGCGCGACAAGTTGACCCAACTGGCGGTCTATCACACCGTGGTGCGCGGGTTGTTGGAGCAGGCGGCGGAGGCCTGGACTCTGGAACAGGGCTTGGCGGTGCCCAACACTTTGCTGGTGAACGTGGCAAAGTATCACTTCGCGCATAATTATCATCAGGCGGTGCAGATTGTGCAGGACCTGGCTGGTGGCCTGTTGGTAACGGCGCCAGCGGCCGAGGATCTGAGCAGTGAAGCTACCCGCGCCTATGTCTTGAAATATCTGGGCGGGCGGGCCGACAGCGATGCCGAGAGCCGCTTACGGTTGATGAACCTGGTGTCGGATCTTACCGCCTCCGACTATGGCGGCTATCAGGAGGTACTGGCGGTACAGGCCGAGGGAGGCTTCGAGGCAGAAAAGCTGCAGGCCTTTCGCGAGTACGATTTTCAAGCCGCGGCCGCCTATGCACGCCGGCTGGCTGGGGTGAAATAGTTTCGTTTAGCGGCGGGTGCCTAAGCCCTTGCTTCATTAGTCTGGCTTGCAATCAAATTTTAGCGTCCGGACTGGTAACAACTGCATTTTGCGCACAGACTTGAGTTTGGCCGGACTTTGGCCAAGCCACGGGAACTTGGAAAAGCACGCGCGCAAGCACCGTGCACCGGTTGGTTTTGGGCTCGCCGGTGTCGGTGCAGGGTTGCGGGTGGGCGCTCCCAGCTTCACGCAGAAGTCCGTTGCGGCTCCCCTTAGTATCAGCTATGCTTATGTAAAATCGATGCATATCGAAAGCCTCAAGGTTTTTTGCGACATCGTGGAGAGCGGCAGTTTTTCCTTTGCCGCCTCGCAGAATTTCGTCACCCAGTCGGCGGTTAGCCAGCAGGTGCGCAGCCTCGAGGAAAAATACGATTGCCGCCTCATCGAGCGCGGCCGCACCGGAGTCAAGCCGACCAATGCCGGACAACTACTCTACAGCGCAGGTAAGGAAATTGTACGGCGCTTCCTGGAGTTGGAAAATCGTTTGCGCGAGATCGGATCGGTGGTGGCGGGCTCGATTCGAGTCGGCACGGTTTACAGCGTCGGATTGCACGAATTGCCGGCCTATCTGACCGAGTTTCTGCGCGCCTACCCAGCCGTCAACGTGCATCTGGAGTATCTGCGTGCCAATCGGATTTATGAAGATCTGGTCGAGGGCAAGATCGATCTGGGGGTAGTCGCCTATCCCGCCAAGCGCAGTCAGATAGTCTCGGTCGCCTTCCGTCACGATGAGCTGGTGCTGGTAGTTCCGCCCGATAGCACCTTGGCGCGCCAGTCCAAGGTTAGCTTCAGCCAACTCGAGGGGCAGCGCTTTGTCGGGTACGAACGTGACATCTCCACCCGTAAGGCGGTGGATAAAATCTTGCGAGAGCACGGGGTCAAACCGACCTATACGATGGAATTCGACAATGTCGAAACTATCAAGCGAGCGGTGGAAATCGGGTTGGGCGTCGCCATCGTGCCGCGGCTGACGGCTGAGCATGAGAGCGCGCGCGGATCGCTTAGAGTGCTGGAATTTCAGGAAGGCGTCTTCACCCGCCCGTTGGCGATCATATACAAGCGGGGGCGCGAGCTGTCGCCCGCCATCCACCGCTTTATCGAGTTACTTACTTCCACTCAGACCGCGGTGGCAAAAGCCGCGCGTGGAGAGCGCGAGCGGTCCGAGCATCGCGACAAGACCGACAAGAGTGAACGCGTCGACAAGGCTGCGTCCTGAAGCCGCATAGCGACCTCCAGAAGCTGCCGGTTTGGCTCTCCTCGATCGTAACACGCGCTCCAACTGACTCACTCCAAGGATCGCCCGTGCCCTGTGTTTCAAGCATGGGCTAGCCGCGCTGGCGCTCCGCCGTCCTCAAACGGCTAATTCCAATCCGGCTGTAGCATCGCCATAAGCGCCTTATTCTCCTGTGCAAGGCAAGGGTTACAAGGCTTTAATTCAGCCCGGTGTCAAGTTGCATGCCTCGACAGCAGCTTGCGCGCCGCCAACGCGTATGGCGGTTAGGCCTACCATTTAAATATAATAAAATATGATTTAGACAAACAACAAGGATTTAAATCAATATTTTAATGTTTCAATAAAGAAGGAAAAAACTGCAGAGATAAACAATTAAAATAGATCTAAAAATTGCGTTTGACATTTTATAGTGGCCAGTAGTAATGAAAGCTTACTGCCCGCCCTGAGAGGGATAAAATGGCCAAGACTTACTTAAGTAGCCACCTAAAGGTTCAGCGCTTAATTAAGGGCTTAGTTTTGGCTGAGCTGATGCTTCTTAGCCAGGTTGCTTTGCGGGCAGATGCTGCGGCTCCCAACGTCACTGCCAGCGTCGCCTTGGGCCAGGATGATTTGACGCATGGGAACTTCAACCTGACCGACGCTGGATCGCTAAGCCTGTCGGGCAGTCTCAACTCTTCAGTGGTTACGGACAGCCAGGGGCACGTTTACGTGTCGGATGAAACCAACAATCGGGTGCTGGGTTGGCGCAGCGCAACGAGCTTGGTTAACGGTCAGGCCGCGGATCTGGTTTTGGGGCAGCCCGATTTTCTGTCTTACAGCTGCCCGTCGCCAACTGCCTCGACCTTATGCGGGCCCGAGGGAATTGCCGTGGACAGTTCGGGCAATCTTTACGTGGCGGACGAAACCAATAACCGAGTGCTCGAATACAAGACGCCGTTCAGCGCCTGTGCCAGTTTCCCCTGCGTGGGGCCTGCCGCGTCATTGGTCTTCGGCCAGGGGAGCAGCGGGAGCAACTTTACCGCCAACGTTTGCGCCAATGGCTCCAGCCCCAATCCCTCGCCCAGCGCGACTGGGCTATGTAGTCCTCACGGCGTTGCGGTCGACAGCTCCGGCAATCTGTACATTGCCGATGGAGCCAACAGCCGAGTGCTCGAGTACAACCATCCACTGAGCAGCCCGCCCAACGTGACCGCCAACCTGGTAATCGGTCAGGGCAGCACAGGAACCAACTTCACGGCCAACTCCTGCGCCGACGGAGCTGGCACAGATCCGGCGGTCAGCGCCACTGGTTTGTGTTTTCCCTACGGAGTGGCGATGGACGGCGCCAACGACCTGTACGTTGCCGACAATTTCAACAACCGGGTGCTTGAATACAACACCCCCTTGGGCAATCCGACCAACGTGACGGCTAACCTGGTTTTCGGCCAGGGCAGCAGCGGAACCAACTTCACCGCCAATACCTGCGCCAACGGCAGCTCTCCCAATCCGGCACCCAGCGCCACCGGCATATGCTCGCCACAGGGGGTGGCGCTTGATAGCTCGGGAAACCTGTATGTTGGTGACACTGGCAACAATCGAGTTCTGAAATTCAACGATCCGCTGGGTTCCAGTCCGCCCAACGTGACCGCCAATTTGGTTTTCGGCCAGGGCAGCAGCGGGACGGACTTCACCGCCAACGCTTGCGCTGATGGGGTTGACTCCGACCCAGCCATCAGTGCGACCGGAATCTGCAGGCCCGCAGGGGTTGCAGCCAGTTCTTCGGGGCAAGTTTACATTGCCGATCAGGGTAACAACCGGCTCCTCGGATATGGCAGCGCCAATGCGACGGCCAATCTGGTGCTGGGTCAGTACGATTTTGCGCATAACGTAAAAAATCGGACGAAGGCCAACGGCTTGGGTGAAAACGGGGCGGGGGTGGATAGTCGCGTGGCCGCCGACAGTTCGGGACACGTGTACGTGGCCGACAATGGCAACAATCGAGTGCTGGGATGGCGCAACGCCGGTTCGTTGGTCAGCGGCCAGGCCGCTGATCTGGTTATCGGACAAGCGGATTTTATCTCGTATCTTGCCAATCGGGGGAACAGCACTCCCGCTGCCAACACTCTCAATCTTCCGGTTGGGGTAGCCACTGACAGCGCCGGCAATCTGTATGTTGCCGACTACTACAATTCGCGCGTCCTGGAGTTCAATGCGCCCTTCGCGGCCTGCGCTAGCTTTCCCTGCGTGGGAGGCAACGCCAACCTGGTCTTCGGCATCGACGCCAGCGGCAAGAACTTCACCACGGCGGGTACCTGCGGAACTCCGAGCGCGACCAACCTGTGTAATCCCTCGGCTATCGCGGTGGATAGCTCGGGCAACGTCTACATCAGCGATAACGGTCACGGTCGGGTGCTGGAATATAACAATGCACTGGCCAGCACCAACGTCACCGCCAATACCGTTTTCGGCGTAGACGCCAGCGGCACGAATTTCACCTCCGGGGGCTGCGGCGGTACCAGCGCGACCAGCTTGTGCAGCCCCGCGGGCGTAGCCCTGGATGGCAGAAACAATCTCTATGTCGCGGACAACGGGGAGAGTCGGGTGGTGGAATACAACAGCCCGCTCAGCAGCAATCCGCCTAACGTGACGGCCAACCTGGTCTTCGGCCAGGGCAGCAGCGGGACCAACTTTACCGCCAACACCTGCGCCAACGGCAGCTTTTCCAATCCGGCCCCCAGCGCCACCGGCTTGTGCGGCCCCTCGGGGATCGCGCTGGACGGGAGCGGCAACCTCTATGTTGCCGACAATCTGAACAATCGCGTGCTTGAATATGTCAATCCCCTGGGCTCCAACCCACCCAACGTGACCGCCAGCACAGTCTTCGGCCAGGGCAGCAGTGGGACCAACTTCACCGCCAACGCCTGCGCCAACGGCTCCGGCTCCCCTGCGCCGATCAGCGCAACCGGTCTGTGTACGCCGGCGGGAGTGGCGCTGGACTACCTTGGCAACATTTATGTGGTCGATCTCACCAACAACCGGGCCGTGGTCTACAGTCAGTCCGCGCCCACGCCCACTCCGACCGCGACCGCTAGCTCGACGCCCACTCCGACGGCGACCGCCAGCTCGACCCCGACTCAGACGCCTACGCCTACCGCGAGTGCTTCGCCCACTGCCACCTTAAGCCCCACGCCCACGGCGACATCCAGCCAAACTCCGGCGCCCACCCAGGCTCCCACGGCGACGTTGGTGCCGCCGACAGCAACCGCGACCCTGGCGCCGACCAGTGGACCCACTGCGGTTCCGACCCAAACCGCCGCTCCGACACCTACCGCTGCACCCACGGCGGCGGCCAATGTTGCGCTGACCGGTACGGGCAATGGCAGCGGCGGTCCCGGCGCCACGGTAAGTGGCGGCAGCTTCAGCTTGACCAACACCACCTCGGGGGTCGAGACGATCGCCTCGGTGAGCATAGTCGTGAGCGATCCCAAGCTGTTCGGCTCGCTTACGCTGACGGCGAGCGTGGGTGGTCAGCAGACTGCGGTCACGGTAAGCGGCAGCGCCATAGCGGCCACGACCCTATTTGAGTTCTCCCCGGCGCTGATCGTGCCTGCCGGAGGTTCGGTGACTTTCTCGTTGAGCACGGTGATCTCGTTAAATCCGGCGATGAACGATCAAATGGGCGTCAGATATGCCTACGCGTCGATCGTGCCGATGTCGAGCGACGGTCAGTCGCGAGGCATGGTGCCGTTGCTGCTGGGATTGGGTCTGATCGGGATGGTGATGATGCTCAGTGAGAAGCGCAAACGGCGGCACACCGCACTGGCGGTAGCAGTGGCGCTGGCGCTGATGGCGGCAATCGCTGGCTGCAGTAGCAGCAGTAGTTCTTCCAAGCCCAGCTCCACGCAAGTGGTTCAGGGCGCGGCGGTCAGCCAAGGCGGGACGCCCCAAAAGGTAGCTGGCCTGCCCCTGCTGCTGGGCACCATCCAACAGCAGTGAAGAGGGTCGAGGAGTCACTTGCGTCAATTATGCTGCCGATAGAACGATCGCGCGCTGAAACTTCAGCCTTAGGGGAGATTAGGAGCGATGGCGGCAAGAAGTTTGATAGTGGCTGGAGCATCCCTCGCGATGATGCTGGCGGCGCAGCTTGCGCTGGCGCAGTCCGGCAGCAACGGGATTTATGGAGGGTACGTCGGCAGCGACCAATGGATGCAAAACCAGAATGACATGGCCCGCGACCGGGTCAGGATGGACGCACTGCAGCGCGGTGGAGCGAGCGGCGGATGCAACCAGTTGCCACAGGGATGGGCGCGTGTCGACGCTACCGTTCATTTCCCGGCCAGTTACGGTGGCTATGCCGGGTGGGTGAACACTGCTGAACTACTGCCGGTGGGTCGCGACTTGAAAGCGTTTCTTGCCAGTCACAGCGTGACGGGTGCTTTCGTGCGGCCAGCGCTGCGCGCCAGCGCCAGCACCGTGACGACCAGGGTATGCGCCCCGGCTGGACAGAGGTTCTGGCTGATTGTCGATTCTGGCATGGCGCGTGTGGCGGTTGGACAACTCGCGATGGGCAGCGCGGGGGCCAGCGACACGGTCTCGCTGACTGCGCCGCCGCTGTCCAAATCGAACGATAGCCAGGCCAGGAGCGCGCCCTCCATCCGGGTGGCTCCGATCGCCACCAGTCCTTTCCAAAAGCCTGCAGTAGACAACTCTTGGAAAGCGCCGACCGTCGACGATAGCTGGAAGCCGCCCACTGTGGGGTCAGGCTTTGTGCCGCCTGGCAGTCGATAAGCCTATCTGGCGCTTGGATCGTTACTCGCCCAGGCCAAAGAGCTGAGGTGCCAAGAAGGTGAAGATTCCGTGGCCGGGATCGACCACGTAAATCTCTCCTTCCTTGGGGTTGAGCGCGATGCTGGAGGGATGGGATAGGCCGGTATCCACGCCTTTGATTATAGCTATCGGTGGCACGTCGCCGTTGGCGGTCTCCGACCATACTCCCACGAAGCCCGCCGGCGCTACCCAGCCCGAGGGTGGAATAGTTTTCAGCCCGGCCCGCGGACTGATGCCGTGGTAGGTCGGAATATGAGGGGTGAAGTCGTATTTGACATAGGTAGGGACCAAGCCCGCCGAGGTGTAAGTGGGAATCAGATCGGATTGCATCACGCTGACGAAGATCTCGCCCTTGTAAACCGCGGTGTGCCAGTCGCCCAAAATACCGGTTTTCGGGCCCACGATTTCGCGCAGCGGAGCGACGTCGCCGTCATCGGTGCCTCGAAACATGAAGATCGCCGGCCGCGAGCGGCTGATGGTGGGTTCCGAGCCCGAGACCACGATCACGTCATGCTCGGGGTCGTAGGAAACTCCCATGATCGAGCCCAGCCGCGTCTTGGGCCCGGCAATCTCCTGTACCGGCTTGACGTTGCCCTGTCCCAGCCAGGGATAGACTGTTACCGAGTGGCTGCCCAGATTAGCTACCAGGATGTGTTTGCGTACCGGATCGAGCGCGACCCCGCAGGGCTCCGAAAGCCTGGTGTCGGGGCCCTGGATATAGCGCAAGGGCGGTTGGTTACCGCTGGCATCGCCGGCAAAGGTCAGGATGGCGGCGGCGTGCGTGCTGGGGATGACGATTTCATCGCGCGCCGGATTATAAACCACGCCATGGATGGTTCGCGAAAGGCGGGTGTGGCTGCCCTGGATGGTACGCACCGGCTGCATGTCGCCGTTTGCCAGCCTGGCAAACGCGGCAAGACGCGGGTCGATGTTTCAATTGGGAACCAGTAACTGGTTGCGCTTGCTGTCGTAGCCCAGCGCCATCGTGCTGTTGGTCCCGACCACCGGAGTCCCTGGAGGGGCATTGCGAATGATCCGCTTGGGTGCCACATCGCCCTGTGCGTTGAGGTCGAAGGCTTCGCCTTGATGGCCGAAGTTGGCGACCCAGATTTCCGCGTGGCGGCTATCGATCGCGATGCCGGTGGGATTGCGAATCTCGGTGTGAGGGCCGTGAATTACGCGCAAGGGCGCCACGTCGCCATTGGCATCGCGAGCGAAGATGAGGACTGAGTTGTTGCCCAGATTGGCGACCGCGATCAGATTGTGAACAGTGTCCACTGCAATCGAGCGCGGCCAATCAAGCTGCGTCTTGGGCCCTTGAATCACCCGCAGCGGGGTAACATCGCCCTGGGCCAGCCCGGAATAAATGCGAATGGAGGGGGGACGGAACTCGGCCTTGAGGCGCGGCTCGTTCTGCGCCCCCTGCAAGCGGACCAGGTTGAGATCGCGGGCCGAATGCTTGCCGAAATCCCCCTCCCACCAGTTGCCGTCATTGGCCACGCCGATTTCATTGTGTTGCTGGTCCCAGAAGATCCCCCAGGGGACGGCCAGGCCGGTTTTCGCTCCCCATATGTAGCGTATGGGGTGGGTCAAGCCGGTCGCTCCCAGCCGAAAGATAGTTACGATGTCCACCGCGGTGGAAGAGACCGCGATCTCCTTTCGCACCTGGTTGATCGCTGCCGCAAAGGCGCCGTGGGGCACCGCCAGCGTGCGCGGAGTGGCGTCACCGCGGGCGCTGTAGGGAAAGGCCATGATACTGTCGCCGGTATCGGCGTTGAGGGTATAGACCTCGCGCCGCACCGGATCGACCAACACGTTGCCGATGGTTTCGCAGCGGGTGTCGGGGCCGATTATCTGGGTTAGCGGCTGGGTGATGCCATCTTCCACCACGTTGCCAGTGCGCCGATAGAGCAGCAGACTCTTGAGATTAAAATCGCTGAAGGCAACCACGTCGTGGTCGGAATCAACCGCTACCCCGCTGAACTCCGGGTAGTGGTCGATCACACAGCGCACCGGAGTGAGGTCGCCGCCCAGCAAGGCACGGTTGAGCGCGCTCTGAAGCGCCGACGGATGGCTCGAGCTGGCCGACTGGCCTACGTCGCCAGCCTGCGCCCTCGCCGGGGCAGCTAGGTCCGAAACGACGCTGAGAAGCAGTGAAGCCAGAGCGCAGATACCGGCCGCGATTCCCAGCCGTGACCTGGAGCGCAATCGTTTTGGTCTGCGCATCGTTTGCCTCCCTGACTGAGCCCGCCCGTTAACCATGCGCGCTACCACGAAGGCTGGTTTAGCGTCAAGCCGCACCCGCGCCGCGGTTTCGTCAGCAGCGCCAGGCTGGGCCGGCTAATCGTGCAGTCTGGGGATCACGTGCTTGGCGAACAGATCGAGCGAACGCTCAGCATATTCCAGAGGCAGGCCGCCGAAGCGAAAGGTACAATCGACCTGGGTAAAGCCCATCAATTCTTGACCGCGCTGCAAAATCTCGACGGCTTCCTGCGGCGTGCCGACCAAAATTCGGGAGGCCGCAATTAATTCGTCGATATTGTGGACGTCGCGGATTACTTTCTGCTCTTCTTCGATGTTGCGTTCGCCACGCATGCGGTCGATAGTGTGGGTGCTGGCCCCGATATAGCGATGAAGCGCTTGGGCGGCCAGCGCCTTGGCTTCCTGGCGATTGTCAGACAGGACGACCTGGTAATGGGCGGCGATTCGATAGTCATTGGGCGGATGGCCCGACGCACGCCACGCCTGGCGATAGACCTTGTTCAATCCAATCAGCGGCTCGACCCCGCGATAGGCCACCGTTAGGATGCCAAAACCCTGCTCGCCTGCCCATTTGAAGCTTTCCGGCGTGCCGCCGCAGGCCAGCCAGACCGGCAAGCGTGGTTTTTGCTGCGGGCGCGGCCAAAGCTGCAAATCCTTAGCTTGATAAAATGGGCCGTCGTGGCTGAAGTGCTCGTTGGCCCAAGCTTTGAGGATCAAGGCCAAGCCGTCTTTGAGCCGATCCTGCGAGTTCTCCATCGGAACATGAAATCGATCGTAATCGAAGGCCACGAAACCGCGCCCCACGCCGAGATCCACCCGGCCGTTGGACATCAGATCGATCATCGCCAACTGTTCGGCGATCTCGATGGGATTGTGCAAAGGCAAGACGATAATCGACGAGCCCAGACGCACCCGCTTGGTACGTTGGGCCAAGGCGGAGAGCATGGTCAGAGTGGAGGGGATGATGCCGCCATAAGCATCGAAATGATGCTCGTTGGCCCACAACGAATCGAAGCCCAACTCTTCGCTCTCGGCCAGCATATCGACGAAGTGCCGCATGAATTCGCCCAGGTCGCCATCGACGTCGGCAAAATAGGTGGGCAGGCAAAAATGTCCAAACTTCACAGCTTTTCTCCCATCATCTGGGCCCGCGTTGATGGCGACTGTCACGGCCAGAGAACCATCGAAGAGCGCAACAACGCATACATTTGACTGTCGTATCGCTCAACGCTGACCCCTTAACAATCCCCACAGGACCATTTAGCCCGATCCGCGGGTACATGCCAGAGTCAGGCTGACCCGCGACGCCCATTCCGCCACGGGCTCGAAGATCCTTGGTGCTATCCACTACCTAACATAGCGCGTAAGTTTGTTCGCAAGCGGGCTCGTCACCTTCCAGATTGCGGCAGAACTCGGGCCTGAGCGGTTTCGCGAAACTTGGCGAGGACAGGGCTCATGTTCACGGGAAGGGCCAAACAGGTTGCGGCGTTTTTCAGTGAGCGCGATTTCTATACAATCAGTCGCGCTACTCGGTGCTGATCTAGGCGCGGCGCGGAGCGGCGGGCTTCGGTGTTTCCAGCCCGATCCACACCTCGGCTGTGCGGCTGTCGATAGGTCTGTCGATGATGCTGGCCGTGGCCGAGCCGCTGCTCGCCTTGTCGGCGGAAAGGCGGATCAGATGGATGGCAGCGACGGTGTACGGGTGGGACTCATGGGGCGTAGCGAAATGATACGCGCGTTGCTGGCCTGACCTGCACGCCGAGGAATCGCGGACGATGTTGGCGGCTTTGCTGGTGGCGTTGGGAGGCGGGCTGGGCTCGATGGCGCGCTATCTGGTGGGAGGTTGGTTCGCTGCTCGCCTGAGCTCCAGCTTTCCCTACGGTACCTTCTTCATCAACGTTACCGGCAGCTTCGTAATTGCCTTTTTTCTGGCCTTTGCCGAGGACCGGGTCTGGCTGGGGCCCAATTGGCGGCTGTTCTTCGCGATCGGCGTGGTGGGCGGCTACACCACCTTCTCCACCTTTGAATTTGAATCGATTCGGCTCTTGCAGGACGGCGAGATGCTGGCGGGTGCCTTCTACATGCTCGGCAGCGTGGTATGCGGAGCGCTGGGCGCGGTAGCGGGATTGGTTTTGGGCAGTCGGCTCTAAAGCGCGGCCAGGTGGCGTGGCTCGTGGCGGCGCAGCCTTGGGACATTCCAGATACCCACTCCGTAAATCCCCTGGTCAGGGAACGGGGTTTGCAGAAAGAGAAGACCAAGGAAGCAAACCGTCTTTGACGCAGCGGCTGTTTTTATGCGGAAAGCCGACTTCGCGCAGGCCGAAAGGGTTTTTGGCCCCTGCTTAAAGCCGGTTTTTCAGGGGAACATCATAGAGCCCACCGGATTCCATTCGCCTCGCACTGGCACCTCGGAGTTGAGCAGTTGGTCAATCTGGGCCTGGTCGGGTGTTGGTGCGGAGGGTGCCTGCTCGCGCAGTTGTTTGTACCTTTCGTAGGCTGCCAAGCTGCCGATATACACACAATCGCAAAATTTGGTGTCGGGGAAATAATAGGTAAGCACACCTTTGCGCTCCAAGCTGTTAAAGCGCAACGGAGTCAGCCCCGCGATCGCCTGCTGCATCGCGGGCGTAATGGGTACCTGCTTGAAGCCGGCCTGGGCCAACATGGGTTCGAGCATTTGGACGCGCGAAGGGCGAACCGGCGGATTGATAACCGGCGGAGTAGTAAGAGTTTGAGCGCAGGCCGTAGCCAACCCCATCGCCGCCAACAGGACCAGTGATTTGGTTTTGCAAAACATCTGCAGCATCTTTAATGCTCCGCCGCACTTGCCGCAACCCGATCCCATTGCGGTTGCGCTGGCGTGCGGCTCTTTCCCCGGCGGCGCGCCTGTGGCACTTTGATTCGATGGTGCTGTTTAAGCGGGCCCGCCAGTTGCATGTTTCGTTCCGCGATTGAACGAATGGCGCCTTACCTGCCGGGAGAGCAACCCCGGCTCGGTGAGCGCCTGATCAAGCTTAACACCAACGAGAACCCTTATCCGCCCTCGCCCCGGGTGCGGCGCGCGATCGTACAGGCGGCCGTGGCCGAAAGTTTGCGGCTGTATCCGCGGCCGCGGGCCGATAGCCTGGTGGCAGCGGCGGCGCGCTATTACCGCCTGCCGGCAAACATGATTTTGGCCGGCAACGGCTCCGATGAGCTGCTCTCGATGCTGTTTCGGGCCACCCTGGACGCGGGCGATGTAGCGGCTTGGGCGGTGCCGACCTATTCGCTGTACGACACGCTGGCCGCGATTGCGGGCGCGCGGGTGATACGTGTCGAGCTGGGGCGCGATTTCGCCTTTCCCCTGCGCGCGCTGGCGCGCGCGCGCGCTCGGCTGACGATCGTGTGTAATCCCAACTCCCCCTCGGGGACGCTGGTGGCGCGCGAGGATCTGATCGAATTGGCGCGCCGACTGCACCCGCGCCTGTTGGTGATTGACGAGGCCTATGTCGACTTCGCCGAGCGCAGCTCGCTACGGCTGGTGCGAGCCTTGGACAACGTGGTGATCCTGCGTACGATGTCCAAGTCGTTCTCGTTGGCGGGGATGCGGTTGGGGCTGTTGCTGGCACCGCCGCCTCTGATCGAGCAGTTACTCAAAGTAAAGGATTCCTACAATTTAAATTGTCTGGCGCAGGCAGCCGGCGCCGCCGCCTTAAACGACGCCGCCTGGGCCTTGCGCAACGTGCAGCGGGTGCGGCGCACGCGGAGAATGACCGAGGTCGGGTTGCGCAAAATCGGCTTCGAAGTCCCTTCCTCGGCGGCCAATTTCGTGCTGGCGCGAATGACGGGAATTAAGCTTGAGGGGATGGCCGCGCAGCTGCGCCGGCGTGGCATCCTGGTGCGTTATTTCGATACTCCGCTGCTTTACGATTGCCTGCGAATTACCATCGGCAAACCTGCCGAAATGAAAATCCTACTCCGGGAGCTAACCGCCTTGGTCCCTGCGGCGCGTGCCGGCGGCGGCGCGGGTCGCGGGCGGTCAAGGGTGCGCGCTTGAGCCAAAAGTGCTACCGGCGAAGGACGCGCCCGCTGCTGCGGTGGCGCGTCCGCCGTCCTGCTTTACTGGAACCTGAGCGGAGCAGAAAACAGGTACGATGACCCTTCGGCGGTTGTTCCAATCTTTTCGCGCGCCGCGCGCGGATTCGGTCCAGGATTCGGAGCGAGGTCGGGAGCCGTGGCTGCTGGTGGGGTTGGGCAATCCTGGCGAGCGCTATGCCCACAGCCGCCATAACCTGGGTTTCCTCGCGATTGAGCTGATCGCCCACCAAGCCGCCATCAGCCTAGGCCAACAACGCTTCAAGGCGCGGCTGGGCCGGGGCGACTTCGGGGGCCATCCGGTCCTGTTGGCGCAACCGCAAACTTTCATGAATCTGAGCGGTGAGAGCGTGGTCTCCTTGCTAGGCTACTTCAAGCTGCCGCTGGGCCGCCTGCTGGTGTTCCATGACGACCTGGATCTGGAACCGGGAGTGGTGCGGCTCAAGCGCGGTGGTGGCGACGGCGGCCATCGCGGCCTGCGTTCGATTATCGAGTTGCTGGGCAACGCCAATTTCCTGCGTCTGCGCATGGGAGTAGGCCATGCGCCGCAAGGACGCGAACCGGTCGGCTATCTGTTGGAGCCTATGAATGCTGCCCAGATGGCCCAGATACAGCCGCAACTGGAGCGCGCGGCTCAGGCGGCGCGGGCGGTGCTCAATGATGGCGTGGAGCGAGCGATGAACCAGTTCAATCAGCGTGGTTAGCCGTGGCGCTCGAAGCGCGGCCTGACGGCCAGCTGGTTCGCCATTTCCGTGCGCCGAGGATGACGGGAAGCTTAGGTGCGACCGACCGCCTAGCCTTGAAACCCGCAACTGTGAGTCCGCGGGCAAGCGAGGGTAGCCGCACCTGATAAACCAGGCTAGAGCCCTGACAAGTGGCTGGGGGTGGTTGAGAGCGCTCCAGCTACCGCGGAATGATGCCTAGTTGCTGGCCGCCAGCTTATCTTCCTTGGCAAGTTGCGCCTTGTAGGTGTTCCAGTGTTTCAGCACGTTGATGGCGGCCTGCAATTGCACATCCTGCGGTTTGCCTTTGGCACCCGCCTTGCTCTGGTTCTCCGGCTTGGCCGGGACCACTTGGCCGCTATGCGGCAGACTCAAGCCACTGGTGGCCGGGCTCTTCTTTTGGCCGTTGATGAAGTGGTGGGGTAGATCGCTCTCGCGAATCTCTTCATCCTGGTCTGCGGTTCCCGCCGGCACTTCCATCGTATTGCTCGCCAACCGCGGCTCCTCCACCACCACATCGGGCGTGATTCCGACCGCCTGAATAGAGCGCCCGTTGGGCGTGTAATAGCGAGCGGTGGTCAACCGCAACGCCGAGCGATCATCCAGCGGCAGAATGGTCTGGACGGACCCCTTGCCGAAGGTCTGAGTCCCCACGATCACGGCACGATGATGGTCTTGCAGGGCGCCGGCGACAATCTCGCTGGCACTGGCGCTGCCGCCATTGACCAGCACGACCATCGGGTAGTCCACGAAATTGTCCTTCTTGTGCGACATGTATTTCTGTTCCTGACTCTGTCGCCGGCCTTGCGTATAGACGATCAGGCCGCCGTCCAGGAAATCATCCGCTATCCGCACCGCTTGATTGAGCAAGCCACCGGGGTCGTCGCGCAGGTCCAGCACCAGGCCCTTGATCTGGCCGTGATGCTCCTTTTCGTACTTGCTCATCGCTGCTTCCAGGTCTTCGTCGCTATGTTCCTGGAATGTGGTCAGATGGATATATTCATAGCCGCCCGGTAGCTGATGGGCCTTGACCGACTTTATCTGAATGACGTCGCGCTTCATCGTGACCGTGAACAGTTCGGGCACGCCGTCGCGATGCAAGGTCAGGCTTATCGGACTACCCTTGGGCCCGCGCATCGCCTTGACCGCGTCGGTCAGAGTCATGTCCTTGGTAAAGTCGTTGTTGATTTTGATGATCTCATCGTTGGGCTTGATCCCGGCCCGATATGCCGGAGTGTCCTCGATGGGCGAGACCACGGTCAGGACACCATTTTTGATCGTGATTTCGATCCCCAGGCCGCCGAAGCTGCCCCGGGTTTCGATTTGCAGGTCTTTATAGAGGTCCGGGGTCAGGTAGGCGCTGTGAGGGTCGAGCGAAGCCAACATCCCAGTGATCGCGCCGTTGATCAGATCCTTGGTAGAGACTGGCTCGACGTAATTTTTCTGTACGATCGCCAGCACGTTGGCGAAGGTCTCGAGTTGGTCGTAGGAGCTGTCGGGTAAGGCTTGAGCGCGGCGGACCGCAAGTTGGCCGACGATCAGCACGCACGCAACCACGCACAGAAGCCCTGTGATAAGCCACTTGTTTTTCTTTATGGTGGTCATTAAACAACCTGCGATAACTAACCTGCGATGAACAAAATCAGCTCTGGGCGAAGCGCCAAAGCTAGCTCTCCTTGCTGTTGAGCAGCTCGCCCAGCGCCTCGCGGATATCGTCGCGCGACCAGTCGAACCCGCCCACGTGATGAGCCACGATCCGCCCATTGCGATCGATGATAAAGGTCTCGGGTACGCCGGTAACGTTATAGGCGTCGCCGATCTGGTTGTCGGGGTCAAGCAGGACTTCAAAATGCAGATTATTCTGTTCGACGAACGGCATCACCACGGGACGCCCGGCGCGGTCTTCGCTGACTGCTAGCATGACAAAGTCGGGGCGCGACTTGAAGGCCTCGTAAAGTTTTTCCATCGAGGGCAGCTCATCGCGGCAGGGGCCGCACCAAGTCGCCCAGACATTGAGGAACACCACCTTGCCGCGCAAATTCTTGAGGGAGACTTCTTTGCCACTCAAGCTCTGTAAGCGGAAATTCGCCGCCAAGTCCCCCGCCGCAACTGGCGCCGAGCCGGTGGTACTGGCCATCACATCGGAGCTCTGTGGTGCCGCCACCGACGGCCGTGCCCACAGGCGCAGGCCCAGGGTGCCAATCCCCGCAACTACTAGAACCAAACCGGCCACCGATAGGATTTTGTACTTCATGGTTGCGATGCCCAGGCGGCCTCGCGCTGGAGTGCCGCAGGTTGTTGGGTGTACGACCAGGCGTATAATACCAAGCCGCCGATCACCATCAGAGCCGCGATCAGTTGCGCTTCGGATAGCCCCATCCACACCCGAGGATTGACCCGAATGAATTCCACCATGAAGCGGCTGGCTCCAGCCAAGATAAGGTAGAGATAAAACAGCCGCCCGTCCGGTTGCGAACGCTTGCGAATAGACCACAGGAACAGGCAAACCGCGGTATAAAGCAGCGCCTCGTAAATTGGCGCTGGATGGACCCGGACCCAGGGCGCGCAGCCATAATCGTTACAGCCCGGAGCCGCCACCAGCTGATTGGCATGATTGAGCGCCAGCACGCTACGTCCGGTCCAACCCACGATCGCATGCGGGTAGGACATCGCCCAGGGCAGCTTGGATTCCATGCCCCAGTCGCCGTCGCCCGACAGCAGGCAGCCCACCCGTCCCAGCGCCTGCCCGATCGCGATCCCCGGAGCCAGCGAGTCGGCCGCGACCAACCATTTGATCCCATAATGGCGCACGACCAGAAAGCTGACCGCGATGCCACCCATCAGGCCGCCAAACCACACAAAACCCGCACCGGAAAAGATGATGGTGCTGGGATGGGTGGCATATTGGGGCCAATTATCGATCACGTCGTACAGGCGCGAGCCTGCAATCCCGCCCAGCGCCGCCCACAACACCAGCATCGAGGCCTGGTCGGGATTCAAGCCGCGGCGCTTGAACTCGCTGGTGCAGATCAGATCAGCGGCGATGAAGCCCAAAGCCATCATCAAGCCGTAGCTGTAGACGGTGAGCGGTCCTATTCGAAACAAAACCGGCAGCATAGCGTTTCCCCTACTATAATATGCGGCCGGCGCTCTCACCAGACGGGTGTACTGGCCGGTGCGGCGCTGCTACATCATAAGTAAGACGGTCCGGTGCGAGCGGTTGTTCAAAGGGTAACACGGGCTCGGGTAAGCGTGGAAGGGCGCGGGGTGGGAGCCATCGGCCGAGGGCTGCTGGTCTTGCTTGGGGTGGCCAGCAGCGATCAGGAGGCCGATTGCCACGCCCTGGCTCGGCGCCTGCCGGCCTTGCGCATTTTCCCCGACCCAAACGGCAAGATGAACCTGGATTTGGTCGCCGCTGGCGGCCAGATGCTGGTGGTCTCGCAATTCACCTTGTTGGCCGATACGCGCGGCGGCCGCCGCCCCTCCTTCTCCAAGGCTGCTCCCGCCGAACAGGCACGCTCGCTCTACGAGCTGTTCATCGCCGCCTGCCGCGAACGCGGATTGGAAGTTGCGCACGGTCACTTTGGAGCAAAAATGGAGGTCGAGCTAGTCAACGACGGACCAGTCACCCTGATTGTGGACAGCAACGAGGCTTGACCGTGGGGCGGGCCGGCTTCTACCCGGTCGAATCGGGCCGGATCTCTTTTCGCCGCGATGGCTACTGGTACAGCGACGCGGAGCGTATCGACAATCCTCGCATCGCCCTGCTGTTCAGTCGCAGTTTGCGGCGCACACCCGACGGCAACTACCGGCTGCAGGTCGGCGACGAGCAGGCCGCGGTGACCGTCGAAGACACACCCTATGTCGTCACCGCCGTCGATATATCGGGCGGCGGCGAGGTGACGGTCACGCTCAACGACGGTAGCCGGGAAGAACTGGCCTACGATTCGCTGGAGGTGGGGACGGACAATGCGCTTTACTGCGCCGTCAAGCAGGGAGAATTTCGCGCGCTATTTTTGCGTCCAGCCTACTACCATTTAAGCCCGCTGTTTGTCGAGCAGAGCACGGGTGGCTTCGCGCTCCGCCTGCAGGGTCGGACTTATCCGATTCGCTCGGCTTCCGCCCCGTCATCGGAATGACGCCACTTCTTAACATAGTGCTGGTGCGTCCCGAGATTCCCCAGAACACCGGCTCGATCGCGCGCCTGGCGGCGGCTACCCGCGTACGCCTGCACCTGGTCGGCCCGCTAGGCTTTTCTCTGGAGGATCGCTACCTGCGGCGCGCCGGGTTGGATTACTGGCCGTTGGTCGATGTGCGCAGCTATGAAGATTGGGCACGGTTTTTAGAAGCGCATCGCGGTGCCCCAATGAAACTGTTTTCCGCCCGCGCCACTACGCCATATATCCACGCCGGTTATACCGCGGGCGATTACCTGCTGTTTGGCAGCGAGACCAAAGGGTTAGGGCCGGCGATGCTCTCAGCGGGGCTGGGCCCCGCCTTTCGGATCCCCATTTTCGAATCCGGCGTGCGCAGCCTCAATTTGGCCAATGCCGTTTCGATTGTGGTTTACGAAGCGCTGCGCCAGTTCGGTGCGCTCGATCGAAGCTGACGCTTCACTGGCGCGGACAAGTCGCGCATCCGCCGCTGGAACAGCCGCAACCGCCGCCCCGCGGCGCAGGCCTGATCTCATAGCCCAGATCCGCAACCGCTTCGGCGCCGACCCAGCGCAAATCATCCTGAAGCGGCCGATCGCAATGGGCACATTGGCGAACTTCCCGTCCATCGACCAGAACCACGCAAGCGATAACCTCGCGCGTGCACGAGGCGCAATAGGCGACCGGGAAACTGGGCGAAAAACTTTCAGACCGGGTAAGCATTCCTGGCATCCAGCCGGATGATAACTCACCAGCGCAGAAACACAACCCGTCATTTGCCAGCTTGGCGCTTACGCCCTCGGAGGCCACGTTACAGATAGGGCTCGCCCAGGGCGCTGGGTGCCCGGCCATGGCCACCCATCGGGGTCAACACTACTAGGGTGAGCAGATAGGGCAGGGCGAGAAAGAGCTGATAGGGCAGATGAGTACCGGCGGCTTGCAGCGTAAATTGCAAGGCCATCGCACCGCCAAACAAAAGCGCCCCAAGGGCGACGCCCGGCGCTGTCCATTGGCCCAAGATTACCACCGCCAGGGCGACGAAACCGCGCCCGGCCGACATCCCCTCCACGAAGGTATTGGCATAGCCCAGGCTGAGGTAGGCGCCGCTCAGTCCGGTCAGGACGCCCGAGATCATTAACGCCTCCCAGCGTAGGCGATACACGTTCATCCCTAGAGCATCGGCGGCCTGCGGCCTTTCGCCGGCCGCGCGCAAGCGCAATCCAAAGGGAGTCCGATTGAGGGCTAGGCTGGTGAGCGGGACCAGCACCGCGGCCAGATACACCAATGCGTTGTGATGGAACAGCGCCGGTCCCAGCATTGGCATGCGTGTTAAGGGCCCCAGCTCCAAATGAGGTAATCCAGCCACGGTGAAGGCGGTTCCGGTGGCGCTGAAGACGCGTCGATAAAGCACGCCGGTAAGACCCAGCGCGAACAGATCCAGTGCGGTACCGGCGACCACCTGATTGACCGCCAGATTGACCACCAGCACCGCCAGCAGGGCGCACATCAGCAGGCCGGTTACGATGGCGCCCACCAGCCCGATCAGAAGGCTATGGCCAAAATAGCCTCCCGCCATCGCGCTGAAGGCGGAAGCCAGCATGATCCCCTCGATCCCGATATTGATGACCCCGCTTTGCTCAACCACCAGCTCGCCTAGGGCGGCCAAGAGCAGGGGCGCGGCCATCGCGATGGTCGAGCTGACAAACGCCTCAAGCATTGACCGCGGGCTCGGCCGAGGAAGTTTGAGAAGCTTGAGCGCTCGAGGGCGCGCGGCGTAGAACAGGGGTGTCAAAGGCAAGCAGGAGAAAGATAACGACCGCCTGGATCACCTGGACCAGCACTGGGGAAATTCCCAGCACTCGTTGGATCGATTGCGAACCGTTGTCCAGAGCTCCGAAAAAACCAGCGGTCAATACGACCGCCAATGGATTGAGCCGAGCCACTAAGGCTACGGCGATAGCCTCGTAGCCCCACCCCGGCGAAAAATTTTCGTACAAGCGGCCGCTGATCGCCGATATTTGAACCGCGCCGCCCAGGCCGGCCAGCGCGCCCGACAGCGCCATCGTGGCGAGGGTGACCCGGTTCACCCCCAAGCCATAAAAAGCCGCGGCGCGCGCGTTTTTGCCCACCGCCCGCAGCTTGAAACCCGCTTCGGTCCGATACAGCCAGATCTCGCAGCCAACCGCCATCAGCAGCGCCAGCACCAGCCCAAAGTTGAGCTGGCTGGGAGCAAAATAGAGGTCAAGCTGCGCCGCCGGCGCGATTGGCGCGCTCACGGGCAGCGCGCGCGAGGGCTCCATCAGCGGCCCATGCACGGCCCAACTGACCGCCTGGATCGCGACATAGTTGAGCATGATGGTGCTGATGACTTCGTTGACCCGGTAGCGGGTTTTGAGCATTCCGCATAGGCCGCTCCACAAGGCGCCGGCCAGCGCGCCGGCCAACAGCAGCGCCGTGACCGCGAGCAGATGAGGCCAACCAGGCAGATGCAGACCCAGGGCGCAGGCGGCCATCGCGCCCACCAGAAGCTGGCCATCGGCCCCGATATTCCACAGCGCGCCGGTAAAAGCGACGCTGACCGCCAGGCCGGTGAACACCAGCGGCATCGCCTTGGTCAGGCTGTCGGTGACTGCCAGCCAGCTTCCGGCCGCGCCCTCCAGCAGGGCGGCGAAGACCGCTAGCGGCGCGATCCCCACCGCCGCCAAAGCCAGCCCCACCAGGAGCAAGGCCAACGCGATCGCCGCCAGCGGCCCGCGCAAAGCTATCCAACTACGGTAAATCAGGCGGATGCTCCGGCCATCAGCAGGCCCATTCGTTCGGGATGCCGTTGCTGGGGGGCGACTTCGGTCAGGACGCCGCGACTCAGTACGGCCACGCGATGGCAGCAATTGAGGACCTCATCGAGGTCCGTGGAGAAGAGCAGGACCGCCCCGCCTTGGGCGGCGAAATCGCCGATTACGCGATGAACGGCGGCGGCCGCGGCGACATCCAGGCCGCGGGTCAAATCGTGAGCGACCAGGACCTTGGGCGCGGTGGCCACCGCGCGCGCCACCATCAGGCGCTGGCGATGACCGCCGGAGAGCGCGCCGGCCGTCAGCCGCGGCCCGGGCGCACGGATCTGAAAGCGTTCGATCAAGGCCTGGCACAGTCCCATCACCCAGCCGCGATCAATTAAGCCGTGCCGGCGCGCGCGCCGGCGCAGCACCGCGGCCAGGAGTAGATTTTCCCACAGTGGAAAATCCAGGATGAGTCCGTCCAGGTCGCGGTTTTGCGGCAGCACGGCGATTTCCTCGCAGCCGCCGGCCGGCAGCGGGCGGCCGTTCAGCAGGATGCGGCCGGCGGTAGGACGATGCAAACCGGCCAGGGTTTCGACAAACTCGCGCTGTCCGTTGCCGTCAACTCCGGCCACTCCGAGGATCTCACCGGAATCGAGCCGCACAGAGACGCCCTTGAGGGACGCGCGGCCGGCCAGCTCCAGGCTTAGCGCCTCCAGCCGCAAGATCTCCCGCGGAGGAGTGGGCGCGGGGGTATTCAACGGCTGCTGCGCGGGCACGATTTCGCCCACCATCGCGGCGGCCAAGCGCGCCTCGCTGATCTCTGCCGGGCGAGTACGCATCACCACCTGCCCCGCGCGCAGGACCGTCACTCGATCGGCCACCGCCAGCGCCTCGGGCAGCTTATGAGTAATCAGGATCACGATCCGACCGCTGCCGCGCAGCTTGCGCAGCAAGTCGAGAAATCCGGCCAGTTCGTGCGGCCCCAACAGGCCGGTGGGCTCGTCCAGGATCAGCACCCTGGGATCGAGACTCAGGGCGCGCAAGATCTCTAGCCGCACCCGCGCGGCGACTGAAAGAGTTTCGATCAGGGTGCTATCGAGGGGCAGTTGGAAATCCAACTCGGCGGCCATTCGCGCAGCGGCGGCTGCCGCTGCGCGGGCCGCGCGCCCGCCGCGCCATAAAGCGCCGGCAATCAGATTATCGGCCACCGTAAAGCGCTCGAACAGCAGTGGGCTTTGATGGACCAGGGCGATTCCGGCGGCCAAGGCGGCTTTCGCCGATCCCGGTCGCAGGGTCTGACCGGCCAAGGTGATTTCACCCGAATCAGGGCGTATTCGGCCCGCGATCAGGTTCATCAAGGTGCTCTTGCCGGCGCCGTTTTCGCCCACCAGGGCGTGGATCTCACCCGGTTCGGCGACGAAGTCCACCCCTTGCAGGGCCAGGGTGGGACCAAAGTGCTTGGTGATCGCGACCGCACGCAGGACAGCTTCCATGGTTGGCTCCCGGCCGGTGACGGCGACTCAGCTTGGGCTGGGGCCGCCGTGCTGGCGACGGACGTAAGCCAAGGCCTGTTCGCGATTGCGCAATTGGCCATCGAGCTGCAAGTCCTCGACCTCGCGCAAAATTGTCTTGAAGCGAGGCCCTGGAGTAAAACCCAACTCGATCAAGTCGCGACCGTTGATAAGCCGCGCCTCGCGCAGTTCCTGGGGTTGGCGCGCGGCCAGCGCCCGACGGCAGAAATGGTAGAACCCCAGATAGCTATTGGAGGCCAGCGCGTCGTACCAGGACAATTCAAGCAGCTCCTCGAACCCATCCTCGGCCAGCATGCGCTTGAGCGTCGATGGGCGCATCCGAGGCGCCATGGTAAGGCGCAGGTGGTAGCGCACCAGATAGGCCACTCTTTCCTGGACAAAGCGCGAGCGCTTGAGACGCTGCAGAATCGCGCTAGCCATCTCAGCGCCGCGTTCGGTATGTCCATAAAAAGTGACCTTACCCTGGCTCTCGGCTCGGCAGGGAGGTTTGGCAATATCATGAAACAGCAGGCCAAAAGCCAGGGTCTCGCTGCAACCCTGCTCCAGCATCGAGAGTGCCAGCAGGGTGTGGCGCCAGACGTCACCCTCGGGGTGGAAATTGGCGGGTTGAGCGCATTGCGCCAGTGGCTCCAATTCAGGGAGGATCTCATGCATCAGGCCGCATTGGCGCAGTAGCTCCATCCCACGCGCGGCGCTGCCCTCGGTCATGATCATGACCAATTCGTCGCCGATTCGCTCGGCCGAAACCGCACCTATCGCGCTTGCATGAGCGGCGATTGCGGCCCAGGTGCGCGGCTCGATCTCGAAGCCCAGGCGAGCAGCGAAGCGCACCGCACGCAACATTCGCAGCCGGTCTTCGGCAAACCGCTCGGCGGGATCGCCGATCGCGCGCACGATCCCAGCGCGCAAATCGGCGCGGCCGCCGACCAGATCGATGACCTCGTCCGTCAGCGGATCGTAATACATCCCACCGATGGTAAAGTCGCGTCGTGCCGCGTCCTCGGCCAGCGTGCCGAAACGCACTGCCGAAGGGCGCCGGCCATCGAGGTAGGGCGCGTCGGCGCGAAAGGTGGCAACTTCGAACGGCGTCCCCTCGCTAACCACCACGATTACACCAAAACGGGCGCCTACCGCGACGGTATTAGGAAACAGCCGTTGGATCACCTCGGGGCGCGCGTTAGTGGCGATATCGTAGTCCTTGGCCTCCACTCCCAACAGGCGATCGCGTACGCAGCCCCCGGCGAAATAGGCGTCAAACCCCTGCTCGCGCAACTGTCGCACCAAGCCTATCGCCTTCCTTTTCTTGTCGGGTTGGGGATTAGCGGACATGATCAACCACTTCGAAGTCTAACCCGAGCCGCACCAGTCTGGCCAGAAGCCACAAATAATTCTGCCGACTTTCGCTAATTTGGCTTTGACGGTGCATCATATATCTGCTACAAACAGCCGCTAAAGTCTCTTAACCCACTGCATACGGGGGAGAGGAATAATGGTGGCGAGACAACTTAAGGGTCTAGGCATATCTGCGATTGTGGGGTTCGCGCTGCTGTTTGCCGCGGTGCCAGGACAGGTAAGGGCTCAGGAACGGGGCCATGTTGCGGTTCAGATGACCGGAGGGCGGGTTACCACGGGGCGGTTGGAATTTCGGCAATACTGCGCGCCCTGCCACGGGACGAATGGGACGGGAGATGGGCCGATGGCCGATCAGCTCAAGACCAAGCCCGCGGACTTAACCCAGCTTTCAGCCACGCATGGCGGCAAATTCCCAACCAAGTACGTGTATGACACTATTACCGGCGTCCAAGTAACCAAATCGCACGGCACGCGCGAGATGCCGATTTGGGGCCAAGTGTTTTACACTGGAAACCTGGCCGGCGGACAACGCCCCCGCACCCCAGCCGCGGTCAAACGCTATATCGATCCGATCGTGTCTTATATTGAATCGATTCAAGCCAAGTAGACAAGTAGATATGATGAGGCAGCGCAAGCAAGCTTGGCCGACTCCTTTAACCATCGCACGGAGATGAGGCAAATGGTGGCATATCAACTTAAACGACTGGGCGGACCCGCGCTAATCGCACTGGCGTTGCTGGTTGCCGCTGCACTCCCGACACCAGCGCTAGCTCAGGCTGGCCACGCTCCGGTGCAGATGACCAGCGGACGGGTTACCACGGGGCGGCTGGAGTTTCGGCAATATTGCGCGCCTTGCCACGGAATGAGTGGGACGGGAGATGGGCCGATGGCTGATCAACTTAAGACCAAGCCTGCCGACCTGACCCAGCTTTCGGCCACGCATGGCGGCAAGTTCCCAACCAAGTACGTGTATGACACCATCACCGGCGCCCAAGTAAGCAAATCGCACGGCACGCGCGAGATGCCGATTTGGGGACAGGTATTCCGCACGGGCAATATTCGACCCGGGCAACCCCCGCGCACGCCGGCTGCCATCCGGCGCTACATCGATCCAATTGTCGCTTATATCGAATCGATCCAAGCTAAGTAAGCGTTCGCTCGGAATTCTTCATCGACAAAGGCGGTAGGCCATTGGTCAGCCGCCTTTGTCGTTTCCCGCTCAGGACTTGCGCAGGAAGAGTGCGCTCATGTCCTGGTCGGCGAAACCCGCCTCGGCGGCGGCGCGAAAGGCGCGCAGCGCGGTCTGAAAGATGGGTGCATCATAGTTCTGCTCGCGACATAACTCGGCGCCCAGCCCCAAATCCTTGAGCACTCGCTTCACCTGAAAGCCGGGTTTGAGGTCGCCGGTTTCCAGATGGCGTTCCCAGCCGGTCATGAGCGGAGAGCCCGCGACCGAGGTGCGCAAGACTTCAACCAGCTCGGGAATATCTAGGCCACAATCGCGCCCGAGGCCGGCAGCCTCGCAAAACAGCGCGACGTAGGACAGGAATACGATTTGGTTGATCAACTTGGCCACGTTGCCACTGCCCAGCGGTCCTAGATGATGGATCCCCTTGGCCAAGCAACGTAGCACCGGCAGTGCGGCCTCGAAATCGGCCCGCTCGCCGCCAATCATCGCGGTCAGCGTGCCCCGTTCGGCGGGTCCGACCCCTCCGCTTACCGAGGCGTCGATGAATTTCACGCCGTGCTGCGCGCATCGGCGCGCTAATTCGCGGCTCTGAGCCGGGCCGATCGTGCTGGTCTCGATAACCAGGGTCCCCGCGCGAGCGCCTTGCAAAACGCCGTCGGCACCGGTGATCGCGGCCTCGACTTCGGGCGGGCCGGGTACGCTGGTAACGACAAAATCGACCTGCGCGGCGAGCGCGGCGGGCGTGGCGCAAACCGTGGCACCAGCGCTTACCAGCGCAGGATAGTTGGCCGGACTGACATCGTAGATAAAAACCTTGTTGCCCCCATCCACCAGCCGGCGGGCCATCCGGCTGCCCATCCGGCCCGTCCCTATACATCCGACATTCACGGCCCTAGCCCTCCTGCCCCAAAGCCGCCATGGCGGCGGCCTGCTCCGGTCCGGATGCCGAAATTCCCAGTTGACGCATCGCTTCGGCTCGCAGCATGCGGCGCATGCGAATCACGGCGGTATCGGTTTGGAACAGTCGTTCGCGCGTCCGCGCTGCAGGCGGAATCGCCTCCAGCAGCACCCGGTCTTGCTCGACCACCTCGTCGTTGCGCTGCTTGAGGCGGTTTTTGTACATGAAGCGCCACAGATCACGCTGCCAACCCGAAACTTTGCGCGTACGCCAGAGATTTACCAGGGTCGCGTCGCGATCGATAGGCGTGGGATGGCCTACGATAAAGAAGGAACCACCACCGAACGCCGGCGGATAGGGTACTTCAGTGCGAATCCAGAAACTGTTACCGGGATGGAATATCACCTCATGCCAATCCAGGTTTACACCGCGCTGATTGTCGCGATAGGTCTGGAACCCGTGAGCAGTGGGCTCGACCTTGAGCACCGTGTCCTTGCGCCCACGATCCAGCGTAAAGGTTCCGGTATGCAGATAACTGCCGTGAACCGGATCGGTGCGATTGTCCATCGTCACTTGCCAGTTGCAGCGCCAGACCGCGGCGTACAAAAACTGATCCCACTGGGGCGAGGTCAACTCCTCGGGGAAAATCGGTTCGGGGGCCTCGGCATTGGGATCTTCGGCGAAATAAACGAAGATCGCGCCGGCCTGCTCCCGCACCGGGTAGTTGCGCACCAGTTTCTGCCCAACCATCGGGCAGCCCGGTGAGGGCGGGACCGCGGCTACGATCCCGGCACCGGTGACTTGCACCCCGTGATAGGGGCACATCACGTTGCCTTGGACCACCTGGCCCAACGACAAGGGGGCGCCGCGATGCGGACAGAAGTCCTCCAGGACATTGAGTTGCCCCTGATCGCCGCGCCAGAGCACCAAGTCGCGTTGTAAGCGGCGCAGGGCCACCGGCCGATCGGTAACCTCGCTTGAGCGCGCCACCTGGTACCATAGGTTGAGCAGCCCGCTCTCCAATCGCTCCTCGACCGTCGTAATAGTCGTAGCCATCGATTGTCTCCAGAACCAGGCGGCACGCTGGCGGGAACCGCCCGCCACTCCTTAATTGCCCAGCCGCCTGAGCTCCGCCGCCAGCAATTCGGCCGTCCACGCCTGCCCGTTGGGCCCACGCACGTTGCCCTCGTTGAGCCCGCGCGCGAAGTCCTCCAGCGTGGCGGTTCCCTTGGAGAGCAGCGCCTCCAGGGCGTCGCCCAGCAGGTCTTCGTAAGTCTTGGTCGAGATCAGCCCCATGGAAAAACTCCGGTCTACTCGGGATTGCGCCCCAGATAGAAATCAGCCGGGGCTTCGTCGGCCACGGTAAAGCCCGAGCGAGTCAACGGATCGCGCACAGCGCGCATCTGGGCGTCAGTCAGCTTCATCACTGGCTGGCGCATCGGCCCGCCGTTATAACCTTGCAGCCAGGCTTGGTACTTCCACAGGTAGCGATGGATGAAATTGGCGCCGCCGAAAGTGGCCTGAATCGCGACACGGGCCGCGCGGGCAGGATTGATACCCCAATATATTTCCATCGCGCGGTCGAAATGGCCCTGGTTGAGCAGGCCGAAGTATTCTGGTACCGCGCCGCCCCAGTACTCGTAATTGCTGGTGCCCATCCATTGCTGGCCAAAGAGTTCCACGGTCAGCGGCGAATGGGCCTCCAGGGGATCGGAGAATAGGACCCGCTGTCCCTTGAGCATCTTCCACATCTCGTAATCGCCGGCAATTCCAGGACGCCCGACCTCGTATTTGATGGCGACCACGTTGGGCAAGGCCGCCGCGCGCGCCAGCGCGCGGGGCGGATAGCCGCTGGGATGCAGCCGGCTGAAGTTCCAGTGGGAGGCGGCAAACAGCACCACCGCCAGATTGGTGTGGTTGCAGACGTGGGCCAGATAGTCGTAGAGCTGCTCTTCACTTTTGGGGTAGAAGGAATTGGGATGGCCCAGCAACAGCCCTTCCATCCCAATCGCTTCGGCATCGCGCGCCATCGCGATTATGTCTTCGGCAGTGTCGAAGGTGCCGTGCATCAGGAAGCGATGGCGTCCCTTGGCCTCATCCACCGCGATTTCCATGAAGCGGCGATATTCCGCCGCGGTGGTGGCACATTCGGACACCAACAGGGCGCCCCAAAAGCCATGCTCGATATTGCGCCGCACGTCATGGCGAATCGCTTTCTCGTTGAGCCGTTTCAAGTCGGCGCTGAAGCTGGGTAGGATGACGTTGCACACCCCGCGCCAATTGGCTAGCGCGTGATCTTTGGCATGAGCCTTGGTGTAATTCATCGCATCGTCCTCCCGTAAAGTTCGGCTGACCCAAGCGCGATCGCCAGGCTTAGCGGTCAACCCCTAACACACACCGGTAAAAACGGAGCATCGCATGCTGCCGCTCTTAGTTCAAGAATGGCGATAATTTCGCCGCTGCCGGAGGCTGTCCAGCCGCGCCTTTTGCTGGGTTCCACGCCGCCTTTGGCGCAGACGGTGTAAGCGGCTATGCTGGCCTTCAGCAGGACAGCGAAAAAAATCTGTTCTGAAGATAGTCCCGGCGAGGTTGACAGCAGCCGCCTGCATAAGTGGCGGCGCTTTCCTTAATCATCAAGGCATTGCCAGGGGGAGATGCAAGAGGGGGGCCGGCTTGAGATCGACCATGCTTGAGATGGGTTCATTCGAACAGCAACTTGAACTTGAACTTGAAGATCTGCGAGCGGCCGCGCTGCTGCGCCGGCTGCGCCCGCTTGCAAGTGCGCACGGTCCACGGGTCAGTTACCAGGGCCGAACCGTTATCATGCTATCTTCCAATAACTATCTAGGGCTAGCCGCCGAACCCGCGCTCAAGCGCGCTGCCACCGGCGCGATCGAACGCTGGGGAGTGGGCGCCGCGGCATCTCGCCTGGTCGCGGGCAGCCTGGAATTGTGCCGCGAACTGGAACAGCGGCTGGCGCGCCTTAAGGGCACCCAGGCGGCGCTGGTGTTCGGCTCCGGTTATCTGGCCAATATCGGCGTTATTCCCGCTTTGGCCGGGAGCAACGATATTATTTTGAGCGACGAACTCAACCACGCCAGCCTGATCGATGGATGTCGCCTGGCGCACGCCACGGTGCGCGTTTACCGCCATCGCGATCTCGACCACCTAAAAGTTTTGCTTCAAGATGCGCGCGGTGCCCGCCGCCGCCTGATTATCACGGACTCCGTCTTCAGCATGGACGGCGATGTGGCACCACTGGCCGACATCGTGGAGCTGGCCCGTCGTTTCAACGCCGCGGTCATGATCGATGAGGCCCACGCGGTCGGCGTCCTCGGCCCGGGCGGAGCCGGGCTGGCCGCGGCCCTGGGGTTGCAGGCGCATATCGACGTTCAGATGGGGACCTTGAGCAAGGCGTTGGGCAGCTACGGTGCCTACGTGGCGGGCTCGGAGCGGCTAGTCGAATTTCTTATCAATCGCGCCCGCGGTTTCATCTATACTACCGGCTTGGCGCCGGCGATGGCCGCGGCGGCAAGCGCCGCACTCGAACTGCTTGAGCAACAACCCGAGCGCATCCGGCAACTGTGGGACAACGCCGCGTATTTGAAGGAGCGGCTTAAAGATGCCGGGTTTACCGTGATGGCCACCGATACTCCCATTCTCCCGGTGCTGATCGGATCCGCCCAAGCCGCGCTGGATTTGGAACAAGCTCTGCTGGCGCGCAACGTCTTTGTGGTCGCGATCCGTCCTCCCACCGTACCGCCGGGTACGGCACGCCTGCGCGTGACCCCCATCGCCACACACAGTCGCCAGGATCTCGAGCAGGCAGCGCAGGCTTTCACCCAATGCGCGCGCGAGCTGGGGTTAAACCAGCGATGAGCCAAACCGCCGACACCAACCGCCTGGCCGCCGCCGATCAGCGCTATCTGTGGCACCCGTTCACCCAAATGCAAAGTTGGATGGCGCAGGAGCCTCTGATTATCGAACGCGCCGAGGGCAATTATCTCATCGATACCAAGGGCCGGCGCTACCTCGATGGGGTCGCTTCGCTATGGTGCAACGTCCATGGCCATCGTAAACCAGCCCTGGACCGAGCCTTGATGGAGCAAAGCGCCAAGGTCGCCCACTCCACGATGCTGGGGTTGACCAATGTACCGGCGATCGAGCTGGCCGAGCGACTGATCGGTCTGGCGCCTAAGAGTCTAACTCGAGTTTTCTATTCCGATTCGGGTGCCGAGGCGGTGGAAGTTGCGCTACGGATGGCGGTCGAGTATTGGCACCATCGCGGTCAGCCCGAGCGCTCGCGCTTCGTTACCCTGACCGATTCCTACCATGGCGACACCCTGGGCGCCGTCAGCCTGGGCTACAACCATCTCTTTCATCGCCCTTTGCGCGGCCTGCTGTTTGAGGCCTTGAAGCTCCAGCCGCCACACGTCTTGCGCCTATATCAGGGGATGGAGCCGCAGGCCGCCGAAGTCGAGGCCCTGCGCCGGGCACGGCAGCTCTTTGAGCGCGAGGGCGAGCGGGTAGCTGCCCTGGTCGTGGAACCGTTGATGCAGGGAGCGGCCGGAATGTGGGCCCATTCGACACGCTTCCTAAGCGAACTGGCGACGACGGCGAGGGAAGCTGGTGCGCTGGTTGTCGCCGACGAGGTTGCTACCGGGTTTGGACGCACCGGCGCGATGTTTGCTTGCGCGCA
>Ga0070737_10000208_pt1 | contig 142550 bp, 145 predicted proteins | sample Coa_R1_10_FD_66438 | JGI IMG/M metagenome (GOLD analysis project Ga0070737, IMG submission 66438) | Surface soil microbial communities from Centralia Pennsylvania, which are recovering from an underground coalmine fire - Coalmine... | ecosystem: Environmental > Terrestrial > Soil >...
CCGAGCTCGCGGGCGATCGTCCGGGCGACGTGGGCGCCGTAGTCGCTGCAGCTCCGCGCCCCGACGACCGCGACCGCGGGCCGGGCGAGGAGCTCCGGGTCGGCGTCGCCGCGTAGGAAGAGCCCCGGGGGCGGGTCGTGGATCGCCGCGAGCCGGGCTGGGAATCCCGGGTCGGCGCGGGCGAGCCAGCGGAGGCCCTGCGCGGCGAGCGAGCGCCGGTACGCGCCCTCGTCGAAGGCGCGTGCGAAGGCGACGAACGCCGCCGTCCGCGCCTCGCGGTCGGTCGCGTGGCGGCCGCGCTCGGCCGCGAACGCCGCCAGCGCGAGCCCGTTCACGCTCCGCCGACCTCCGGCGGCGACCGGTACGAGAGCGCCTCGGCGACGTGCTCCGTGGCGGCCTCCTCGGCGCCGGCGAGCGCCGCGATCGTCCGGGCCACGCGCACGACCCGGGCACGGCCGCGGCCGGAGAGCGGCAGCCGCTCGACCGCCCGGGAAAGGAGGCGGTCCGCGGCGGGCTCGAGCCGGGCGGCGGGCCGCTCGAGCCGGGCCCGGGCGGCGACGACGCGCTCCCGCACGCGCGCCGAGGGCTCCCCGCCCGCGCCGCCGAGCTCGGCTGCGTTCGGCCGCGGCAGGACGAGCACGAGGTCGAAGCGGTCGAGCAGGGCCCGCGAGAGCCGGTCGCGGTACCGGTCGAGCTGCGCCGGCGCGCACGAGCACGAGGCTCCGGGGTCGCCGCGTCCGCCGCACGGGCAGAGGTTCATCGTGCCGACGAGCTGGAACGACGCCGGGAAGCTGACGCGCCCGCCGACCCGCGCGACCGCGACCGTGCCGTCCTCGAGCGGCTGGCGGAGCGCCTCCAGCACGGTCCGCGAGAACTCCGGCAGCTCGTCGAGGAGGAGGACGCCGCGGTGGGCGAGCGTGACCTCGCCCGGACGTGGCGACGACCCGCCGCCGATCACCGCCGCCGAGGAGGCGGTGTGGTGCGGGGCGCGGAACGGCGGCGTCCGCACGAGCCCGCCGCCCGGCGGCAGGAGACCCGCGACCGAGTGGATGCGCGTCACCTCGAGCGCGGCGGCGTCCGCGAGCGGGGGCAGGATCCCCGGCAGCCGCCGTGCCAGCATCGACTTCCCGATCCCGGGCGGACCGGCGAGCAGGAGCGTGTGACGGCCGGCGGCGGCGATCTCGAGCGCGCGCCGGGCGCGCTCCTGGCCGCGGACGTCGGCGAGGTCGGCGACCGGCGGGGCGCGGTTCGGCGCCCGCGGAGGCGGCGCCGGCTCGGGCTCGCGCTCGCCGCGGAAGTACCCCACCGCCTCGGCCAGGTGCCGGACCGGCACCGGGCGGATCCCGGCCAGCGCCACCTCCGGCCCGGACTCCGCCGCGCAGACGAGCCGCTCGAGACCCCCGGCGCGCGCGCCCTCGGCGGCGGCGAGCGCGCCCGGGACCGGCCGGACGCGGCCGTCGAGGCCGAGCTCGCCGATCGCGCCGTGCCCGTCGAGGCTCCCGGGCGGGAGCTGACGCGAGGCACCGAGGACGGCGAGCGCGATCGGCAGGTCGAACCCGGGTCCTTCCTTGCGCACGTCGGCCGGGGCGAGGTTGACGGTGATCCGCCGGCGGGCCGGCCAGGCGAGCTCGGCCGAGGCGATGCCGCTCCGCACCCGGTGCTTGGCCTCCTGACAGGCGCGGTCGGCGAGCCCGACGATCGCGAACCCCGGGACGCCGGCGTCGAGGTGGGCCTCGACCTCGACGCGGCGCGGCTCGAGCCCGACCACGACGTGGGTGATCGTGCGCGCGAGCATGTTGCCAGGATAGGCGGCGGACGCGGGCGGATTCGAGCCAACTTCGAGCCACCTCGTCCACAGCGGCGCGCGGGCCGCCCCGCGTCGGCCCTCCTCGTCAGGCCGGGGCCGCGTCGGGGTCGGGGCGCACGACCACCGTGTCGGCGACCTCGACGATCTCGTCGACGGGGAGACCGGCGCGCTCGGCGTGCTCCCGCACCTTCGCCGGACTGGAGGCCTGGTAGATGCAGACCGTGCCGAGGCCTCCGCTCGGCTCGGCCGTCACGTAGGAGCGGATCCAGCGGATGTCCGCCGACATCTCGTCGTCGCCCACCCGCCGCGACCGTTCCGCGGCCGCGCGAAGCTCGTCCCCGGACCGCCAGCCGCTCCGCCGCAGGATGACGTACGTGTGCACATCGCCTCCTTGCTCGGGAGGCCCGACCGTACCTCAGGCGGGGCGGACGATCAACACGTCCTCGAAGTACTCGCCGGCGCGGCGGCCGGTGCGCCGGTTGACGTGGCGGCGCAGCCGCCCGTCGAGCCGGAGCCCCGCGCGCTCCAGGATCGCGGGGTAGAGCGCCCGGCTGTCGTTGACGACGACGAGGAGCGGCGCGCCGGGGGCGAGGCACGAGGCCGACCGCGCGAGCACGGCCGCGACGCCCTCCGCGTAGGCGGCGAGCGCCGCCCGCCCCGTCCCGGCCGCGGCGGCGCCGAGCTCGCGCTCGCGCCGGTCGTCGAGACCGAGCAGCTCGTACGCGTAGCGGTGCTGCTCGTGGTAGTCGATCAGGCCGGGGTAGGGCGGCGAGGTGACGACGGCGTCGAACGGGCCGCCGAGCTCGACCTCGCGCGCGTCGCCCTGGAGCACCGAGACCTCGTGCCGGGTGCGCACGCGGGCGAACGCCTTCAGCCGCGCGAGCGTGTCGAGCGTGTAGCGGCGGAGGAAGTGGGCGGCGCGCGCGACCGGGCGGCACTCCCGCCGGTGCTTGTGACACCAGTACGGCTCGCGCTGCGGCCGGCGGGGGAAGTCGAGGTCGAAGTGCCTCGTCAACCGGGCCGATCGCGCCGCCCGCGCCAGCACGACCCGCAAGACGTCCGCGTGCTCGTAGTCGTCGAGAAGCCCGCGGAAGGCGAGCAGCTCGTCCGCGGCCGCCGGCGCGAACCACGCGCGGAGGTACGGGGACGCCGAGCCCCGCGGCTCGGCGCCGGCCTCGAAGCGGGCGAGCGCGTCGCGCAGCTCGTGCTCGAGCGTGAACAGGTTGTACCGGCGCGTCTTCACCCGCATCAGCAGGCAGTTGAACGCGGCGACGTCGACGCCGGTCGCGTCGAAGCCGCTCTCGAGCGCCTGGACGAGCGTCGTCCCGGAGCCGGCGAACGGATCGAGCACCCGGCCGCCGCCGGGCACGTGGCGGCGCAGCAGCTCCTCGACGAGCTGGGGGATGAACTTGCCGAGGTACGGATGCAGGCGGTGGACGTGCTTCGTCCGCTCCCGCTCGGGCAGCTCGCCCTCCGACCACGAGAGGTCGGCGTCGAGCGTCGCGTAGAGCGCGTCCTGCGTCGGCGCCACCGGGAACAGGCTAGAAGGCGTCGCGGATGCACTCGAGGCGGCGGCCGCGCACGGCGACGAGGTCGAAGCGGACTTCGCAGCCTCCGAGCTCCGGATGCGCGGCGAGCCAGGCCTCGGCCGCCCGCCGGATCCGGCGGACCTTCTCCGCCGTCACCATCTCGGCCGGGTCGCCGAACGACGCGCCCGACTTCGACTTCACCTCGCAGACGACGAGCTCGAGCCCGCGCCGCGCGACGAGGTCGAGCTCGTTCCCGGCGACCCAGACGTTCGTCGCCAGCACCCGGTACCCGCGCAGGCGGTACCACCAGGCGGCGCGGCGCTCGGCGGCGTTCCTAGCCGTCGCCGGCCTCGTAGCAGCGCGCCTCGAACGAGCGGCGGTGGATCGCCGACGGCCCCCGCCGCCGGACGACCGCGGTGTGCGCCGGGGTGATGTAGCCGACGTGCGAGCAGAAGCCGTAGCCCGGGTAGATCGCGTCCGCCGCCCGCATGTAGCGGTCGCGCGTCACCTTCGCGACGACCGAGGCGGCGGCGATCGCGGCGCTCTTCTCGTCGCCGTCGACGACCGCGCGGTGCGGGGGCGCGCCCGGGCCGAGGCGGAAGCCGTCGACGAGGCAGGCGTCGGCCGGCTGGCAGGCCCGGAGCGCCTCGCGCAGGCCGCGGAGGTTCGAGCGGTGGAGCCCGTCCCGGTCGATCACGGCCGGCGGGAAGACGTGGACGGAGACCCGCTCGGCGCAGGCGAGCACCGCGCGGTACACCGCCTCGCGCGCCTCGCGGTCGAGCTGCTTCGAGTCGTTCAGGAACGCGAGCGGCCGGGCCCGGTGGTCGCGGAGCCGCGCCAGGTCGAGCAGGACGCCGGCGACCACGAGCGGGCCGGCGAGCGGCCCCCGCCCGGCCTCGTCCGCCCCGGCGACGAAGCGCACGCCGAGCCGGCGGTCGAACGCGAGCAGCTTCGTGCCGGTCCGGCGGCCCATCCTCGCGAGCGTACCGCCGCGGGCCGGCGGGACGTCACCGAGCCGGCGCGGGTCGCGCTCCGCCTAGCTCTGCCGCACCTCGCGCACCCGGGCCTTCTTGCCCACCTTGGCGCGGAGGTAGTAGAGCTTCGCGCGGCTCACGTCCCCGACCGCGAGCACCTCGATCCGCTCGATCTTGGGGGAATGGAGGGGGAACGTGCGCTCGACCCCGACCCCGAAGGAGTGCTTGCGGACGGTGAACGTCTCGCGGGCGCCGGCGCCCTGCCGCTTGATCACGATCCCCTCGAACGCCTGGATCCGCTGGCGGTTGCCCTCGATCACCTTGAAGTGGACGCGCACGGTGTCGCCCGCCTTGAAGCGGGGGACGTCGCGCAGCTCGCCGCGCTCGAGATCCTGGATGACCGTGCTCATCGTCGTCGAAGGCGCCGGCGAGCTCCGGCGCGGAGGCTCCGTGGAGGCCGGCGCATCCTAGCAGGGACCTACAGGATCGAGATCCGGCTCGGGGGCCAGTAGATCGCGACCACCTTCCCGATCAGGTCGGAGCGCGGCACCGCCCCCCACACGCGGGAGTCGCAGGAGCCGCCGCGGTTGTCGCCCATCATGAAGTACTCGCCCGGCGGCACGTGCCAGGTCTCGTCCTTGTGCGGGTCGGCGGCGCGGCGGTCCGGCTGGATGTACGGCTCGTTCAGCTTCTTCCCGTCGATCCAGATGAAGCCGCTCGCGTCCTCGTGGATCGTCTCGCCCGGCATCCCGATCAGCCGCTTGACGAAGACGCCGCCCTCGCCGCCGCAGTCGGCCTTCGCGGCCGGCGGCGTGTTGAAGACGACGATGTCGCCCCGGTGGGGGCTCCCGAGCTCGTAGCAGATCCGGCAGGCGAGGATGCGGTCGGAGCCGTCGAGCAGCCCGCCCGAGGCCTCGCACCCCTCCGCCGGCCTCGCGCAGTGCAGCGTCGGCTCCATCGAGCTCGACGGGATCCGGTAGGGGTTGACCACCCACTGCTTGATCGCGAGCACGATCAGGATCGCGCCGACGATCGTGACGAGCCAGTCGATCGTGACCCGCCAGCCGCGGGGCAGCCCCGCGGTCAGGCGGTCGACGGGGTTCCTCAACGAACGTGTTCCTTCCGCCAGCGCTCGACGGCGGCGTGGTCGCCGGAGCGGAGGAGCTCCGGCACGTGCCAGCCGCGGAACTCGGCCGGGCGCGTGTACTGCGGATACTCGCGCCCGCCGCCGAGCGCCGCCGAGAAGGACTCGAGCTCGCCCGACCCGTCCGCGAGCGCGCCCGGCAGCCGCCGCGCGATCGCGTCGACGAGGACCATCGCCGGCAGGTCGCCGTTCGAGAGCACGTACGGCCCGACCGAGATCGCGTCGGTGCAGAGGTGCTCGACGATCCGCTCGTCGAAGCCCTCGAAGCGCGCCGAGAGGAGCGTGAGGCGCTCCTCGCGGGCGAGCTCCTCGACGAGCGCCTGGGTGAGCTGCCGCCCCTGCGGGGTAAGGGCGACGACCCGGTGCGCCGGCTGGCCGCCGTAGACGGCGTCGAAGGCGGCCGCGACGACGTCGACGCGCAGCACCATCCCGGCGCCGCCGCCGTACGGCTCGTCGTCCACCCGCCCCCCGCGGAGCGGCGTCGTGTCCCGGTACGAGAAGAGGCGCAGGTCGAGCTCGGACCCGAGCACGCTCGCGACCGGGCGCTGCTCGGTCAGCCAGGCGTAGGCGTGCGGGACGAGGGTGAAGACGTCGAGCTGCAAAGGCCCTAGACGGGATCGGAGAAGCCGGGGCCGACAAGGATACGCCCTTCGGCGAGGTCGACGCGCCGGACGCACGCCGCCACGAGCGGAAGGCGAAGGCCCGTGTCGAGCGCGAGCGCGTCGTTGGCGACGCCCGGCTCGACGGCGGTCACCCGTCCGAGCCGGCGCCCGCCCTCCTCCACGACCTCGAGCCCGACGAGCTGGAACGCGTAGTACTCGTCCTCGCCGGTCGGCGGCAGGGCCTCGACGGGCACCTCGAGCGGCGTCCCCCGGGGGACCGCGCGCTCGAGCCGGATCACCGGCCGGCCGCCGGCCCCGCGCCGGGCCGTCACGACCTCGAGCTCCGCGCCGCCGGCCCACAGCCGCGCGCCCGGCTCGAACCAGCGCGGGTCGTCGCTCGCCTCCTCGACGACGAACGCCCCGTCGAGCCCGTGCGGGCGCCCGACCCGGCCGACGACGACGCGGCGAGCCACGCCCGCGTCCTCCCCGGCGCCCCCGGCTACGCCGCGACCTCGACGAGGACGCGCCGGCCCTCGCGCGCGGCGCTCGCGCGCACGACGGTGCGGAGGGCGCGCACGATCCGGCCGCCGCGCCCGATCACCCGGCCCCGGTCGGCGGGGGCGACGTGCAGGCGCAGGACGAGCGCGCCGTCCCGCTCCTCGGCCTCGACGCGCACCGCCTCCGGATCGTCGACGAGCTCGCGTGCGAGGTCCGCGAGCAGCTCGGCCATCTACCCGGCGATCCCCTTGACCTTGAGCAGGCGGGCGACCGCCTCGGTGGGCTGGGCGCCCTTGCCGAGCCAGTCGCGCACCCTCGGCTCGTCGAGCTCGATCGTCGACGGGTCGGTCCGGGGGTTGTAGTGACCGACGATCTCGAGGAACTTGCCGTCGCGCGGCGAGCGGGAGTCGGCGGCGACGACGCGGTAGATCGGGTTCTTCTTCGAGCCGACCCGGGTGAGCCTCAGCTTCACGGCCATGCCGACAGCCTAGCGCCGCCGCGCCCTGCGCTTCGCCTTCTTCTTCGAGCCGGGGTGGCGCGTCCGGCCGGGGGCGCCCGGCGGCCCGCCGGCCGCCCCCGGCAGCCCCGGCAGCGACGGCAGCTTCCCCTGGCCGACCTGCTTCATCAGCCGCTCCATCGCCTTTCGGGCCTCGAGGAGCCGGCTCACCTCCGCGACCGAGGTGCCGGAGCCGCGCGCGATCCGCGCGCGCCGGCGGCCGTCGATCGCGTGCGGGAACGCGCGCTCGTGCGGGGTCATCGAGAGCACGATCGCCTCCACCCGCCCGAGCTGCGCCTCGTCGACGCTCGCCTCGGGGAGCCCGCCGAGCCCGGGCAGCAGCTTCAGGACGCCCTGCAGCGGCCCCATGCGGCGGAGCATCCGCTGCGCGGCGAGGAAGTCGTCGAACGTGAACCGGCCCTTGTTGAGCTGCGCCTCCAGGCGCGCCTGCTCCTCGGCCGAGGCGGCCTGCTCGGCCCGCTCGACGAGCGTCAGCACGTCGCCCATGCCGAGGATGCGCGAGGCCATCCGGTCGGGATGGAAGCGCTCGAGCGCGTCGAGCCGCTCGCCCGTCGAGGCGAGGAGGATCGGCTTGCCGGTGACCGACGCGACCGACAGCGCGGCGCCGCCGCGCGCATCGCCGTCGAGCTTCGTGAGCAGGACCCCGTCGACGCCGAGCCGCTCCTCGAACGTCCTCGCGACGGCGACCGCCTCCTGGCCGGTCATCGCGTCGAGCACGAGGATCGTCGCCGTCGGCCGCACCGCGTCGCGGACGCGGGCGAGCTCGTCCATCAGCGGCTCGTCGATCTGGAGGCGGCCGGCGGTGTCCACGATCACCACGTCGCGGCCGTCGGCGCGCGCGCGCTCGAGGCCGGCGCGGGCCGCCTCGACCGGGTCGGCGGTGGCGGTGCGGTAGACGGGCACGCCGAGCTGCGCCCCGAGCTGCTCGAGCTGGTCGATCGCGGCCGGACGCTGGAGGTCGGCGGCGACGAGCGCCGGCCGGCGCCCCTCCGCGGCGAGGCGGCGCGCGAGCTTGGCCGCCGCCGTCGTCTTGCCGGAGCCCTGCAGGCCGGCGAGCAGCACGCGCCCGCCGAGCTCGGGCGCCGCCGTCTCCCCGCCGAGCAGCGCGGTGAGCTCGTCGTGGACGACCTTCACCACCTGCTGGCCGGGCGTCAGGCTCCGCCGCACCTCCTCGCCGAGCGCCCGCGCGCGCACCCGCTCGGTGAAGGCGCGGACGACGTCGAGGTTGACGTCCGCCTCGAGCAGCGCGAGCCGGATCTCGCGGAGCGCGCGCGCGATCGACTCGTCGTCGAGCCGGCCGCGCGGGCGCAGCCCGCCGAGCGCGGCGTTCAGCCGACCCTGGAGCGCGTCGAACACGGATGGCCAGCCTAGCGACAGCCCCCGGCCGACGAGCCGTCCCCCGGCGGGGGCGGCCACGACGCGGCCGGCTCACTCCGCGACGAGCGCCCGCGCGAAGTCGCGCGCGTCGAAGGGGCGGAGGTCGTCGATCCCCTCGCCGATCCCGACGAGCTTCACCGGCAGGCCGAGCTCGTAGGCGATCGGGATCGCGATCCCGCCCTTCGCCGACCCGTCGAGCTTCGTCAGCACGACGCCCGTGACGCCGACCGCCTCGCCGAAGAGCCGCGCCTGCTGCAGCGCGTTCTGCCCGGTGGTCGCGTCGACGACGAGCAGCGTCTCGTGCGGAGCGCCCTCGACCCGCCCGGCGAGCACCCGCCGCACCTTCGCGAGCTCGTCCATCAGGTTCGTCTGCGTGTGCAGCCGGCCGGCGGTGTCGACGATCACGACGTCGCCGCCGGCGCTCGCCGCGTCGTAGGCGACCGCCGCCGGGTCGCCGCCCCGCTCGCCGCCGACGAAGCGCGCCCCCGCCCGCCGCGCCCAGATCTCGAGCTGCTCCTCGGCCGCGGCGCGGAACGTGTCCGCGGCGCCGACCGTCACCTCGCGCCCGTGCTCGCGCAGCTTCTGGGCGAGCTTGCCGATCGTCGTCGTCTTCCCCGTCCCGTTCACGCCGACGACGAGGATCACCGCCGGCCGGTGGCGGACGTCGAGCGTCGTCGGCGGGCCGAGCAGCGCCGCGATCTCCTCCGCCAGGGCCTCGGCGAGGCCGCCGGCGCCCCCGCGCGCCTCGAGCCGCCGCACGAGCTCCGCGGTCGCCGGGACGCCGACGTCGGCGGTCAGGAGCGCCTCCTCGAGCCGCTCCCAGGCGGCGGCGTCGCCGGGGTCGACGGCCGCCGCGGCGATCTGCTCGGCGAGCGCCCGCCGCGAGCGGGCGAGCGAGTCGCGCAGGCGCGCGACGAACCCCCGCCGCGCGGTCTCGGTCTCGTACGGCCCCTCGGCGTCGCCGAGCAGCTCGGCCCACGTCCGCGCCATCCGCGCGAACGCTAGTTCAGGCGGCCTGCGGCCGGCGCCGCCGGCGGCGGCGCTCGCGGTACCCGCGGAGGGCCGCCTCGCTCGCGACCGGCAGCCGGCCCGCGGTCGCGAACAGGTCGGCCGGCCAGCGGTGCGCCCCGTCGGGAAGCTCGGTGAACCAGCCCTGCTCGTCCCGCTGCACGAGCAGCAGGTCGACCGGCACGCCGTCGAGGACGAACGAGCGCCGATGGCCGCGGCCGTCCCCGCCGCCGAGGAAGCGGTCGACGCGGGCGAGGTCGCGGCCCGGGTAGAGGAGGTCGACGTCGGCGTGCTCGCACGGCGGGCGCAGGCCGCGCAGCTCCTCCGCCCAGCCGCCGAAGAGCCAGACCCGCAGCCGCTGCTGCTCGAGCGCGTCGACGATCCGCAGGACGGCCGCGAGGTCGGTCACGCGCTCGCGGCGAGCTCGCGCTCGAGCCGCCGCGAGACGAGCTGGGAGACGCCGTCGGCCCCCATCGTCACGCCGTAGAGCACGTCCGCCGCCTCCATCGTCCGCTTCTGGTGGGTGATGACGATGAACTGCGCCTGCTCGCCGTACCGCCGCAGGAGCGCCGTGAACCGGCCGATGTTCGTGTCGTCGAGCGCGGCCTCGACCTCGTCCAAGAGGTAGAACGGGCTCGGCCGCGCGAGGAAGAGCGCGAACAGGAAGGCGATCGCCCCGAGCGCCTTCTCCCCGCCCGAGAGCAGCGACAGCCGGGTGATCCGCTTGCCCGCCGGGCGCAGCTCGACCTCGATCCCGAGCTCCCCCTCCTCGTCCGGCGCCTCCCCCAGGCGCAGGCGGCCCTCGCCGCCGGGGAAGAGCGTCGCGGCGACGTCGGCGAAGTGGCGCTCGACCGCCGCGAAGGTCTCCCGGAAGCGGCGCTCGACCGTCTCGGTCAGCTCGCGCCGGAGCGCCTCGAGCTCGGCGAGGCTCCGCTCCAGGTCCTCCCGCTGCCGGACGAGCTCGTCGAGCCGCGCCTTCTCCGCCTCGTACTCGGCCCGGGCGAGCGGGTTCACCTGCCCGAGCAGCTCGCGCCGGCGCTCGAGCCGCGCGAGCTCCTCCTCGAGCTCCGCCCGGCTCGCGCCGGCGGGCGCCCGGGCCGCCGCGGCGCCGCCGGCGGCGGCGAGGCGCCGCTCCGCCTCCTCGCGCTCGGCGTCCGTCCGGGCGAGCTCGACCTCGATCGCCGACAGCCGCTCGCCGGCTTCCGCGGCGGCGCGGCGGAGCTCGACCTCCTGCGCCCCGAGCCGTCGCAGCTCCGCGCCGAGCTCGGCGGCGCGCGGTGCCTCCGCCGCGCCGGCGAGGGCACGCTCGAGCCGGGACGGGTCGAACGCGAGCGCCGCGACCAGGCGCCGGGCGAGCGCGCGCACGGCCGAGAGGTCGGGCGGGGGCAGGGCCGCGCGGCGCGCGAGCTCCGCCGCGATCGCGCGGCGGCGCGCCTCGAGCTCGAGCAACAGCGCCTCCGCCGCCTCGCCCGCGAACCACAGCTCGCCGCGGGCGGGGTCCCAGCCGATCCCCTCCTCGGTGACGGCCGGCTCCGGCGAGGCGAGCAGCTCCGGAAGCGGCACGACCGGGAGGAGGAGCGAGCGCGGGTCGCGGCCGACGAGGACGACGAGCGAGCCGAGCCCTTCCGCCCGCGCCCGCTCGACGAGCGCGAGCGCCGAGGGCGGGTCGTCGGCGAGGAGCGCCGCCGCCCGGTGCCCGAGCGCGGCCGCGACGGCGCGCTCCCGGCCCGCCGGCACCTCGAGCGCGGCGAGGGCGAGCCGCTCCCCCCGTTCGGCAAGGGCGCGGGCCGCCGGCGGCAGCCCCTCCCGCTCGGCGAGCGCCTGCTCGAGCGCCGCGAGCCGCCGCCGCAGGACCTCCTCCTCGCGCCGGGGCCGCGCGGGCGGGCGGGCGAGCTCGGCCGCGAGCGCCTCCGCCGCCTCGCGGCGGAGCGCCACCCGCTCGGCGGCAGCGCGCAGGCGGTAGAGCGCCGCGGCCGCGCCCTCGCGCGCGCCGGCGGCGTCGGTCAGCTCCTCCTCGGCGCGGGTGCGGGCGGCGGCGAGCTGCTCGAGCTCGGCCTCGAGCACGCGCCGAGCCTCGAGCGCCGCCGCGCGCCGGCGCTCGGCGTCACCGCGGCGGGCGGCGAGGGCCTCGAGGTCGAGGACGGCGACCGTGGCCTGCAGCCGCGCGACCTCCCCGGCGAGCTTCGCCGCCCGCTCGGCCGCCGAGGCCTGGAGCGCGAGCGGGCGCAGGCGCTTGCGCACCTCCGCCTCGAGGTCGCGGGCGCGCTCCACCTGCGCCGCCACGCGCGCGAGCTTGAGCTCGGCGCGGTGCCGGCGGAGCTTGAAGCGGCCGAGCCCGGCCGCCTCCTCGACGAGCGCGCGCCGCTCACCCGGGCGCGCCGCGAGCACCGACTCGACGCTCCCCTGGGAGATCACCGAGCGGAGCCCGCCGCCGAGCCCCACGTCGGCGAGCAGCTCGACGAGGTCGATCCGGCGGACGGGGGTGCGGTTGACGAGGTACTGCCCCTCCCCGCCCCGGTGGAGGCGGCGGGTGAGCGATACCTCCGCGAACGGCAGCTCCGGCCAGGTGCCGTCCTCGTTGTCGAAGACGAGCTCCACCTCGCACGCCTCGGCCGGCCGCCGCCCCGCCGACCCGGCGAACAGGACGTCGTCAGGCTTCTCCGCCCGCAGCTCGTGCGGGGCGAGCGAGCCGGTCGCCCAGAGGATCGCGTCGGCGATGTTCGACTTGCCCGAGCCGTTCGGGCCGACGACGACCGCGACCCCCGGCTCGAGCCGCAGCTCGACCGGGTCCACGAACGACTTGAAGCCGCGGAGCTTGACCGCCTTCAGGTGCACCCGGACGGGGACCCTAGCTGGCGCCGCGGACCGCACCGAGCCGGGCGAGCGCCTCCCGGGCGGCGTTCTGCTCGGCCGCCTTCTTCGAGCTCCCCCGGCCGACCCCCGCCTCCTCGCCGTCGATCACGGCCGCGGCCGTGAAGGTGCGGTCGTGGGGCGGCCCCTCGGTGTTCAGGAGCACGTAGCTGACGCTCCGGCCGAGCCGGGCGAGGTGCTCCTGGAGCTCCGTCTTGTGGTCGACCTGGTGGGTGAGCGCGTACTCGAGCCGCGACTCGAACGCGTCGACGATCGCCCCGGCGATCGGCTCGAATCCGTGCTCGAGGAAGAGCGCCGCGAGCGCGGCCTCGAGCACGGCCGCGAGCACGTTCCGGTTCGCCGCGAGCCGCTCGAGCTCGGCCGGGGGCGCCGTCCCGGCTCCCGCGGCGAGCCGCTCGCCGAGCCCGAGCTCGCGGGCGACGACGGCGCAGCTCGCCCGCGAGACGACGTGCGAGCGGACCTTCGCCATCTGGCCCTCGTCGAAGTCGGGGAAGCGCTCGAAGAGCGCGTGCGCGAGCGCGAGCTCGAGCACGGAGTCGCCGAGGAACTCGAGCCGCTCGTAGGAGTCGCTGCGCTCCCCCGCCCAGCTCGAGTGGGTGAACACCGCCGCCGCCCGCTCCGGCGGCAGGCGGTCGATCAGGTCGCCGAGAGTCCCCCCTTGCCTTCTACTGGTGCGCCGTGACGTAGTCGACAGCCTGCCCGACGGTCTGGATCTTCTGCGCGTCCTCGTCCGAGATCTTGATCCCGAACTGGTCCTCGAGCTCCATGATCAGCTCGACGAGGTCGAGCGAGTCGGCGTCCAGGTCCTCCTGGAACGAGGCGTCCTCGGTGATCTCGCTCTCGTCGACGCCGAGCTGCTCGGTCAGGACCTCCTTGACACGCTCGTAGACCTCTTCGCGCGATGCTGCCATGTCACCTCACTGTGTCGGGACCGGATCGGAAGCGCGCCGATCATACCTGGGGAGCCGTCCGGAGAGACGCTCGACGACCCGGTGCTCGACCCCGCGGGCGGCCAGCCTGATCGCGTTCGCGATCGCCCGCCGCCCGGAGCTCCCGTGGGCGATCACGGCGAGCCCCCGCAGGCCGAGCAGGTACGCGCCGCCGTAGGTGTCCGGGTCGAGCCGCGCCCGGAGCCGGCGGGCGGCCGGGCGGATCAGGAGGCCGCCGAGCCGGCCGCCGACGGTGGCCGCGACCTCCTCGCGGAGGGCGTCGAGGAGCTCCGCGATCGTCCCCTCCATCAGCTTGAGCGCGAGGTTGCCGGCGAAGCCGCCAGCGACGACGACGTCGGCGGCGCCGCGCAGCAGGTCGCGCCCCTCCGCGTTGCCGAGGAAGTTCAGCTCCGAGCGGGCGAGGAGCGCGTGCGCGGCCCGCGTCAGCTCGTCCCCCTTCTCCGGCTCCTCCCCGATCGAGAGCAGGCGCACGGTCGGCGCCCGGCGCCCGAGGATCTCCGCGGCGAAGGTCGCCCCCATCACGCCGAACTGGAGCAGGTGCTCCGGCCGGCTGTCGGCGTTCGCGCCCGCGTCGATCAGGACGGAGACGCCGTTCCGGGCCGGGATCGGCACCGCGATCGCGGGCCGGAGGACGCCCGGCAGCCGGCCGAGGTGGAGGAGGCAGGCGGCGAGCATCGCCCCGGTGCTCCCCGCCGAGCAGACCGCGTCCGCGTCGCCGGCGGCGACGGCGCGGACGGCGGCGACGAGGCTCGCGTCCGGCTTCGCCCGCACCGCCTCCGCCGGCTTCTCCGCCATCCCGATCCGGTCGGCGGCGGGGACGAGCGGGAGCCCGCGGGGGTCGAGGCCGGCGGGGCCGTAGAGGACGACGTCGACCCCGTCCGCGGCGGCCTCGACCGCGCCCGCGACCACCTCGTCCGGGGCCCGGTCGCCGCCGAGCGCGTCGACCGCGACGCGGGGCACGGCTACGGGGCGGCGAGGCGGAGCGGCTCGACCTCGCGGCCCCGATAGGTGCCGCAGGTCGGGCAGACCCGGTGCGCCCGCTTCGGCTGCCCGCACCGGGGGCAGGTCGAGAGCCGCGGGGCCTCGAGGGCGTGGGTCGCGCGCCGCTTGTCGCGGCGCGACTTCGACGTCTTCCGCTTCGGGACGGCCACAGCCGCGCCAGTCTAGCGGAGGCTCTGCCGGAGCGCCTCGAGGGCCGCCCAGCGCGGGTCGGCGCGCTCCGCGGGGTGCTCGTGCGGCTCGACGTTGCGGTTCCTGCCGCAGACCGGGCAGAGCCCGGCGCAGTCCTCCCGGCAGAGGACCTTGTCGGGGATCGCGAGCCCGACCGCGTCCCGCGCCCAGTCCGAGACCTCGAGCCGCTCGTCGTGGAGGTAGGGCGTCGTCAGCTCCTCGTCGTCGGGGTCGGAGGCCTGGTACTCGCGGGCGCGGACCGGGAGCTCGAGCACCGCCTCGCCGAGGCAGCGGTGGCAGGGGCCGTGGAGGCGCGCGGTGAAGGCGAGGCCGAACACCGTGCCGCTCGTCGCGCCGGAGACGACGAGCTCGGCCTCGACCGTCGCGGGCACCGGCACGTAGCGCTCGCCGCCGAACACGAACGTCGGCAGCTCGAGCGCGAGCGCCTCCCGGTGCTCCTCCCCCGGCCGGAGCTTCGCCCGCCGCAGGTGGAAGCTCGTCACGGAACGAGCGTAGCTCCTCGCCCCGGGGTGACGGTGCCGGCGCTGGGATGACGGCGCCGGACCGGCGTCCGGCGCCGTCGAACGCTGCTAGTAGACGGAGGAGCCGTCGTCGCCGAGCCCGACCGGGCCGATCCCGGCGACCACCGTCTCCTGCGAGCGCTCGTGCAGGCGGTCGCGCCCCCGGCGCACCGCCGTGAGGAACTTGTCGAGGTTCGTCTCGAGCGTCGCGAGCATGCCGTCGGCCCAGTCCTCCATCTCGAGCCGCATCTCGCGCGCCTGCCGCCGCGCCTCGTCGATGATCTCCTGCGCCTGGCGCTCGGCGAGCTTGACGATCTCGGTCTGCGACGCCTCCCGCACCGCCTGCTCGCGCGCCTCCTGGAGCAGCCGGTCCTGCTCGCGCTTGGCCTCGGCGAGCATCTCCTGGCGCTCCTTGACGATCCAGCGCGCCTGCTTGATCTCCTCCGGGATCGTCGCGCGCATCTGGTCGAGGATGTCGTAGATCTCCTCGCGGTCGATCCGCACCTGGTCGGTGAGCGGCACCGCCTTCGCGTTGTGGACGAGGTCGTCGAGCTTGTCGATCAGTACGAGGACGTCCATGGCTCCGTCGGATCTTACTCCTGCTCGCTGAGGGGGGTACCGCCGCGGCCGTCCGGGTGAAGCTCCCGGAGCCGGCGCGCGACGGCCGGCGGGACGAGCTCCTCGACGTTTCCGCCGAAGGCGGCGATCTCCTTCACCCCGCTCGAGGAGACGAAGCTGACCTGCGGGCTCGCCATCACGTAGACCGTCTCGATGTCGGGGGCGAGCGTGCGGTTGAGCTGGTTCATCTGGAACTCCCACTCGAAGTCGGAGATCACCCGCAACCCCTTCACGATCACGGTCGCCTCCCAGCGGCGGGCGAAGTCGACGACGAGCTCCCGGAAGGCGTCGACCTCGACGTTGCCGAGGTGCGCGAGCGCGTCCTTCAGGAGCGCGAGCCGCTCCTCGAGCGAGAACATCGGCGCCTTGTGCTGGGGCGCGCCGACGACGCCGGCGACCACCCGGTCGAAGATGCGGGCGGCGCGCGCGATCACGTCGACGTGCCCGTTGGTGACCGGGTCGTACGTCCCGGGACAGATCGCCGTGATCACCGGCCGGTCGAGTCGCCGGTGGCGCGGCCGGGCGGCAGGGTGGTCATGGCGGCAGGTTCTCAAAAAGCGTCAGCCGCGTGGAGCCGTACCGGCGCGAGGTGCGGACGGCGAGGCCCTCGAGCGCGGGCTCGTCGCGGGCGGCGGTCTGGTAGACGAGGAGGCCGTGCCGGGCGAGCACGCGGCGGAGGTGCGGCGCGAGCCGGTCGGCGCCGGGGTGGTCGTAGGGCGGGTCGCAGAGGACGAGGTCGTACGTCCCCGGCTCGGACGCGAGCGCCCGGAGGACGTCCTGGCAGCGGACGCTCCCCTCCAGACCGAGCCGCTCGAGGTTCGCCGCGATCGTGCGGCAGGCCTCCCGGTCGGCCTCGACGAACACCGCGCGCGCGGCGCCGCGGGAGAGCGCCTCGAGGCCGAGCGCCCCCGAGCCGGCGAACAGGTCGAGCACCGCCATCCCCTCGACCGGCCCGATCAGGCCGAAGGCGGCCTCGCGGACGCGGTCGGAGGTCGGCCGCGTCCTCCCGCCCTTCGGCGCCGCGATCCGGTGGCCCTTCCGGCTCCCGGCGATGATCCGCACCCGGCCCAGCGTAGACCGCGCCGGGGCAGGCTCCGCTACGCGAGCTCGGCGGCGGCGGCCGCCGCGAGCAGCCGGTCGGCCTCGTCGAGCCACGGGCCGTCCTCGCCGGCGAGGGCGTGCGCCAGCTCGCGCGCCCGCGCGAGCAGGTCGCGGTCGGCCCGCAGCCGCGTGAAGCGCAGGTCGCCGAGCCCCGACTGGCGCGTGCCGAGGAGCTGCCCCTCGCCGCGGAGCTCGAGGTCGCGCTCGGCGAGCTCGAACCCGTCGCTGCAGGCGACGAGCGCCTCGAGGCGGGCCTGCGCGGCGTCGGTCAGCTCGTCCTTCGGCCGGGAGATCAGCAGGCAGTACGACTGCTCCGCGCCGCGGCCGACGCGCCCGCGGAGCTGGTGGAGCTGGGCGAGGCCGAACCGGTCCGCCTCCTGCACGATCATGATCGTCGCGTTCGGGACGTCGACCCCGACCTCGATCACCGTCGTCGCCACGAGCACGTCGAGCTCGCGCGCAGTGAACGCCCGCATCACCTCGCGCCGCTCCGCCGCCTTCAGGCGGCCGTGCAGGAGTCCGACGCGGTAGCCGGCGAGCTCCGCACGGCGCAGGCGCTCGGCCTCCTCCTCGGCCGCCCGCGCCACTCGCGCCTCGCTCGCCTCGATCAGCGGGCAGACGACGTACGCCTGCCGGCCCGCGTCGAGGTGCGCGCGCAGGCGCGTGTACGCCTCGCTCGAGCGCTCGGCCCCGACCCAGGCGGTCACCACCGGCTTGCGCGCCGCCGGCGGCCGGGCGATCTCCGTAACCGCGAGGTCGCCGTAGACGGTGAGCGCGAGCGTGCGCGGGATCGGCGTCGCCGTCATGTGCAGCACGTGGGGGCGCAGGCCGGGGTCCGCGCCGCCGCGACCCGAGAGCGCGCGCCGCTGCTCGACCCCGAACCGGTGCTGCTCGTCGACGACGGCGACGGCGAGGTTCGGCAGCCGGAGCCGCTCCTGGATCAGCGCGTGCGTGCCGACGACGATCGGCGCGTCCACGTCGCCGCGCGCCGAGCGGGAGACGAGCGTGGCGGCGACGCCGAGCTCCGAGCAGAGGCCTTCGATCGTGAGGAAGTGCTGCTCGGCGAGCGTCTCGGTCGGGGCCATCAGCGCCCCCTGCCGGCCGGCCTCGACCGCGCGCAGGAGCGCGTAGAGCGCGACGACGGTCTTCCCGGAGCCGACGTCGCCCTGCAGCAGACGCTGCATCGGCACCGGCCGGGCGAGGTCGCGGTCGATCTCCGCGATCGCGCGCTCCTGGTCGGGCGTGAGCGCGAACGGCAGCGAGGCCCGGTAGCGCCGGAGGAGCGCGCCCGGCGCGCCGAGCGCGGGAGCCGCGCGCCGCCCGGCCGCCCGCGAGCGGAGGACGGCGAGCTGGAGGGCGACGAGCTCGTCGAGCGCGAGCCGCCGCCGGCTGCGCTCCGCCTCCTCGGGGCCGGCCGGGAAGTGGATCGCGGCGATCGCGTCTCGGCGGAGCGGCAGGTCGAGCTCGGCCGGCAGCGGGTCGAGCACGTCCCCGGCGTGGGCGGCGAGCGCGGCGCGGACGAGCTCGCGGATCCGCCCCGACGGCACCCGCTCGCTCGCCCGGTAGACGGGGGCGAAGTCGGCGGTCGCGCGCGCCTCGCCGAGGTCGTGGCTCCGCACCTCGAAGCCGCGGCGCCCGAGCCGGCCGCGCAGCCGGACCGCCGTGCCCGGCGCGAGCCGGTCGGCGAGCCACGGCTGGTTGAACCACGTCGCCGCGACCTGCCCGGTCGCGTCGGCGACGCGCGCGGTCACGATCGAGAGCCGGCGGCGCGGCCGCCGGAGCGCGACCTGCCGGACGACGCCGGCGACCACCACCTCCTCGCCCTCCGGGAGGTCGGCGATCGCGACGCAGTCGGCGGCGGGCTCGTACCGGCGCGGGCGGCGCAGGAGCAGGTCGGCGACCCGTTCGATCCCGAGCGCGCGCAGCCGGCGCGCGAGCGCGGGCCCCACCTCCGGCAGCGCCGCCACGTCGCGGTCGAGCCGCTCCGGCCGCGCCCAGCCCGCCGGCCGCGGCCAGCGTCCGTCCGGGACCAGGCAAGCGTTCCCCGTCTCCCTCCGGGTCATCGTCGCCAAGCGCCCGCCACTCTAGGGCCCGGGCCGGACATCACGGCGGCGGGCAGAGCCTCGGGCGCCGGCCGGCGGGCGCCTACGGCCCGGGGTCGCCGGGCAGGGGGTCGTCGAACCAGAAGAGGCCGAGCGTGCCCGGCCCGGCGTGGGCGCCGACCACCGCCCCGAGCGCCACCACCGCCTCGAGCCGCGCGCGCGGCCGCGACGCGCGCACCGCCGCCGCGAGCGCCGCCGCCCGGTCGGGGGCGGCGGCGTGGGCGATCCCGATCCGCTGGGAGGGCGCGTCCCGGGTCGCTCCCTGAAGCGTCCGCGCGAGCTCGGCGAGCGCCTGCCGCGAGCCGCGCACGCGCCGCACCGGAGCGACCTCGCCGTCGCGGATCGTCAGGATCGGCTTGACGGCGAGCAGCGAGCCGGCGAGCGCGGCCGCCCGCCCGATCCGGCCACCGCGGGCGAGGTAGTCGAGGGTGTCGAGCGTGAACACGAGGCCGCTCTCGGCCCGGAAGCGCCCGACGAGCGCGTCGACCTCCTCGTCGCTCGAGCCGCGCTCGAGGCGGCGCTGGATCGCGAGCGCGAGCATCGCGCTCGCCGCCGAGACCGCGCCCGTGTCGACCACGCGCACCGATTCGTGCCCGGCGGCGGCCGCGCGCGCGCTCGCGATCGTGCCGGAGAGCTTCTCGGACAGGTGGAGCGAGAGCACGCGCGCGTAGCGGCCGGCGAGCTCCTCGTAGACGGCGGCGAAGTCGCCGGGGGCGGGCGCGGCCGTCCGCGGCGGCTCGGGCGCCTCGCGCAGCCGGGCGTAGAAGGCCTCCGGGCCGAGCTCCACCCGGTCCCGGAAGCTCTCGGCGCCGAAGCGGACGTAGAGCGGCACCACCCGCCAGTTCGGGAAGCGCTCCGGCCCGTCCGGGTAGTCGGCGGTCGAGTCGAGGACGATCGCCGTGTTCTCGGCGGAGAGCCTCACGCAGCGGAGGCGGGCGCGGCGGCGGCGCGGATCGAGGCCACGATCCGGTCGAGCTCCTCGTCCTTCCTCAGGCACGCCACCGCCCCGGCCCGCAGCAGGCTGGCGGTCTCGTCCGCCGAGATCGACGCGGTGAGGCACACGACGCTCGAGCGCGGCGAGGCGCGCAGGACCTCCGCGGTCGTCTGCGTCCCGTTCAGCCCCGGCATCCGGTAGTCGACGAGGACGACGTCCGGCTGGAGCGCGGCGCACACCGCGACCGCCTCGTTCCCGGTCGCGACCGAGGCGACCACCTCGAGGTCGCCGCGCAACCCGAGCAGGAGCTCCAGGGTCTCGCGGAAGACGTCGTTGTCCTCCACCAGCACGACCCGCACCGGCACCGCCGCCAGCTTACTCCGCGCCGAGCAGCAGGGCATCCCCGGGCTGGCCGCCCGCGTGCACCTCGACCTCGAGCCCGGGGCGGCGCTCGGCGAGCCGTGCGAGCAGCGGCTCGAGCGCGGGCGCCTCCTCGCCGGCGAGGAGGGTGAGCACCGACCGCGGCTCGGCGAGCAGCCGCTCGACGACCGCCCCGGCCGCCTCGGCGAACGAGGCCGCGTCCGCGACCCGCTCCCCGTCGACGAGCCCGACCCAGCGGCCGCCGCGCGCGCGCACCGCCCCGGCGGCGACCGCGTCCGCCGCAGCCCGCATCGCCGCCAGGTTCGCGTCCGCGTCCCGCTCGGGGTCGAACGCGACGAGCGCCGAGAGCACGGCCGGCAGCGTGCGCACCGGCAGCACCCGCACCGGCTTCGACGCGCGGCCGGCGGCGCGCTCGGCGGCGCGGAGCGCGGCGCGGCCCGTCGCGACGACGATCGCCTCGCGCGCGCCGTCGCCCTCGATCGCGGCGAGGAGCGCGGCCGGCGTCGGGGTCGGCGCCGGATCGACGACGAGGGCGCCGAGGCTGCCGAGCAGGCGGCGGTTGCCGTCGCCCGCCGCGACCGCGACGACGGCGCACGCCGGACGCTCGAGCCGGTGCGTCCGCTCGACGATCTGCTCGTGCATGTCGGCGACCTCGACGGCCTCGACCGCGCCGCGGGCGGCGCCGAGCCGGAGCGCCCGCTCCGGCTCGTCGGTGTGGACGTGGACGCGCACCGCCGTCGCGGTGCCGACGACGAGTACCGAGTCGCCGAGCGCGTCGAGCTCGCGCTCGATCGCCTCGGCGTCGAGCCTCTCCCCCTCGACGACGTAGCTCGTGCAGAAGCGGAAGCGCGAGAGCTCGTGCGTCGCCGACCGGGCCGGGGCGGCCGGGACGGGCGCCGCGGGCCCGCGGCCGGCGAGGCCGCGGACGACCTCGACGAGGCCGGCGGCGCCGGCGTCGACGACGCCCGCCGCGCGCAGCGCCGGCAGCAGCGTCCGGGTGCGCGCGACGCAGTCGTCGCCCCGGGCGATGATCGCGTCGACGTCCCCTCCGGCCTCGGCCGCCTCGGCGAGCTCGCGGATCGCCGTCAGCATCGTCCCCTCGACCGGCGAGCGGACGGCCGCGTAGGCGGCGTCGCTCGCGCCGCGCAGCATGCCGGCGACGTCGGCGCCGGCGGCGAACGCCTCGGCGGCGCCGCGGACGATCTGGGAGAGGATGACCCCGGAGTTGCCGCGCGCGCCGACGAGGGCCGCGCGGGCGATCTCGCCGGCGAGCGTCGGGCGGTCGTCGGCCGCCGCGCTCTCGATCGCCTCCACGATCGCCCGCACCGAGGCCGCCAGGTTCGTACCGGTGTCGCCGTCCGGCACCGGGTAGACGTTCAGGTCGTCGAGCCGCTCGCGCACCGCCTCGATCGCGGCGAGCGCGGAGCGCGCGCGGGCGAGGAGCTCGGCCTTCAGACCGCCTTGCTGACCCGGCCGCTCTTCAGGCACCGGGTGCAAACATACGCCCGCCGCGCGACGCCGTCGACGAGCACCCGGACGCGCTGGAGGTTCGGGTCGAACCGCCGCTTGGTCGCGACCATCGAGTGGGAGCGGTTGTGCCCGAACGCGGGCTTCTTGCCGCAGACTGAGCAGACCTTGGCCATCGGCCGGCCATCGTACCCGAGCGCGGCCCGCGGCCCTCGCCCGAGCCGCGCGGCCCGGCGGGCGCCGCCGCGGCCCGCGCTAGCTGTACTGACCACACAGGTCCGCGACGCGGCTGAGCGGCGGCCGGCCGCCGAGAGCCGAGTGGGGTCGTCGGCGGTTGTACCAGCGGAGGAAGCCTGCGAGCGCTCTGGTGCGGTGGCAGCTCGTGGGGTAGGCGAAGCGATACGCCCACTCCCGGAGGAGGGTCTTGATTAGCGCCTCCGCCTTGCCGTTGGTCTGCGGTCGGTAGGGACGCGTGAAGCGGCGGCGGACGCGGTGGCGGGCACAGACCACTCTCCAGGCACGCGCGCTGTACGCCTTCGCGTTGTCGGTGAGCACGCGCTCGACGACGACTCCGTGCTCGCGGTAGAAGGCGAGCGCGCGCTCGAGAAAGGCGGCGCAGGCGTCGCCGTCCTCGCCGGCGAGCAGCTCGGCGTAGGCCAGCCGCGAGTAGTCGTCGATCGCGACGTGCAGGTACTGCCAGCCCGCCCTGCGCGAGCGCTGGACACCGTCGCCGAGGATCCGCTTGCCCACAGCCCAGAAGCAGCCGAGCCTCTGCGTGTCGACGTGGACGAGCTCCCCCGGACGCTCTCGCTCGTAGCGCACGACCGGGTCGCGCTCCAGCTTGGGCAGCTGCGAGCAGCCCCTACGCCGCAACACCTTGCCGACGGTCGAGGCCGCCCGGCCGACGATCGCGGCGATCACGAGCGGACCCGCCTGCGTCCGGCGGCGGACCGCGACGATATCCTCCTCGACCTCTCGCGGGAGCCGGCGCGGCTGACGGTGCGGAGTCGAGGGCCGCTCTCTGAGCGCCTCCCACCCATCCTCCGCGAAGCGCTGAAGCAGCCGGTACACGGTGGAGCGGTGCACGCCCGAGCAGGCCGCGGCCTGCTCCGCCGTCATCCCCTGCTCAACGACCTTCGCCACAATCTCACAGCGCGACTCCCAGGACAGGCGCTTCCGTCGCGGACGGCAGGTACGGTGGATCACGTGCATTCCGAGCCTCCTTGAGATGCCGTGGGTTCTGACACCCCAAGGCTCTCGGGAGGCTCGGACGGCACGATCAGCCGTCGCGCAGGTGTGTAGTCAGTCCAGCTAGCCGGCGCTCGCTCGGAGCTGGGCGAAGACGTCGGCCATCTCGAGCGCGCTGCGCGCCGCGTCGGCCGCCCGCTCGATCCGGGCCTCGCCCTGCTCGACGCTCTCGAGCGTCAGGACCCCGAACGAGACCGGCACCCCGGTCTCGATCGCCGCGAGCTGGAGGCCGGACGCGGCCTCGCTCGCGATGTAGTCGAAGTGCGGCGTCTCGCCGCGGACGATCGCGCCGAGGGCGACGACACAGGCGTAGCGGCGGGTCTTCGCGAGCGCCATCGCCGCGAGCGGGAGCTCGAACGCGCCCGGCACCGGCACGACCGTGATCGCCTCGGGCGCCACCTCCGCCTCCTGGAGCGCCTCGAGCGCCCGGGCGAGCAGCCGGTTCGTCAGCCCGGCGTTGTAGCGGGAGACGACGACCGCGACGGCGCGGCGGCGGCCGCTCGGGCTGCCCTCGATCACCGTGTACCCGTCGGGGACGTCGATCTCGCCGGCGGCGTGCTCGACGCTCGCCCCCTCCTCCGGCAGGTCCTCGATCACCGCGGCCGTCTCCGGCTGCGGCCACTCCTCGAACGGGTCCTCGTCGAGGTACGCGGTCAGCTCGGGGTCGGCGGCCGGCGCGTCCTGCTCCCTCTCGCTCATGCGCTCTCCCAGTCGGGGTTCCTCAGGTCCTGGTGGTGCAGTCGGTGCCCGAGCTTATCCCGCTTGGCGGCGAGGTACCGGCGGTTCTCGTCGTTCGGGGCGACCTCGATCGGCACCTGCTCGACCACCGTCAGCCCGAAGCCGTCGATGCCCGTGAGCTTCTTCGGGTTGTTCGTCAGGATGCGGATCGTCGAGAGCCCGAGGTCGGCGAGGATCTGGTTGCCGATCCCGTAGTCGCGCGCGTCCGCGGGCAGGCCGAGCTCGACGTTCGCCTCGACCGTGTCGAGGCCGCGCTCCTGGAGCCCGTAGGCCGCCAGCTTGTTCAGGAGCCCGATCCCGCGCCCCTCCTGGCTCATGTAGAGGAAGACGCCGCGCCCCTCGCGCTGGATCTGCGCGAGCGCCTGGTGGAGCTGCTCCCCGCAGTCGCAGCGCAGCGAGTGGAAGACGTCGCCGGTGAGGCACTCGGAGTGGACGCGGACGAGGACGTTCTCGGCCCCCTCGACCTCGCCGCAGACGAGCGCGACGTGCACCTTGCCGCTCAGCTTCTCGCGGAACGCGACCGCGGTGAACTCGCCGTACGGGGTCGGGATCCGCGCCGTCGGCCCCCGCTCGACGAGCTTCTCGTGCCGGCGGCGGTACTCGACGAGGTCGGCGACCGTGATCATGTGCAGCCCGTGCCGCTCGCAGTACGGGACGAGGTCGCGGACGCGGGCCATCGTCCCGTCGTCGTTCATGATCTCGCAGACGACCCCGGCCGGGATGAGGCCGGCGAGCCGCGCGAGGTCGACGGCGGCCTCCGTCTGGCCGATCCGCTCGAGCACGCCGCCCGGCTTCGCCCGCAGCGGGAACACGTGGCCGGGGGTGACGAGGTCCTCGGGACGCGTGTCCGGCGCGATCGCGACCTGGATCGTGTGCGCGCGGTCGGCGGCGGAGATGCCGGTGGTGACGCCCTCCCGCGCCTCGATCGACACGGTGAAGGCGGTGCCGAGCTTCGCCTCGTTCCGCTCGGTCATCGGACGCAGGCCGAGCTCCCGCACCCGCTCCTCGGTGAGCGCGAGGCAGATCAGCCCGCGCCCGTACGTCGCCATGAAGTTGATCGTCTCCGGCGTCGCGAACTGGGCGGCGATCACGAGGTCGCCCTCGTTCTCGCGGTCCGGGTCGTCGACGACGACGACGAAGCGCCCCTCGCGGATGTCCTGGATCGCCTGCTCGACGGTGGCGAACGGCGTCGTGACCGCCATGGCTACACGTTAGCGGCGGAGCAATCGCTCGACGTACTTCGCGAGCACGTCCGCCTCCAGGTTGACCGGGTCGCCGGGGCCGAGGCGCCCGAGCGTGGTCGCCGAGCGCGTGTGCGGGACGAGCGCGGCCGCGAAGCCCCGCTCGTCGACCGCGGCGACCGTGAGCGAGACGCCGCTCACCGCCACCGACCCCTTCTCGACGAGGTACCGCATGAGCGCCGGCGGCGCGTCGAACCAGACCGGGTCGCCGACGCTGCGGACGCGCCCGACGCCGTCCACGTGGCCCTGGACGTAGTGGCCGCCGAGCGGCTCGCCGACGCGCACCGCCGGCTCGAGGTTCACCGGGTCGCCCGGCTCGAGCGCGCCGAGCGTCGTCCGCGCGAGCGTCTCCTCGACGACGTCGAAGGCGAGGCGCTCGCCGTCGACGACGGTGAGGCAGACGCCGTCGACGGCGATCGAGTCGCCCGCCGCGGCGCGCGTCGCCGCCTCCACGACGAGGCGGTGCCCGTCGAAGCTGGCGACGCGCCCGACCTCGCGGACGATCCCGGTGAACACCGGCGCAAGGCTAGCCTCGGCGCCGCCGCTACTCGCCGTAGGCGAGCGCCTCGATCGTCTCGCGCACCGCCTGCTCGAGGTCGCCGCGCTCGCCGGGGAAGGCGTTCCCGAGCGCGACGAGGAGCTCCTCGACGGCGGCCCGCTGGCCGGGCGCGAGCTCGTCGGTGCCGATCTCCTCGATCCGCTTGCGCAGCTCGTCGTTGCCGACGGCCCCCATCAGCCACTGCGACAGGAAGCCGACGATCTCGTCGTCCGTGCGCTGGAAGTCACGGTTCATGGACATACGCCTCGAGCAACACGTCCTCTCCGACCGGTCGGGCGCGCAGGTGACTGAGGTGGCGCGCAGATCCTAGCCGCGGCGCGAACAGCGGCCCGTCGCCACCCGCCAGCACGGGCGCGACGAAGACGAGCAGCTTGTCGACGAGGTCGGCCTCGAGGAAGGCCGCGGCGATCGTCGGCCCGCCCTCGAGGAGGAGCGACTGGACGCCCTCGCCGGCGAGCGCGCGCAGCTCGCCCTCGAGGTCGCCGGAGCGCAGCTCGAGCTCCGACCCCGCCGGCAGCGGTCCGCGGCCGAATGCGAGCCGCCGCGGCTGGCCGCGCGGCGTCGCCACCCCGCGCGCGTCGAGCCCGGGCGCGTCGGCGCGGACCGTCCCCATCCCGACCGCGACCGCGTCGACCGACGCCCGCAGCTCGTGCACGTAGCGGCGGCTCTCCTCGCCGCTCACCCAGCGCCGCCCGGGGACCGCCATCCGCCCGTCGAGCGTGACCGCGACCTTGAGGACGACGAACGGCCGCCGCTTCGCGACGAAGACGCGCCACGCCTCGTTCTGGGCCCGCGCCTCGAAGCGGTCGGCGAGCTCGACCTCGACGCCGGCGGCGGCGAGGCGCTCGAGGCCGCCGGCCGCCTCCGGGTTCGGGTCGCGCGCGCCCGCGACGACGCGGGCGACGCCGGCGGCGAGGATGCGCTCGACGCACGGCGGCTGGGTACCGACGTGGGCGCACGGCTCGAGGGTGACGTAGAGGGTCGCGCCCCGCGCGGCGTCGCCGGCCGCGTCCAGGGCGAGCGCCTCGGCGTGCCGCCCGCCGGCGCCGAGCGGCTCGGTCACCCCCTCGCCGACGACCGCGCCGTCGCGGACGACGAGCGCCCCCACGGTCGGCTTCGGGTAGGCGCGGCCGGCGGCGGCGGCCGCGAGCTCGAGCGCTCGGTCGAGGAACGGATCGCCGCGGCTCACGCGAGCGCCTGGACGAGGCGGCGGTACGCGCGCGGGAGGTCCTCCCGGGCGAAGATCGGCTCGTCGGCGACGAGCAGCCGCGCGCCGGCGCGGTAGAGCGAGCGCACGTTCTCGTGGCCGACGGCGCCCTCCACCTGGAGGACGACGCCGGGCGGGAGCGCGGCGGCCACCCGGCGCACCCGCTCGACCGCATCCGGGCCGTCGCACGCGCAGAGGACGAGGTCGGCGCCGCCCGCGAGCGCCGCCGCCTCCGCGGCGGGAAGCTCGGGCGGGAGGGCGACCCCGACCGGGAGCGCGGCCGCCCGCGCCGCGGCAACCGTCGCCGCGGCCTCCGCGGAGGCGACCGTGACGCTGTCGGCGCCGGCGGCGGCGAGCGCGGCGACGCCCGCGCCGGCTGAGTGCACGTCGAGGACGCCCTCGTAGCGGTGGACGAGCGGGGCGAGCAGGGCGACCGCCTCGACGAGGGTCGCGCCGGCGCCGTTCACGTGGAAGATCCGGCAGCCGGTGCGGAGCAGCGCCTCGACCTGACGCTCGAGCGCCGGCGCGCGGGCGGCGTCGATCGCCGGCTCGATCTCGACCGTGCGGATCCACTCGCGCCAGCCCACGGTCGGCCGATCTTCTCACCCAGCACGCCGGAGGCGAGCGATGAAGAAGCCGGACGTGCCGTGGCGGTGCGGCAGCGTGAGCAGGAACTCGGGCCGCCGCGGATGCGCGTACTGCGGCCACTCGGGCCCGAGCGGGACCGGCTCGAGCCCGGAGGCGTCGACGACCGCCTCGTTCTCGTCGGCGTTCAGGGTGCAGACGGCGTAGACGACCGTCCCGCCCGGCCGGGTGCGCTCGGCGGCGGCGGCGAGCAGCTCGCGCTGGAGCTCCGGCAGCGGCCGCGCCCGCCAGCGGAGGTCGGGCCGGCGGTTGAGGACGCCGAGGCCCGAGCAGGGCGCGTCGACGAGCGCGCGGTCGAAGCCGCGCTCCTCGAGCGCGCGCACGTCGGCGTGGACGACGCGGACGCGCGGCGGTACCCGCGCGGCGAGCAGCCGCGCGCGGGCCTCCCGCACCTCGACGGCGGTGACCTCGCCGGCGAGCAGGAGCGTCTTGTTGCCGGGAGCGGCGCAGGCGTCGAGGATCCGCTCGCCGGGCCGGGCGCCCACCGCCTCGGCCGCGAGCCGGGACGCGCGGCTGACGCCGCGGTCCTCCGCCGGCGGGGGCTCGTTCTGGGCGCGCTCGAGCGCGAGCGCCTCCGCCTCGCCGAGGTCGCGGACCCAGGTCTCGTGGATCCAGTCCGGGTAGGAGTGCTTCAGCGGGCCCTCGGGGAGCGCGTCGACGAGCGCCCGGAACCCCGCGGCGAGCCGGCGGCAGACGGCGTTCGCGAACGCGGTCGCGCGCTCGAGCCCCGCCTCGCGCACGAGCTCGACGGCGTCGTTCGCGACCGCGTGCGCGGGCGCCTCGCTCCAGGCGAGCTCGTAGCCCGCGACGCGGAGCGCCGCGAGGACCGGCGGGTCGAGCTTGCGGACCGGGCGCCGGCCGAGCTCCTCGATCCCGAGGTCGATCGTCCGCTTCCGCTGCACGGCGCCGTAGGCGAGCCGCTGCGCGAGCGCGCGGTCGCGCGGCTCGAGCCCCGCGGCCGCCGCGGCGAAGGCGCGGTCGGCGTAGGCGCCGTCCTCGAACACGCGCCGGACGACCCGCCAGGCGACCCGTCGGGCGGGCGCGACCACCCTCAGCGCACCCCGCGGAGGAACGCGGCGTAGCTCATCGGCCGCCGGCCCTCCGGCTGCACCTCGAGCGGGACGAACGCGCCGTCCTCGAGCCGTGCCCGCCAGACGATCACGCGCCGCCCGGCGAGCGTCGCCCGCGCGCCGATGTGGGGCGAGAGCGCGCGGACGCGGCGCCAGGCGTCGACCGGGTCGGAGAGGTCGAGCTCGCGGTCGGCCGGGCCGATCTTCTCGGCGTAGGTCGCCCCCTCCTCGGGCTGCGGCTCGAAGCGCGGGGCGTCGAGGACGCCGTCGAGCAGCCGCGCCCCGACCTCCGCCGCGCGGGCGAAGATCGCCCCCGCGTCGTCCTCGTCGCGGATCGGGAACGCCTCCCTCGCCGCGATCGGGCCCGCGTCGAGCGCCGCCACCGTGCGGTGGACGGTGACGCCGGTCTCGGCATCACCCGCGAGGATCGCGCGCTCGACCGGGGCGGCGCCACGCCACCGCGGCAGGAGCGACGGGTGGACGTTCAGCCAGAGCGCCTGCTCGAGCAGCTCGGCGCCGACGAGCAGGCCGTACCCGCAGCAGACGACGACGTCGACCGGCTCCGGCAACGCCGGCCGGTCGGACTGGTACACCGGGATCCCGAGCCGCGCCGCCGCCTCCTTCGCCGGCGGCGGCCCGACCCGGCGGCCGCGGCCGCGGGGCGCGTCCGGACGGGTGAGGAGGTAGGCGACCTCTCGCCGCGCCGCGAGCCGCTCGAGGAGGTCGGCGCCGATGGGGGCCGTCGCGGCGACGGCGAGCCGCATCAGGGCACGGCCGCGAGCGCGGGTCGCGGCCGGAGCGCGCCCAGCGCCCGCCTGCGACTCTCCGGGTCGGTGCGGTCGATGATCAAGATGCCGTCGAGGTGGTCGTGCTCGTGCTGGACGACGCGCGCCGCCAGCCCCTCGAGCTCGAGGTGCACCCCGTCGCCGTTCGGGTCCCTGCCGTCGAGCGTCACGCGCACCGGCCGCTCGACCGGCACCCGCACCTCGCCCAGGGAGAGGCACCCCTCCTCCTCGGTCGCGGTCTCCGCGGCGAGCTCGGTGAGCCGCGGGTTGACGACGGCGACCGCGGGCGCGTCCTCGGCCGGCCGGAAGACGAAGACGCGCTGGAGGACGCCGACCTGGGTGGCGGCGAGCCCGACTCCCTGGGCGTCGTCCATCAGGTGCAGCATCCGCTCGACGAGCTGGACGAGGAACGAGTCGAACGCCGTCACCTCGCGGGCGCGCATCCGCAGCGCGACGTCGGGGTACTGGCGGATCCGGGCGAGCGCGGTGCGCCGGATGCGCTCGCGCTCGTGGGCGAGGCGCCGCTCGGTCGCCTCGTCGCGCCCCTGCTCCTCCTGGGCGTGGCTCTCGTCGGGCACGGCGGGGTCCTGGTCGGGCACGGCGGGATGAGTCTACGCGGGGAACCGCGCCAGCACCCAGGCGGCGTCGAGCGGCCGCAGGCGGTAGGAGCGGCCGCCGACCTCGACGAAGTCGCGCGAGCGGGGGTCCATCGCCAGGCGCGCCTCAACCGGGTACCAGCGGTTGTGCCGCTCGATCAGCTCGTTCACGTCGCCGAAGTCCCAGCGCTCGGCGACGCGCCGCCAGTCGGCGGGGTGCGCGGCGTAGGCTTCCTCGAGCCGGGCGAGGTGCGCCTCGGTCAGCTCCTCGATCCGGCGGAGCCGGCGCATGTACGGGAGCGGCCCGCCGAGCGAGGCGACGTAGTGGTCGGGGTCGGCGCGGAAGAGCGCCAGCCGGCGGCGAAGCGGCTGCCCGACGAGCGGGTTGACGTCCCGGTCGCGCTCGAGCTGCTCGCGCTCGCGCCGCGACGGCGGGGTGACGTCGCGGACGCCCCACTCCCCGAGGATCTCCTCCGCGTGCGGCCGCCGCATGCGCACAGAGGGTGCCAGACGCCGCCCCGGCGCCGTCGGCCGGTCGCTGCCGCCGCCCCTACGCCGACTGGGGGTCGACGTCGACGACCGCCGTCAGCCCGGCCCGGCGCAGCGCCGGCGCCGCCGCGGCGAGCAGCCGGGCGGCCGCGGTCGCGACCGCCCGCGGCCGCCCGGTCTTCGCCACGAGCTGCGCCCGGGAGCGGCCGCGCAGCCGCAGGAGGGGCGCCGGCCCGAGGAGGTGGGCGCCGGTCGTCCGCTCGAGCTCCGCCCGCAGCTCCGCGAGCGCGCGGGTCACCGGCTCCGCGCTCGGCCCGGCGACGACGAGCCGGACGAGGTGGGCGAAGGGCGGGTAGCCGAGCTCGCGCCGGCGCGCGAGCTCCTCGGCGAGGAAGCGGGGGACGTCGTGGCGGGCGGCGTAGGCGATCGGGCGCGCGTCCGGCTGGAAGGTCTGGACGAGCACGCGCCCGGGCGCGTCGCGGCCGGAGCGGCCGGCGAGCTGCGTGATCAGGGCGAACGTCCGCTCCTCGGCGCGGAAGTCCGGCAGCGCGAGCGCGGTGTCGGCGTCGACCACGGCGGCGAGCTCGACGCCGGCGAAGTGGTGCCCCTTCGCCACCATCTGCGTGCCGAGCAGGATCGCGCCCTCGGCCTCGGCGAAGCGCCGGAGCGCCGCCGTCAGCCGTTCCGGGCGGGCGGCGGCGTCGGCGTCGAGGCGGACGAGCGGCAGGCCGGGGAAGTGCTGCTCGAGCTCGCGCTCGAGCCGCTGGGTGCCGGCGCCGAGGCGGGCGACGTCGGCCGAGCCGCAGGCCGGGCAGGTGGCGGGCGCGGGCTCGGCGCGGCCGCAGTGGTGGCAGCGCAGGGTGCGGTCGCGGTGGAGGCAGAGGGCGACGTCGCAGTCGGGGCAGCGGATCGTGCGCCCGCAGGCCCGGCAGTGGAGCGCGGGCGCGAAGCCGCGCCGGTTGAGCAGGAGGATCGCCTTGCCGCCGCGCTCGGCGACGCCGCGCAGCTCGGCGAGGAGCGGCGCCGAGAGCGGGTAGCCCGCCTCGCGGCGGAGGTCGACGACGCGCACGGGCGGCAGGGCGGCGCCGAGCCGCCCGCCGAGCTCGAGCCGCTCGAGCGTCGCCCAGCTCTCGGGCCGGGGGGTGGCCGAGCCGAAGACCGCGACCGCGCCCTCGAGCGCGGCCCGCTTGGCCGCGACCGTCCGCGCGTCGTAGCGCGGGTCGGCGTCCTGCTTGTAGGAGGCGTCGTGCTCCTCGTCGACGACGATCAGCCCGAGCCCGCGCACGGGCGCGAAGACCGCCGAGCGTGCGCCGACGACGATCCGGGCCGTGCCGGCGGCGATCCGCTCGCGCTCGTCGCGCCGCTCGGCGTCGGTCAGCCCGGAGTGGAGGACCGCGACCCGGTCGCCGAACCGCGCCCGCACGCGGCCGACGAGCTGCGGCGCGAGCGCGATCTCCGGGACGAGCACGATCGCGCCGAGGCCGCGCGCGAGCGTCGCCGCGCACGCCCGCAGGTAGACCTCGGTCTTCCCGGAGCCGGTCGCCCCGTAGAGGAGGTAGGGGCCGCCGCCGGCGGCGATGCGCTCGACGGCGGCGCGCTGCGCCGGCGTGAGGGCGGCGGGCTCGGCCTCCGCGGCGAGCGCGAGCCGCGCCGCCGGCGGCGGCGCCTCCCGCCGGCGCCCGGGCGCCGCCGGCGCGACGAGGGCGAGCGCGCGGCCCGGGGTCGAGCCGTAGTAGTCGGCGAGCCAGAGCGCGAGGTCGACGAGCGCGGCCGGGACCTCGCCGACGACCCGCTCCGCCGGCCGGGCCTCGACCCCGGCGGGCGGGCGCTCGGCGAGCGAGGTGACGACCGCCCGGGCGCGGCCGCGGCCGAGCGGCACGGCGAGGATCGTCCCCCGCCCCACCCCCGGGTCGACCTCGTAGGTGAGCTCGCGGGCGAGCGCCCGCGCGGTCACGAGCGGGTAGACGGACGCGTACGGCACTAGACGGCCGCTTCCTCGTGCGCCTTGTGCGCGCGGATGCGCTTCCACGAGATCGTCCGCGCCATCGCGTAGAGCGCGAGCCCTCCGACGACGAGGTTGACCGCGACGATCGCGATGTTCATCCCGACGCTGAACGCGAGCAGCGCCTCCTTCGAGACCGTCTGGCCGTGGAAGAGGAAGACGATCAGCCCCTGCTTCGTGCCGGCGCCGCCGGGCGTCGCCGGGAAGAGCGTCGAGAGCGAGTCGACCACCTGGGCGAGCAGCGCGTTGTGGACGCTCGCGTGCACGCCGAACGCGCGCAGGAAGAAGTAGATCGCGCCGATCCGGAGCACCCACGAGAGCGCCTGCGGCAGGACGACGCGGGTCGCGAACCGGGAGGGCTCGAGCAGGATCGCGAAGCCGCGACGGATGCGCTCGCGGAACGCGGCGCCCTTCTCGAGGAAGACGACGAGCCCGATCGTCGCCGCGCCGAGCGCGAACAGGAGCGCGATCGCCGTCCACCGCTCGTTGCGCACGAAGAACCCCCAGTCGACGGCCGGCAGCCGCGAGTAGACCTCGTGGGTCGGCAGCACCCCGATCGAGAGCACCCACGCGACGAGGGCGACCCCGACGACGAGGTCGAACAGCGTCTCGACGAGCAGGGTCGGGGCGAGCGTCGAGTACGTCGACTCCGGGATCCGGTGCCGGATCAGGTAGAGCTTGACGACGTCGCCCGCCCGCGCCGGCGCGATCGAGTTGACGCCGACGCCGGCCGTGTAGGCGCCGAACGCGCTCCGCAGCCGCGGCGCCTGGCCCGGGTAGGAGGCGGCGAGGATGGCCCGCCAGGCGATCGCGCGCAGGACGAGCTTCGCCAGGTGCAGCCCCAGGGCGACCGCGAGGAACTCGAAGCGCACGGCCGCGAGGTCGCCGGCGAAGACGCGGACCGCGTGGAAGAAGGCGCCCACGCCCGAAGCCTAGGCGCGCCCTCGGCGCAGCGGCTCAGGCGCCGGCGGCGGTCAGCACGAAGTCCGTGGCGAAGCCGAGCGCGATCCCGAGCAGGATCATCCAGGCGACGAGGGTCGGCATCGAGAACCGGCGGCAGACGGCGACGAGCTCCGTCACCACGTAGAGGATCGAGCCGGCGGCGAGCGCGAAGAAGGCGACCTGGAGGGCGACGCTCACCCAGGCGTAGCCGACGACCGTGCCGAGGAACGTCGGCCCGCCGCCGATCAGCCCGAGCAGGGCGAGGAAGCGCCAGCTCGGACGCTCGTCCTCGGCCGCGAGCGGGCCGGTGACCCCGAAGCCCTCGGTCGAGTTGTGGAGGCCGAAGCCGATGATCAGGACGAGCGCGAGCGCGACCTTCCCGGCCGCGGCGGACTGGCCGATCGCGAGCCCCTCGCCGAAGTTGTGGAGCCCGATCCCGGTCGCGATCAGGAGCGCGAGCTGGCGCGCCGGCGAGAGGCCCGCGAGCTCGTTCCGGGCGAACTCCTCGACCGCGGCGGCGCCGGGCCCGATCATCGGCGAGGTCCGGCGGCACTTCAGCCACCAGTCGTAGTAGACGAGGCTCATCAGCCCGGCCGCGAACCCGCCCGCGAGCAGGGCGGCGCGGAAGGCGAAGGTCCCCCAGCTCCGCGCCTCGAGCGCCGTCTCCACCGGGTCGACGCCGTTCGAGAGCACGTCCCAGAGCAGGAAGACCAGGATCCCGGTCGCGAGCGCGGTCGTCCCGGCGCGCATGCCGAGCGTCGTCCGCCGCACGCGCGCGACCGGCAGCCCGAGGGCGATCGTGCTGCCGGCGATCGCGCCGAGGATGAGCGTCTCGGTCGTGCTCATTGCGTCAGGTCCACCTTACAGGAGCGGCGGGCCGCGGGCCGGCTGGGGGCTACGATGCGACCGCGAGATGCCGCCGGGACACGCGCACGGGATCGACGAGTACCTGGAGACGATCTACTTCCTCGCCTTCCCGATCGGCGAGTACCGGCCGCAGGAGACGGAGGTGCCGACGCTCGCCTCCCGGGTGGCGGAGATGCTCGGGGTCTCGCGCGCCTCCGCCGGCGAGATGCTGAAGCGGCTCGAGGCGGAGGGGCTGATCGAGCGGGGCGAGCGCAAGGAGGCGATCCTGACGCCGGCGGGCCGCGCGCGCGCCGAGCGCGCCGTGCGCCGGCACCGGATCATCGAGCGCCTCCTCACCGACTTCATGGGCTACACGGCCGCGGAGGCGCACGCCCACGCCGACGCGCTCGGCGAGACGTTCACCGACGAGATGGTCGACCGGATCGAGGCGCGGCTCGGGCACCCGGAGCGCTGCCCGCACGGCTGGCCCGTCGACACTGCCGCCGAGCAGCGGGAGAACCACGAGCTCGCGCCGCTCTCCTCGCTTCCCCCCGGCGCCGCGGCCGAGATCGTGCGGCTCGCCGAGCACGACGGCGACCTCCTCCGCTGGTTCTACGACGAGGGGCTCGTCCCCGGCGCCCGGATCGAGCTGCGCGCGGCCGAGCGCGCCGCCGGCCACTACCGGGTCCGGCTCGACGGGGTGGAGAAGGCGGTCGGGGAGAAGGCGGCGGCGGGGCTCTTCGTCCGGCCCGCGGCGTAGGGCGATCCCGGGCGCGGCCCGGGCGGCGCGACCGCCCGCGGCGGCCCGGCGCGCGGGGTCGCCTACGCCGGCTGCCGGGCGGCGAGCTCGAGCCCGGCGGCCTCGCGGAGCGCCCGCGCCTTGTCGACCCGCTCCCAGGTGAAGTCGTGGTCGTCGCGGCCGAAGTGGCCGTACGCGGCGGTCTTCGCGTAGATCGGCCGGCGGAGGTCGAGGTCGCGCAGGATCGCGGCCGGGCGCAGGTCGAAGTGCTCCTTCACGAGCGCCTCGATCCGGGCGACCGGAACCTGCTCGGTGTCGAAGCAGTCGACGAGCACGGAGAACGGGTGCGCGACCCCGATCGCGTAGGCGACCTGGACGAGGCAGCGCGAGGCGAGCCCCGCCGCGACGACGTTCTTCGCCACGTACCGCGCGGCGTACGCGCCGGAGCGGTCGACCTTCGTCGGGTCCTTCCCCGAGAAGGCGCCGCCGCCGTGCGGCGCGGCGCCGCCGTAGGTGTCGACGATGATCTTGCGCCCGGTCAGGCCGGTGTCCCCCATCGGCCCGCCGATCACGAACTTCCCGGTCGGGTTGACGTAGACGAAGTCGCGGTCGTCGAGCCGCCGCCGGTCGTAGAGGTCGTGGGGCAGGATCGGCTCGAGCACGTGCTCGACGATGTCGGGCTTGATCATCACCTCCGGGTCGAGCCCCTCGCGATGCTGCGCGGAGACGAGCACGCGCTCGATCTCGACCGGCCGCTGGCGCCCGTGCTCGTCGGCCTCGTAGCGCACCGACACCTGCACCTTGCCGTCGGGGCGCAGGTAGGGGAGCATGTCGGCCTTGCGCACCTCGGAGAGGCGGTGGGCGAGCTTGTGCGCGAGCATGATCGGCAGCGGCATCAGCTCCGGCGTCTCGTCGGTCGCGTAGCCGAACATCATCCCCTGGTCGCCGGCGCCGACGCGGTCGAGCGGGTCGTCGTCGCCGGGGTCGTGCTGGACCTCGAACGCCGTGTCGACCCCCTGGGCGATGTCCGGCGACTGCTCGTCGATCGCCACGATCACGCCGCACGTCTCGGCGTCGAAGCCGTACTTCGCGCGCGTGTAGCCGATCTGGGCCACCCGCTCGCGCACGAGGCGGGGGATGTCGACGTAGGTCGTCGTCGTGATCTCCCCGGCGACGAGGACGAGCCCGGTGGTGATCAGCGTCTCGCACGCGACCCGCCCGTCCGGGTCGTCGGCGAGCACCGCGTCGAGGACGGCGTCGGAGATCTGGTCCGCGACCTTGTCGGGATGCCCTTCGGTGACCGACTCGGAGGTGAAGGTGAACGAGCGGACGGGCATCGGCACGAACCCTACCCTCGCTCCCCGGTCGGACGGCGGCCCATCAGGTCGCCGGCGAGCTCGGCGAGCGGCCGGCCCTCGAGCACGGAGCAGACGCCCTCGGTGATCGGCATCTCCACCCCGACCCGCCGCGCCAGGTCGCGGAGGACGGGGGCGGTCGTCAGCCCCTCGACCGTCTGGCCGATCTCGGCCACCGCCCGGGCGGGCGTGAGGCCGCGCGCGATCAGCTCGCCGGCGCTCCGGTTGCGGCCGCTCCGATGCCAGCAGGTGACGATCAGGTCGCCCATCCCGGCGAGCCCGGCGAAGGTCTCCGGCTTCGCCCCGAGGGCCTCCCCGAGCCGGGCCATCTCGACGAGGCCGCGGGTGATCAGCGCCGCCTTCGCGTTGTCGCCGAGCCTCAGCCCGTCCACCGCCCCGGCGGCGAGGGCGATCACGTTCTTCGCCGCGGCGCAGAGCTCGACGCCGACGATGTCGTCGTTCACGTAGACGCGGAAGGTGAGCGAGCCGAGCGCCGCCTGCAGCCGCCGCGCGAGCTCGAGCTCCTCGCTCGCGACCACGCTGACCGCCGGCAGCCCGGCGCGCACCTCCTCGGCCATGTTCGGCCCGGAGAGGACCGCGACCGGCCGGCCGCGCACGAGCGTCGAGAGCCGCTCGCCCGTCGCCGGGTCGAGGCCCTTCGTCAGGCTGAGCACGGGCGCGTCCCCCGGCAGCGCCTCGGCGACTGCGCGGAACGCGCGGCTCGGCACCGCGACGACGACGAGCTCGGCGTCGCGGAACGGCGCGCCGCCGATCGTCGCCGGCGCGACTCCGGCGAGGTCGACCGCGGTCGCGTAGCGCGGGTTGCGTCCGGTCGCCGCGATCGCCCGCGCGACCTCGGGGTCGCGCACCGCGAGCGTCACCTCGAAGCCGCGGTCGGCGAGCAGGCGCGCGAAGCTCGTCCCCCAGGTCCCGCCCCCGACGACGACGACCCGCCTCATCGGGCCCTGAAGTCGATCACGATCGGCACCCCCTCGAGGGCGAAGCGGTCGCGAAGGCGGTTCTCCACCCAGTAGCCGTAGTCGCGGGTGAGGAGGCCCGGGTCGTTCACGGTCAGGCGGAACCGGGGCGGCCGCGTGTCGACCTGCGCCCCGTAGAGCAGGTTCAGCCGCCGGCCGCCGCGCCCCGGCGGCTCCCGCGCCTCCTTCAGCTCGGCGAGGAAGCGGTTGAGCTCCGCGGTCGGGATGCGGCCGGCGTGCTTGTCGAAGAGCTCGGCGACGCGGTCGAGCAGGCGCACGAGGCCGCGGCCGGTCTTCGCCGAGGTGGTCACGAGCGGCGGCCGCTGCCGCAGCCTGCGGGCGAGCTCCGGCCGCACCTCCTCGATCGACACCCGGGTAACGTCCCACTTGGAGAGGACGACGAGCGTCGAGCAGCGCGCGCGGCGGGCGACCTCCGCCGCCGCCAGGTCGCCCTCGACGATCCCCTGGGAGGCGTCGATCAGGACGAGCGCGATGTCGGCGCGCTCGGCGGCCTCGAGGGCGCGCAGCTCGGCGTAGTACTCGATCCCCTGCCGCTGACGCCGCTTGCGCCGCAGCCCGGCGGTGTCGACGAGCACGAACGTGCGGCCGTCGCGCTCGAGCACGGTGTCGATCGCGTCGCGGGTCGTGCCGGGCAGCTCCGAGACGATCGTGCGCTCGACGCCGAGCAGCGCGTTGTAGAGCGACGACTTGCCGACGTTCGGCCGGCCGAGGATCGCCACCCGGATCGCCTCCTCGCCGGGCGCCGGCCGCGAGGACCCCGCGCGCTCGAGCCGGGCGACGACGGCGTCGAGGAGGTCGCCGGTCCCGGTGCCGTGCAGCGCCGAGACCGGGAGCGGGTCGCCGAGGCCGAGCCGGTGGAACTCGAGCGCGAGCCCCTCCTGGCGCGGGTCGTCGACCTTGTTGGCGAGCACGAGCACCGGCTTGCGGGCGACGCGCAGGATCGCCGCGAGCTCCTCGTCGCCGGGCGTCACCCCGGCCTGCGCGTCGACGACGAGGCAGACGAGGTCGGCGCCGGCGACCGCCGCCCGGGCGTGGTCGGCGACCGCGCGGGCGAGCTCGTCCCGCGCGGCGACGTCGACCCCGCCGGTGTCGACGAGCAGGAAGCGCCGGCCGGCCCACTCGCACACGAGCTCCTTCCGGTCGCGGGTCGTCCCGCTCGTCGCGTGGACGACGGCGGCGCGCGAGCCGGTCAGCCGGTTGACGAGCGTCGACTTGCCGACGTTCGGGAAGCCGACGACGGCCACCGTCCCGAGCAGGTCGGCGCTCACAGGGGCGGCGTCGCGTCGCGGGGCCGGCCGCGCGCGTGCAGCTCGGCGAGCCAGTCGAAGAGCGCGTGGATCCGCCGCTCGAGCTCGGCGGTCGCCTCCCGGTAGCCGCGGCCGCCGGGCGGCAGCCCCTCGAACCGGACCGGCTCGCCGTAGGCGACCGAGCAGGGCGCGAAGTTGCCGAGCCGCCAGCGCTCCGTGCCGTAGACGGCGGCCGGCACCACCGGCACGCCCTCCTGGAGCGCGACCATCGCCGCCCCGGGCTGCGCCCGCCCCGGCCGGCCGGAGCGCTGGCGCGTCCCCTCGACGAAGAGCCCGACGAGGCGCCCGTCGCGGGCCGCCCGGCGCATGCGGCGCACCGCCTCGCGGTCGGACTCGCCGCGGCGGACCGGGATCGCGCCGTGCAGCCGGATGTAGAGCCCGACGAGCGGGATCCCGAACGCCTCGGTCTTCGCCACGTAGTTGATGTTGCGCGGCGAGGTCGCGCCGACCACCGCGATGTCGACCCAGTGCAGGTGGTTGATCGCGAGCACGCAGCCGCCCTCGGGCGGCAGCCGGTCGCGGCCGTACAGGCGCGCGCGGGTGAAGGCCTTCGTGATCGGCGCGAGCCAGAGCCGCGAGAACCGCCAGGCCGCGTCGCCGTAGCCCACGCGCTAGGCCGCCGTGCGCGCGCGGACGAGGTCCTCGATCCGGGCCACGACCTGGTCGACGTCGAGCTCCGAGGTGTCGATGAGCTGGGCGTCGGGCGCCGGCTGCATGCGCGCCCGGTCGGAGGCGTCGCGGAGCTTGAGGTCGGTCGCGAGCGCGTCCGCGCCGATCTCGGGCCGCTCGGCCTGCCGCCGCGCCGCGCGCACGCGCTCGTCGGCGACGAGGTAGACCTTCACCTCCGCGTCGGGGACGACGACGGTGCCGATGTCGCGCCCCTCGATCACGGCGTCGCCCGCGAGCGCGAGCTCCCGCTGCCGCTGCCGCATCACCTCGCGCACCTGCGGATGGCGCGCGACCACGGGCACCATCCGGTCGACCCGCACCTGCCGGATCGCGCTCGTGACGTCGGTGCCGGCGATGAACACGCGCCCCTGCTCGTCGAACGTCACCGGGTGCTCGCGCGCGAGCGCGCCGAGCGGCTCCCCCTCGCCGAGCGGCATGCCGCGCTGGAGCGCGAGCCAGGTCAGGCTCCGGTACATCGCCCCCGTGTCGAGGTAGCGGAAGCCGAGCCGCGCGGCGAGCGCGCGCGCGACCGTGCTCTTGCCGGCGCCGGCCGGCCCGTCGATCGCCACGATCACGCCCGCTCCCTCACCGCCCCGGGAAGGCTAGTCGGCGTCCGCCCCGGCCTCGCCGCGCCGGGCGAGCCCGGCGAGCAGCTCGAAGAAGCCGGGGAAGCTGACCGCGACGCTGTCGGCCCCGTCGACGCGCACGCCCTCGCGCGAGACCGCGCCGGCGACCGCGCCGAGCATCGCCACCCGGTGGTCGCCGGCGGCGTCGACGCGGCCGCCGCGCGGGCGGGCGGGCGTCCCCCGGACGGCGAACCCGTCCGGGCGCGCCTCGATCCGGACGCCGACCGCCCGCAGCGCCGCAGTCACCGTCTCGATCCGGTCGCTCTCCTTCGCCCGCAGCTCCTCGGCGCCGGAGACGACCGTCTCCCCGTGCGCGAACGCGCCGAGCAGCGCGACGAGCGGCAGCTCGTCGACGAGCGCCGGCACCTCGGCGGCGGTGACGCGCGTCGCGGTCAGCTCGTGCGTGCCGGTCACCTCGACGTCGCCGACGAGCTCGCCGGCGACGCGGCGCCGCGCGTGGACGCCGACCCGCACCCCCATCCGCGCGAGCACGTCGAGGAGGCCGGCGCGGCGCGGGTTCAGGCCGACGTCGTGCACGGTGAGGCTCGAGCCGGGGAGGAGGGCGGCGGCGACGAGGAACGGCGCCGCGGCGGAGAGGTCGCCGGGGACGAGCACCTCGTCCAGCCGCAGCCGGTCGCCGCCCTCGACGGCGACCGAGCGGTGGCCGCGGCGGACGCGCGCGCCGGCGGCCTCGAGCAGGAGCTCGGTGTGGTCGCGGGTCGGGGTGGGCTCGACCACCGTCGTGCGACCGGCGGCGCCGAGCCCGGCGAGCAGGACGGCCGACTTCACCTGCGCGCTCGCGACCGGCAGCTCGTACTCGATCCCGGCGAGCGCGCGGCCCTCGACGGCGAGCGGCAGGTGGCCGTCGGTCGTCTCGACCGACGCACCCATGCGGCGGAGCGGCTCGGCCACCCGCTCCATCGGGCGGCGGGAGAGCGACGCGTCGCCGACGAGCTCGAACCGCCCACGCTGGAAGGCGAGGATTCCGGTCAGCAGGCGGGCGAGCGTGCCGGCGTTGCCGCAGTCGATCGGCGCGCCGGGCGCCTCGAGCCCGCGCAGCCCGGCGCCGTGCACGACGAGCGTCTCGGCGTCGCGCTCCTCGACCTCGACCCCGAGCGCCCGGACGGCCGCGAGCGTCGACTCGGTGTCGCGCGACCGCCCCCACCGCCGCACGAGCACCTCGCCCTCGCAGAGCGCGCCGACGAGGAGCGCGCGGTGGGAGATCGACTTGTCCCCCGGGACCGCGACGTGGCCGGCCAGGCGCGCGACCGGCTCAACGATCATCGTCGAGCACGCCGGCGACGACGACGTCGTAGCCCTGGCTTCCGAGCAGCTCGGCGGCGCGCGACGCCTCGCGCTCCCCGGCGACGAGCAGCGTCAGCGTCCCCCCGCGCTCGTGCGAGAGGTGCTGGAGCTCCCAGTCCTGGATGTTGATCCGCTCCGCGCCGAGCGCCTGGGTGATCCCCTGCAGCACCCCGGGGCGGTCCGGGATGTGGAGCCGCACCCGGTGGAGCGCGCCCGCGTCCTCGTAGGCGCTCTCGAGCATGCGGCGGCGGTTCTGCGACGCCTCGCCGATCCAGCGGGCGAGGAAGCCGGCGTCGCCGTCGGCGAGCGCGGCCTCCACCTGCTCGATCCGGCGGCGGAGCTCGGCGAGCGCCTCCCGGACCGCGGCGGCGTTGTCGAGGAAGATGTCCGTCCAGATGCGCGGGTTCGCCCCGGCGATCCGCGTCATGTCGCGCAGCGAGCCGCCGGCGTTCGCGAGCGGCTCGTGCCCCTCGATCCGCGTCGCGCCCGCCTGGTTGACGATCACGTTCGCGAGCACGTGCGGCACGTGGCTCGTGAGCGCGACGAGCCGGTCGTGCGCGGCCGGGGCGATCGCCACCGGGACGGCGCCGAGCTCGGCGACGAAGCCGTGCACGAGCCGGTAGCTCTCGTTCGAGGAGTGCGCGGTCGGGGTGAGGAACCAGGTCGCGCCCTCGAAGAGGCCCGGCGAGGCGTGCTCGGCGCCGCGCGACTCGAGCCCGGCGATCGGGTGGCCGCCGACGAACCGCGGCGACCCCTGGGCGGCGGCGACGACGCTCGCCTTCGTCGAGCCGACGTCGGTGACGGTCGTCTCCTCGCCGGAGGCGGCGAGGACGGCCGCGACCTCCTCCGGCAGGGCGGCGATCGGCGCGGCGACGACGGCGAGCTCGGCGCCGGCGAGCGCCGCCTCGCGCGAGGCGGCGGGCTCGAGCGCGCCGCGGCCGGCCGCGGCGGCGAGCGCGGCCGGGTCGGGATCCCAGCCGGCGACCCGCGCCCCCGCCCGTCGCGCCGCGAGGGCGACGGACGCGCCGACCAGGCCCGTCCCGACGACCGCGAGCCGCCGGATCACCGGCGCATGAGCTCGGCGAGGCGGAACGCCAGGTCGAGCGACTGCCGCGCGTTCAGGCGCGGGTCGCAGAGCGTCTCGTAGCGGTGGTCGAGGTGCTCCTCGGCGAGCTCCTCCGAGCCGCCGAGGCACTCGGTGACGTCCTCGCCGGTGTACTCGAGGTGCACGCCGCCCGGCCAGACGCGCTCCGCGCGGCAGGCGGCGAAGAAGCCCTCGAGCTCGGCCATGATCGCGTCGAAGTGGCGCGTCTTGCGCCCGTTCGCCACGAACACGTTCGCGTGCATCGGGTCGCACGCCCACACGACCGGGTGGCGGGCCTTCCGGACCGCGCGCAGGAGCGGCGGCAGCGCCTCCGCGACCCGCTCGGCCCCGAGCCGCGCGATCAGCGTGAGCCGGCCCGGGACGCGGTCGGGGTTGAGGCGGGCGCAGAGCTCGACCACCTCGTCCGGCGCGGCGTCGGGGCCGATCTTGACGCCGACCGGGTTGTGCACGCCGGCGAAGAACTCGACGTGCGCCCCGTCGAGGCTGCGCGTCCGGTTCCCGATCCAGAGCATGTGCGCCGAGCAGTCGTACCAGTCGCCGGTGATCGAGTCGCGCCGGGTGAGCGCCTCCTCGTAGTCGAGCAGGAGCCCCTCGTGGCTCGTCCAGACGTCGACCTGGTGGAGCTGCGGCGTCGCCTCGAGGTCGATCCCGCACGCGGCCATGAACGCGAGCGCGCGCTCGATCTCGGAGGCGAGCTGCTCGTAGCGGCGCCCCTGCGGCGAGCTCGCGACGAAGTCCATGTTCCAGCGGTGCACCTGCGTCAGGTCGGCGAAGCCGCCCTTCGTGAACGCGCGTACGAGGTTGAGGGCGGCCGCCGAGTAGAGGTAGCCCTGCAGCATCCGCTCCGGGTCGGGCACGCGCGCGGCCGCGGTGGGCGCGTCGTCGTGGATCATGTGGCCGCGGAACACGGGGATCTCGCCCTCGGGCGTCTCCTCGGTCGGGGACGAGCGCGGCTTCACGAACTGCCCGGCGATGCGGCCGACCTTGAGCACCGGCAGCGCCGCGCCGTAGGTGAGGACGGCAGCCATCTGCAGCAGGATCTGGAGCCGCTCCCGGATCGAGACGGCGGCGTAGGCGGCGCCGGTCTCGGTCAGCCGCTCGTAGTCGTGGAACGACTCCGCGCAGTCGCCCGCCTGGAGGAGGAACGCCCGGCCGGCCGCCACCTCGCCGAGGGCGGCCCGCACCTGCCGGGCCTCCCCGGCGAAGACGAGCGGCGGCAGCGCGCGGAGCTTCCGCCGGACCTCCTCGGCGCGCGCGGGGTCCGGCCACTCGGGCTGGTGCAGCGCCTCGCGCTCTCTCCAGGCGGCGACGGCCATCGCCGCTCAGTGTATGGCCGCGGGCCGGCGCCGGTCCGGCGCATGCGCCCGCGCGCTGCCGCGCGCAGGGGCGGCCGGCGCGGGGCGTTTGGTGCACTCTATGTCGCCGTGAGGATCTTCTCCGGCATCCAGCCCACCGGGGCGAAGCACTTCGGCAACTACGCGGGCGGCTTCCGGCAGTACGCCGCGACGCAGGAGCAGGGCGAGGCGTTCTTCTGCGTCGTCGACCTGCACTCGATCACGACCGACTACGACCCGGCGGAGCTCCGCGACACCTCGCTCGACCTGGCGGCGATGCTGTTCGCGACCGGGATCGACCCCGACCGCTCCGTCGTCTTCGTCCAGAGCCACGTGACCGCGCACGCCGAGGCGGCCTGGCTCCTCTCGGCGGTGACGAGCTACGGCCAGCTCGGCCGGATGACGCAGTTCAAGGAGAAGGGCGAGGGCCGTGAGTTCGTCTCGGCCGGCCTCTTCACCTACCCGGTGCTGATGGCCGGCGACATCCTCCTCTACCAGACCGACCTCGTGCCGATCGGCGACGACCAGCGCCAGCACCTCGAGCTCGCCCGGGACGTCGCCGAGCGCTTCAACGCGCGCTTCGGCGACACGTTCACGCTGCCCCGGGGCGTCTACCCCGAGGTGGGCGCGCGGATCATGGACCTCCAGGAGCCGGCGCGGAAGATGTCGACGACCGGAGGCACGCCGCAGGGGACGCTGCTTCTGCTCGACCCGCCGGACGTGATCCGGAAGAAGGTGCGGAGCGCCGTCACCGACTCCGGCTCGGAGGTGCGCCGCGACGCGGACAAGCCGGGGGTCACGAACCTGATCGAGATCATGGCGGTCGCGACCGGCGAGGAGGCCGGCGCGATCGAGGCGCGCTACGACGGCAGCGGCTACGGGCGGTTCAAGGCCGACGTCGCCGAGGCGGTGATCGCCCTGCTCGCGCCCATCCAGGCCCGCTACCGCGAGCTGCGCGGCGACCCGGCCGAGCTGACGCGCCTGCTGCGCGCGGGCGCCGAGCGGGCCCGCGAGGCCTCGGCGCCCACGCTCGCGCTGATGTACGAGCGGATGGGGTTCGTGCCGCGCGGGTAGGGGCGGGACGGCCCGCCGCGCTACCCGGGGCGGGCGCCGCCCGGCCGGCCGCGCCGGCGAGCCCGGCCCGCCCGCCGCAGCCGGGCGACCTCGCCGGCGTCGAGCTCGCGCCACCGCCCCGGCTCGAGCCCCTCGAGGGTTAGGCCGGCGAAGGCGCTGCGGTGCAGGCGGCGGACCGGGTGCCCCACCGCCGCGAGCATCCGCTTCACCTGGTGCTTGCGGCCCTCGTGGAGCGTCAGCTCGACGCGGCCCGGGCCGAGCCGGCGGGCGCGGGCGGGCGCGGTGCGGCCGTCCTCGAGCTCGACCCCGCGCTCGAGCCGCGCCAGGGTCTCCGCGCTCGGGTCGCCGTCCACGTCGGCGACATAGACCTTGTCCACGCCGCGGCTCGGGTGCGCGAGCCGGTGCGCGAGCTCGCCGTCGTTCGTGAGCAGGAGCGCCCCGGTCGTGTCCGCGTCGAGACGACCAACCGGCACGACCCGGCTCGGATGGCCGACGAGCTCGACGACGGTCGGCCGCCCGTGCGGGTCGCGGGCGGTGGTGACGACGCCGGCCGGCTTGTGCAGGAGGACGTAGGCGAGCGGCTGCTGCGCGAGCGGGCGCCCGTCGAGCTCGACGCGGTCGCGCGCGCCGACGACGGTGTGCAGCCTCCCAGGCTCGCCGTTCACGGTCACCCGCCCAGCCTCGATCAGCGCGTCGGCGCCCCGCCGGGAGGCGACCCCGGCGCGCGCGAGCCAGGCGTTCAGGCGCATGCGTTCAGGCGCAGGCCGCGGCGCCCCGGCCGCGTCGCTCTCGGCACGAATTCGGTACGGACACGTCACAGCGTTCCAGATAGCGTGATCGCAAGGGCGCCTCGCTCCCCCACGGGGGCCCCTCGAGCGCCTGCGGGCGGGGCGGGCCGTTCGCGCCGCGCCCGCGGCCCTCAGTAGACGAGCGCCGCGAGCCGCTTGCGGTAGGTGGTCGCGAGCGGATGGTCGGCACCGAGCTCGTTGAAGAGGGCGACCATCAGCTTCCGCGCCTCCTCGCGCTCCTCCGGGTCGGAGGCCCGGGCGAGCAGGATCTCGAACGCCCCTTCGTAGTTCCCCGCGCGCAGCGCGGAGACGACCTCGTCGTCGCCCTCGAGCGACTCGACGACCGGCGGCTTCGTCACCTCGTCGAGGAACGCGTCGACCGCCGCGCGCGACCGCGCCCCGACGAACCCGGCGACGACCCGCCCGTTCCGGAACGCCTTCACCGCCGGGATCCCGGACACGCCGTACTCGCGCGCGAGCGCCGTGTTCGCGTCGACGTCGACCTTCGCGAGCACGACGTCCCGCCCCTCGACCGCCGCCTCGAGCACCGGCGTGAGCTGCTTGCACGGCTGGCACCAGTCCGCCCAGAAGTCGACGACCACCGGTCGCTCCTCCGAGCGCCGGATCACGTCCTCCTCCCAGGTGCTCTCTGTCACGTCCATCGACTCGGTAGTTCTCCGCGGCCGGTTCGGGAAAGGCCCCGATGGTAGCGGCGCCCGGGGCCGCGAGTCTTCGCGTGATGGCAGTGAAGCAGATCGTGATCCTCGGCGGCGGGACCGGCGGGACGATGACCGCGAACCGGTTGAGGCGCCGCCTCGACGCCGGCGAGGCGGCCATCCACGTCGTCGATCGCGACGATCGCCACGTCTACCAGCCGGGCCTCCTGCTCGTCCCGTTCGGCCTCGCGGACGCCCGACGCATCACCCGGCCGCGGCGCCGTCAGCTTCGTCGCGGCATCCGCTTCCACGAGAGCGAGGTCGCGTGGGTCGACCTCGACGCGCGCACGGTCGCGCTCGCCGACGGCGCGCGCCTCCGCTACGACGCGCTCGTCGTCGCCACCGGCGCCCGCCTGCAGCCGGAGGAGACCGACGGCCTCACCGGCCCCGGCTGGAACGAGCGCACGTTCACCTTCTACACCCCGGAGGGAGCCACCGCGCTCGCCGGCGCGCTGCGCCGCTTCGATCGCGGCCGGCTCGTCGTCAACCTCGTCGACATGCCGATCAAGTGCCCGGTGGCCCCGCTCGAGTTCGCGTTCCTCGCCGACTGGTACCTGCGGCGACGCGGCGTCCGCAGGGACGTCGAGATCGCGTACGTGACGCCGCTCGACGGGGCGTTCACGCAGCCGGTGGCGTCGGCGGCGCTCGCGTCGCTCCTGACGGCGAAGGAGATCGAGCTCGTCACCGAGTTCAACGCGGGCGAGGTCGACGGCGCCGGCGGCGTGCTCACCTCCTTCGACGGCCGGACGGTCGACTTCGACCTGCTCGTCACCGTCCCGCTGCACGGCGGGGCCGCCTACGTCGCGCGCTCGCCGCGCCTGGGCGACGCGCTCGGCTTCGTCCCGACGAAGCGCGACACGCTGCAGACGCTCGCGGACCCGAGCGTCTTCGCCCTCGGCGACGCGGCCGACGTGCCGACCTCGAAGGCCGGCTCCGTCACGCACTTCGAGGCGGAGGTGCTCGCCGACAACGTCGTCCGCCACCTCGCCGGCGCGACGCTCGACCCCGCCTACGACGGCCACGCGAACTGCTTCGTCGAGACCGGCTTCCGGAAGGCGCTGCTGATCGACTTCAACTACGCGACGGAGCCGCTGCCCGGCCGTTTCCCGACCGCGGTCGGCCCGCTGTCGCTCCTGCACGAGTCGTATCTCAACCACCTCGGCAAGCTCGCGCTCCAGTGGGCCTACTGGCACGTCCTGCTGCCGGGACACGATCTCCCGCTCGTCGGCGCGCGGATGCCGACGGCGGGCAAGAAGGAGGTGACCGCACGATGACCGTGGCGACCGTCGAGACCGACGCCGAAGGCTTCCTCGTCGACCCGCGGCAGTGGACGCCCGAGCTCGCCGAGGAGATCGCGCGCGAGAACGGCGTGCCGGAGCTGACGCCGGCCCACTGGCTCGTCGTCAACTTCATGCGCGAGCGGTTCCTCGAGACCGGGACCGCCCCGACCATCCGCTCGCTCGGCAAGGAGTCGGGCGTGTCGGTGAGGGAGCTCTACCAGCTCTTCCCCAAGGGGCCGGCGAAGCTCGCCGCCAAGATCGCCGGCATCCCGAAGCCACACGGCTGCATGTGACCGACCGGCGCGGCGCCGGAGCCCGCTCCGGGACCGCGCGACGAGAGAAGGGAGGAACCCGATGACCCAGATGCTCGAGGCGCCGCGGGCCGAGCTCCCGGCGCCGAAGACGATCGAGAAGGTGGCGATCGTGATCTCGAAGGGCTCGCTCGAGGGGATCTACCCGGGCCTGATCATGGCGAACGGCGCGCGCCTGGAAGGGATCGAGGCCGACGTCTTCTTCACCTTCTTCGGCCTCGACGCGATCCGCAGAGACCGCCAGGCCCGCATCAAGGTCGCGACCGTCGGGAACCCCGGCCTGCACCTGCCGACGCTCGTCGGCGCGCTGCCCGGCTTCTCGGCGCTCGCGACGAGGATGATGCGGCGCCAGCTGGAGGCGCTCGACTTCCCGCCGATCCCGGAGTTCGTCGAGCTCGTCTCCGACTCGGGAGCCGGCCTCTACGCGTGCAAGGCGAGCGCCGACATGTTCAAGCTGACGCAGGAGGACCTCGTCCCGCAGGTCGAGGGCATCATCACCGTCGGCGAGTTCTACGCGCTCGCCGCCGGCGGCGAGATCATCTTCACCTGACGCCGGCCCGACGCGCGTCGTGCCTCAGGCCGGCCGCTTCGCGGCGACCGACTCGAGGCGCGAGCGGATCTCGGTCGCGTCGGCGCCGAGGTCGTCGAGGCGCGGGAGCGCCGCGAGCGACTCGAGCCCGAACACGCGCTCGAACAGCGGCGTCGTCCGGTAGCGCACCGCCCCGAGCTCGCCGTCGCGGCCCGCCTCGGCGAGCAGGCCCCGCTCGACGAGCCCCGCGACGACGCCGTCGACGTTGACGCCGCGGATCCGGGCGATCTCCGGTCGGGAGCAGGGGCCGAGGTACGCGACGATCGCGAGCGTCTCGAGCGCCGCCTGCGAGAGGCCGCGCTCGGCGGGCCGCTCCTGCAGGCGCGCGCACGCGGCCGCCGCGTCCGACGAGGCGCGGAAGGCGAAGCCGCCGGCGACGCGCTCGAGCACGATCCCGCTCCGGCCCTCGCGGAAGCGCTCCGCGAGGAGCGCGAGCGCCGACTCGACCCGGGCCGGGTCGTCCTGCGCGGCGTCCGCGAGCTCCTCGACCGACAGCGGCGCGGAGGCGATCACGAGCAGCGCCTCGACGGTGCGGGCGAGCTCCTCGACCGGGTTCGTCGCGACTAGGCGGAGCGGACGGTCCACGTCGGTCCTCCTCGTTCGGCGGGGGCAGGGCCTTCCCTCCGGCGCCGCTCCGCCACGATCCGGATCGGGGCGAACGGACGGGCCTGGGAGATCGCGACCTCGCCCGCCTTCCGCAGCTCGAGCAGGGCGAGGAAGGCGACGGCGACCTCGATCCGGGAGAGCCCGGCGACGCCGTCGTCGAAGTCGAGCCGCGACCGGCGCGCGAGCAGCGACCGCCAGCGGGCGAGGAACTGCTCGACCGGCGGGAACCGGGTCGCCATGTGCGCGGTCGAGGGCTCGGGCGGCGGGACGGCCAGGCGCCGCAGCGCCTCGGCGAGGCGCTCCGGCTGCTGCGCGGCGAACGCCGGCTCCGGCCGCGGCGGCGCAAGTGGCGCCGGGCCGAGGCGGAAGAAGCGCGGCGAGCCGAGCCGCTCGGCGAGCCAGCGCGCCGCCTCCTTCGCCCGCCGGTACTCCGCGAGCCGCCGCGCGAGCTCCTCCGCCGCCTCCTCCGGGCCGAGCTCGGCGAGCTCCGCCGCCTCCTCGGGGAAGAGGCCGCGCGCCTTCAGCTCGAGGAGCGCCGAGAAGAGGACGAGGAACTCGCCGCAGGCCTCGAGGTCGAGCTCGTCGCGCTCCGCGAGCCGGGCGACGAACGCGACCACGATCTCGGCGAGGTCGAGCTCGGCGAGCGGCAGCTCCTCGCGCAGGACGAGCGCGAGCAGGAGGTCGAACGGCCCCTCGAAGGCCTCCAGGTCGAGCTCGAGCTCGCGCACCGGCGCCGGGGCGAGGGCCGGCGCGGCCGCGCGCCTAGGGCCGGAGCGGCCGGGCCGCGGGCCGGGGCGGGGCGTCGTCGGGGCGATCCGGTCTCCCACGGGCTCCTCCGGGCGGGAGGCTAGCGCCCTCAGCGGACGCGGCCGCGCGGGACCGCCATCTTCGGCCCGCGCGGCGGCGCCGCGGGCGTGCGCCCCGCGACCGCCGGCTCCGCGCCGCGGCGCTGGACCCAGACGAAGGCGGCGACCGCGGCGACGAAGCAGCCGGCCGAGACCCAGGCGTTCAGGCGCAGGCCGAGGAGGTGGTGGGCGGGGTCGATCCGGAGGAGCTCCTCGAAGAAGCGCCCGAAGCAGTAGTAGGCGACGTAGAGGCAGAAGAGCCCGGGCGCCCTGAGCGGGAGGCGCCGGGCGGCGAGGAGGAGGAGCGCGACCCCCGCGAGGTCCCAGAGGAGCTCGTACAGGAACGTCGGGTGGAAGGTGGAGTGGCCGAGGTACTGCGGGCAGCACTGGGACACGTGGGCGGCGTCGATCTCGAGGCCCCACGGCAGGCTCGTCGGCTTGCCGAAGAGCTCCTGGTTCCACCAGTTGCCGATGCGGCCGACGCCCTGCGCGAGCAGCAGCCCGGGGGCGGCCGCGTCCATGAACGGGGCGAACCGCTCGCCGGCGCGCCGGACGACCACCCAGCCCGCGAGCGTGCCGAGCAGGATCCCGCCCCAGATCCCGAGGCCGCCCTGCCACACCTCGAAGACGCCCTTCCACTTCGGCGTCGGCACCTCGTCCCACGAGGTGAGGTCGTGGTAGGCGCGCGCGCCGACGACCCCGAACGCCACCCCCCAGACCGCGACCCGCACGACGAGGTCCGGGTCGCCGCCGATCCGCCGCCAGCGGGCGGTCGTGAGCCAGACGCAGAGCAGGATCGCGACGAGGAGCGTCAGCCCGTACAGGTGGACGTGGACCGGGCCGAGGTCGACGATGCCGCTGTGGGGCGAGGGGATCGCGGCGAGCACGCCGCGTAGTCTGCCTACCGGCTCACCGGCTCACGCGGCCGACCGGCTACCGGGGCGGGGACGGGCGCGGCCGGCCCGGGCCGACACGAACGCCGCGAGCTCTCGCGGCTCGAGCGGGCGGGCGAGGAGGAAGCCCTGCCCCCGGTCGCAGCCGTGCTGCTCGAGCAGGGCGAGCTGCGCCTCGTCCTCGATCCCCTCGGCCACCGTCTCGAGCTCCATCGAGCGCGCGAGCTCGACGATCGTGCGGACGACGCGCCGCGACGCGCTCGAGCGCGCGATCTCCGAGACGAAGCTGCCGTCGATCTTGAGGATGTCGAGCGGCAGCTTCAGGAGGGAGGCGAGCGAGCTCAGCCCCGTGCCGAAGTCGTCGATCGCGATCCTCACCCCGGTCGCCTTCAGCCACGCGAGGCGCCGGGCGACGACCTCCGGCTCGCGCATCAGGGCGGTCTCGGTCAGCTCGAGCACGAGCGACGCGGGCGGGAGGCCGGTCGCCTCGAGCACCGCCCGCACCGTGCGCGTGAATCCCGGCCGCTCGAGCTGGACGGCCGACACGTTGACGGCGACGTCGAGCGGCAGGCCGCGGTCGTGCCACTCGCGCGCCTGCGCGCAGGCGGTGGCGAGCACCCAGTCCCCGATCGGCTCGATCAGGCCGGTCCGCTCGGCGATCGGGACGAACGCGCTCGGTCCGAGCACGCCGCGCGTCGGATGGCGCCAGCGGAGGAGCGCCTCGGCGCCGGTCGGCGTCGCGCACGCAAGCGCGAGGAGCGGCTGGTAGAGGAGGAAGAACTCGCTGCGCTCGAGCGCCCCCTGCAGGTCGACCTCGAGCGCGAGCCGCTCGCGGACGGACGCGTGCATCTCCTCGCGGAAGGTCGCGTAGCGGTGCTTCCCGGCTCCCTTCGCCTGGTAGAGGGCGATGTCGGCGTCCCGCAGGAGGTCGCCGGCGGAGCGCCGCTCGCCGGCGGCGATGCCGATGCTCGCGCTCAGCGAGAGCGCCCGCTCGCCGAGGGCGTCGATCCGGAAGGGCGCGGCGAGCACCTCGAGGAGGCGCCGGGCGACCGTCTCCGGCCGCGCCGCGCGCAGGTCGCCCTCGAGCAGCACGACGAACTCGTCCCCGCCCAGCCGGCCGACCGTGTCCGCCCCCCGCATCGCCGCCTTCAGCCGGTCGGCGACGGCCTGCAGGATCTGGTCGCCGGCGGTGTGGCCGAAGTGGTCGTTGACGACCTTGAAGTCGTCGAGGTCGAGGAAGAGCGCCGCGACACCCCCCTGCCGGCGCCGGGAGCGGGCGACGAGCCGCTCGGCGCGGTCGAGAATCAGCGTCCGGTTCGGCAACCCGGTCAGCGGGTCGTGGAGCGCCAGGAGCCGGAGCTCGTCCGCCGTCTCCGCAGCGAGGCGCAGCGCCCGCCCCCGGCTTCGGCTCAGCGTCCCGAGGAGGAAGGCCACGAGCACGGCGGCGCCGATCCCCCCGGCGGCGACGCCGGCCCCCTGGACGTCGGGCGAGAACAAGCCCCACCCCGGCCGGTCGGCGACGGTCACCGTCCAGCGGCCGCCCGCCTCGACCTCGAGCCGGGCGGTGAAGGCGCCCGCGGCCGGGCTGCGCCCGACGGTCGCCGCCGGGACGAGGGTGCCGTACCGCCGTACGCTCGCCGGCCGGCTCGGGCGCGGCCGGGGCAGCCCGCGCGTCCGCGCCACCGAGACGGCCAGATCCGGGTCGGGGGCGATCGCCGCGCCGAGGACGGCGCGGACGTCGAAGACGCCGAGGACGAAGCCGGTCGGGTGCGACGGCCCCACACGCCCGACCGCGGGCGCGCCGCCGGCGCCGACCGGGAGCGCGAAGACGACGACCTGGCCAGCCCCGGGCAGCGCGGCGGCGAAGGCAGTCGGACGCCCGGCGCGTAGGAGCGAGCCGAGACCGGGCGCGGCGCAGTAGTCGAAGCCGGCACCGCCCTCGAGCAGCCGCGGGAGCCCGTGCGAGACGCCGAGCCTGACCAGGCAGTAGCTCGCCCGGACGCCCGCCGGGACGATCCGGAGCCGACCGGGCGGCACCGCGAGGCCCGGCACGGGGTCCCGGCGGAGCAGCGCCTCGTAGCGGCGAAGACCCGACCGGGGCACCCGCACGACGTAGCCGACGCCGTCGACCCCCGTGTACCGGCGCTCCGCGCCCATCGCCCGGTACCAGGCCGCGAGCTCGCCGTTCGTGAGGCCGGGGGTCGTCTCGACGAGCGTCCGGACCGCCGTCGTCAGGTCGTCCATCCGCCGCAGGGCGGTCGTCACGTCCATGCCGGCGATCCCGGCCCGCTGCCGGAACGACTCCTCGGCGTTCGACCGCACCTCCGCCCGCCACGCCGCCGCCGCGAGCAGGGAGACGACGATGCCGGCGCCGAGAACGAGGCAGGGAACGAGGCTCGGGCAGCGAAGCGCTCGCAGGAGCGAGCGCACACGGAGGACCACGGGCATTTGACATTAGTCCTCGCCGCTCCGGCCGAGACCGGGAAGCGCACCCGCTACGGATCGTCGGCCCGGGAAAGCCGCAGCGGTCCGCGCGGCTTTGCCGCACGGAGCGGCGCGCAGGCCCGGTCCGGCGGGCGGCGCCGCGCCTACCGGAGGATCGCGAGCGCGAGCTCGACCGGGCAGCCGGCCTCGAGGAGCTCGATCGCCCGGTGGAGGTCGACGTCCGACCGGGCGGCGAGCTCGCGGGCAGACGCGGGGTCGTAGCCCGCCCGCTCGAGCTCCTCGGCGCGCCAGCGCTCGACGCGCTCCCGCTCGCTCTCGCGTACCTCGGTCGGAGTCTCTGCCGCAGTCATCTCGGGTCCTTCCCGTCCATCTCTTCGGTACAACGACGGCGGAGGTTGAGGGGTTCCCGGGCGGGCAGGCGGAGCGCCGAGCGCCGGGTCGGGGCGGCGCCGCGAGCGCCGGGTCAGGCGAGCGCGGACTCGCCGAGCAGCGCCCGCACCTCCGCGTAGAAGTCCGGCTCGGGCCGGACGCGGAACTTCGGGCCGAGCGCGTAGAGGACCGCGCCGCGGGAGGTGACGCAGTCGACGACCACCGGGCTCTCGCCGGGGAAGTCGCCGATCACCCGCGCGAGCTCCCGGATCGTCCCGGCCCGCGCCCGGGTTGCGTCGATCCGCAGCCGCACCTCGGTTCGGGCGGCGGCCGCCTCGAGCGGCTGGATCGCCTGCGCGATCAGCTTCGTCTCCCCCTCCTTGTGGTCGACACGGCCGCGCACGACGAGGATCCGGTCGGGGACGCAGAGCTCGCTCGCAGCCGCGTACGCGGAGTTGAAGACGACCACCTCGCAGCCGCCCGTGACGTCGTCGAGGCGGAGGAAGGCCATCGGCTCGCCCCGCTTGGTCGTCAGGTGGCGGACCTCGCCGACGATCCCCGCGACCGTGACCGTCTCGCCGTCGCGGCGGCGCTCGAGCTCGGCGAGGGTCGCGTCGGTCTTCGCCCGCAGCTCGTCGCGAAGCGGCGCGAGCGGATGCTCGGAGACGTAGAGCCCGAGCGTCTCCCGCTCGAGCCGGAGGAGCTCGCCGCGGTCGAACTCCTCCAGCGCCGGCAGCGGCGGGTGGTGCCGTCCGGCGGGGGCCTCGTCCTCGCCCAGGTGGCTGAAGAGCGACTCCTGCCCCGCGAGACGGTCGGCATGCCGGCGCTGACCCCACTGGAGCGCCTGCTCGAGCACGGCCAGCATCGCCCGGCGGGTGGCGCCCGTCGAGTCGAGCGCGCCGCACTTGACGAGCGACTCGAGCGCGCGCTTGTTCACGACCGCGGGGTCGACGCGCTCGGTGAAGTCCCAGATCGAGCGGAAGGGGCCACCGTCGGCGCGGGCGCGGACGATCGCGCGGCAGGCGACCTCGCCGACGCCCTTCACCGCGTTCAGGCCGAAGCGGATCTTGCCGCCGACGACGGCGAAGTCGATCTGCGACTCGTTCACGTCGGGGGGCAGCACCTCGATCCCGAGCTCATGGCACGCGTTGACGTAGAAGGGCACCCGGTCCTTCGTGTTCATCACCGAGCTGATCAGCGCGGCCATGTACTCGCACGGGTGGTGCGCGCGCAGGTAGGCGGTGCGGTAGGAGATGAGCGCGTAGCAGGCGGCGTGGGACTTGTTGAACGAGTAGTCCTGCGCCTTCTCCATGTCCTCCCAGAGCTGCGTCGCGACTCGCTCCGACGTCTCGTTGGCGATGCAGCCCTCGATGAACTTGCCCTTCAGGGAGGCCATCAGCGCGTGGTCCTTCTTGCCGATCGCGCGCCGCAGGTCGTCGGCCTCCCCCGGCGAGAACCCGGCGATCTCCTTCGCGATCTGGAGCCCCTGCTCCTGGTAGACGCAGATCCCGTAGGTGCTGCCGAGGATCGGCTTCAGGCGCGGGTCGAGGTAGCTCACCGGCTCCTTGCCGTGCTTGCGGTTCGCGTAGGTCGGGATGTACTGCATCGGCCCCGGCCGGTAGAGCGCGACGAGGGCGATCAGGTCGGCGAACTCGGTCGGCCGCACCTGGCGGAGCGCCTCGCGCATCCCCGCCGACTCGAACTGGAACACGCCGGTCGCCTCGCCGCGGGCGAGCATCTCGTAGGTGGCCGCGTCGTCGAGCGGGATCCGGGTGATGTCGAGGCCGCCGGCGAGCTCGCAGGCCTTGTCGATCACGTCGAGGTTGCGCAGCCCGAGGAAGTCCATCTTCAGCAGGCCGAGCGCCTCCACGTCCTTCATCCCGAACTGGGTGACCACCTCCTGCCCGGCCCCCTTCTGCTGGAGCGGCACGACGTCGATCAGCGGCTCGGCGCCGATCACGACGCCGGCGGCGTGGATCGAGTCGGCGCGCGTGAGCCCCTCGAGCGGGAGCGCCAGCTCGACGATCTCCTTCGCCACCGGGTCGGAGTCGACCGCGCGCCGGAGCTCGGCGCCCGGCTTCAGGCACTCCTCGAGCGTCTGCCCCGGCCCCTCCGGGATCAGCTTCGCGATCCGGTCGACCGTGCCGTACGGCACCTCGAGCACGCGCCCGGCGTCGCGGACGGCGGCGCGCGCCGCCATCGTCGAGAAGGTGATGATCTGGGCGACGCGGTCGCGCCCGTACTTCTCGGTGACGTAGTTGATCACGCGCTCGCGGCCGGCGACGGCGAAGTCGAGGTCCATGTCGGGCATCGACTTGCGGCCCGGGTTGAGGAAGCGCTCGAACAGCAGGTCGTAGCGGATCGGGTCGAGGTCGGTGATCTCCAGGCAGTAGGCGACGAGGCTGCCCGCCGCCGAGCCGCGGCCGGGGCCGACGCTGATCCCGTGCTCCTTCGCGAAGTGGATGAAGTCCCAGACGATCAGGAAGTAGTCGGTGAACCCCATCTCCCTGATCGTCTTCAGCTCGAGGCGCAGGCGCTCGCGGACCTCGTCGGTCGGCGCGCCGTAGCGCTTCGCCAGGCCCTTCTCGCACAGCTCGACGAGGTAGTCGAAGGCGTCGCGGCCGTCCGGGACCGGGAAGCGCGGCAGGAGGATGCGGTCGAGCGCGAGCTCGACGTGGCAGCGCTCGGCCACCTCGAGGGTGCGGCGGAGCGCGTCGCCGTGGCCGGGGAAGTCCCCGGCCATCTCCGCCGGCGTCTTGAAGTAGAAGTGGTCGGTCTCGAACCGCCACCGGTTCGGGTTCCGCAGCGAGTCGCCGGACTGGATGCAGAGGAGCGCCTCGTGCGCGCGCGCGTCCGAGCGGCGGAGGTAGTGGACGTCGCCGGTCGCGACGGTCGGGAGCCCGCGCCGCTCCGCGAGCGCCGCGAGCTGCGGGAGGATCCGCTCCTGGACCGGCAGGTGCGCGTTCTGCAGCTCGACGTAGACGTTGTCGCGGCCGAAGGTCTCGACCAGGCGGTCGAGCTCGGCCTCGGCGTCGGCGGCGCGGCCCTCCTCGAGCGCCCGGCAGACCCGTCCGGAGAGGCAGCCGGAGAGGGCGATCAGGCCCGGCGCGCAGCGCGCGAGCAGCTCCCAGTCGACGCGCGGCTTGTAGTAGTAGCCCTCGAGGTAGCCGAGGCTCGAGAGCCGGATCAGGTTCGCGTAGCCCCGCTGGTCGGCGGCGAGCAGGGTGAGGTGGGCGTTCCCCTTCGTCTGCGCGCGGCGGTCGTCGGCGACGTAGACCTCGCAGCCGATGATCGGCTTCACGCCCTGCCCGCGCGCCTCCTTGAAGAGCTGGACGGCGCCGGCCATGCTGCCGTGGTCGGTCAAGGCGACCGCCGGCATCTCGAGCTCGGCGGCGCGGGCGACGAGGTCCGGGATCCGGCACGCGCCGTCCAGGATCGAGTACTCGGAGTGGACGTGGAGGTGGACGAACGGCGCCTCGGACATACCCGACCAGGGCCAGCCTAGCCCCCGCGTCGGCGGGCCTCCACCGCTGCCGCACCGCCGGGGCGGAGCGTCAGGCTGCGGGCTCGCGCGGCCCCGGGTCGAGCCGGAACGGCGGGTACTCGGGCGTCAGGAAGACCGCGTAGGCACCGGCCCGCCACACCCACCGGTTCAACCCCATGACGACGTCGAAGACGTCGCGGCGGTACGTGTGGCGGAAGAGGAGCAGCAGGCCGGCGACGAGCATCAGCACCCCGAGGACGCCGCCGAAGAAGCGGCCCGGGCCCCCGCTCTCGAGGATGCCGGCGATCACGTACTGCGGGATGCCGAGGAGCCACCAGCCGAGCAGCGGTAGGCCTCGCCGCTGGTGCTCGGGGTAGTCGATCTCGAGCCGGGCCGGGTAGTCCGGAACGGGAGCGAGCGTGAACGGCGGGTAGCGGTCGGTCGCGAGCGCGCTGTAGCCGTAGAACGAGACGCGCCACGTCCACCGCGCGACCCCGACGTTCCAGGCGAAGAGCCCGCGCGGGTAGCGGCCGGTGACGAGGAGCACGAAGAACGCCGCGACCGTCGCGAGCACGAAGGTGATCCAGAGGAAGATCAGGCAGATCCAGTGCGGGATCAGCAGCAGCCACTTCACGAGCCAGAGCCAGCGCGAGAGCTCCGGGTCGAGGTCGCCCTCCAGGCGCACGGGGAAGGGAGCCATGCCCCGATTGTCCACCCTGCGGCGGCGGGCAGGCATCCGTACCGGCCCGCCGCGCCGCCGCGGGAACCTCCGCGCCGGACGCGACCGCCGTGCGCGCGGGGCGCCCGTCTACGATCGGGCCGTGGCCACCGGGACGGACAGCGAACGCACGGCGCGCGAGCCGGCTCGCCCGCCGCGCCTCGCCGACCTGCTCGAGGCGGACACGCTCGAGCGCTTCCTGCGCTACGTCCGCATCGACACCCAGTCCGACCGCGACTCGGACGCCTCTCCGAGCACGCCGGGCCAGCTCGAGCTGGCGCGGCTCCTGCGCGACGAGCTCGCCGGCCTCGGCCTCGCGGACGTCGAGCTCACCGAGCACGGCTACGTCTTCGCCACCCTCCCCGGCCACCCGGCGGCGCCCGTCGTCGGGCTGCTCGCGCACTTGGACGTCAGCCCCGACGCGCCCGGCGCCGGTGTCGAGCCGCAGGTGCACGAGCGCTACGACGGCCGCGAGCTCCCCGCCGGCCTCGGCCCGGCGACCTCGCCGCTCCTGCGCGAGCGGATCGGCCACGCCATCGTCACCTCCGCGGGGACGACGCTCCTCGGCGCCGACGACAAGGCGGGCGTCGCCGAGATCGTGGCGGCGGTCGCCTACCTGCGGGCGCACCCGGAGCTCGAGCACGCCACCGCGCGCCTCGGCTTCACCGTCGACGAGGAGATCGGCCGCGGCACCGAGCACTTCGACGTCGCGCGGTTCGGCGCCGCCTTCGCCTACACGCTCGACGGGGCCGAGGTCGGCACGATCGAGAACGAGACCTTCTCGGCGGTCGAGCTGAAGGTCACGTTCCCGGGGGTCGGCGTCCACCCCGGGACGGCGAAGGGGAAGCTCGTCAACCCGGTCAAGCTCGCCGCGGCCTTCGTCGAGCGGCTGCCGAAGGACACGCTCAGCCCCGAGACCACCGCGGGGCGCGAGGGCTACGTCCATCCGCAGCAGATCGCAGGCGGCCCGGAGGCGTGCACCGTCACCCTCCTCCTCCGCGACCACGACGACGACGCCCTCGCCCGCCACGAGGCGCTCGTGCGCCGGCTCGCCGAGGAGGTCTGCCCGGCGGTCGCCTACGAGCGCCGGGAGCAGTACCGCAACATGCGCGCCGCGCTCGACCGCGTCCCCTGGGTCGTCGACGCCGCGCTGGAGGCGGCGCGGCGGGTCGGCCTCGAGCCGCGGCTCGGGCTCGCCCGCGGCGGCACCGACGGCGCCCGCCTGACCGCGCTGGGCCTCCCGACCCCGAACCTCTACACGGGCGGCAACGAGTACCACTCGCTGCGGGAGTGGATCTCGGTCGAGGACATGGCCCTGAGCGCCGCCACGGTCGTCGAGCTGCTGCGCCTGTGGGCGGAGCCGGGCTGGCGCGACCGCCACGCCGCGGGCCTCGCCCGGGCAGGCGCCGGCCCGCGGCGCTCGTAGGGCGCCGGGCCCGGCGGCGTCCCGCCCGGCCGGGGCGCGGCCGCTCAGGCGGCGAGCCGCGGGAGCTGCACGTCGCTGACGTCGAGCCCGAGCGACTGGGCCATCCGCACCCCGTTCTCGATCTCGCGGCGGAGGCGCGCGATGTCGCGTGCGCGCATCGGCTCGGCCAGCCAGGCGCGCTCGCGCGGCCGCCAGAGCTCGTGCTGGACGAACACGGGCAGGAGGCGGTTCGCCGCCTTGATCAGCTTGTCCTTCGTCCGCTTGCTCGCGCTCGCGAGCAGCACCCGCTCGTACGCCATCCCCGAGCCGTGGTGGATGCCGTCGTCGACAGCGAGGCGGTTGCACATGTCCTCGAGGATCGTCCCGCGGCTCGAGCGCGCGATCAGGCGGAACTTGGGGATGATCAGCCGCTCGAAGAAGACCTGCATCTGGAAGACCTTCTCCTCGAGCGTGTCGGCCTCGAGGGTCATCTTGCAGAGCTGGTCGAGGTACGGGTCGCGCTCGGCGGTGCCGCCGACCATCGAGACGAGCTTGAGCCACGCCTCGGTGTGGCGCGCCTCGTCCTGGACGAGCGTCGTGTAGTAGAGCTTCGCCTCGTGGTGCGGCGCGAGCGCAAAAAGCTGCGCCGCCATCTCGACCGCGAGCTGGTCCGCCTGGAGCTGCTGGGTGATCACCGAGCGCCAGATGTCGCGGCGCCGCGCCTGCTTCTCCGGCGAGCCCTTCGACTCGGGAATCGGCGGCAGCGCGTCCCAGGGGAGGTCGCGGACCTGCCACTCGGCCTTCTTGGCGAGCGCGTAGTAGCGGTAGACCTCGGAGAACTCCTCGCGCGGAGGGCCGTGCTCGATCTCCGTCACGGGAGCGACTCTAGCGCCCCACGCGACCGGCGAGGCCGCCGGCACGCCGGGGAGGGAGACGCCGCTCCCGCCGAGCCCGCGCGCTCGCCCGTCCTCGGCGGGGCGGCCCGGGCCCGAGCGCTAGGCGCGCGCCCCCTGGCGGCCGCGGTTCGGCAGGTGGATCGCCCGGCCGAGCGCGACGAGCCCGGCCTCCTTGATCGCCTCCGACAGCGTCGGGTGCGGCGCGATCCCGTCGGCGACGGTCTCGACGGTCGACTCGGCGTCGATCGCGACCACGCCCGCCTCGACCATGTCGGTCACGTGCGGGCCGACCAGCACGAGGCCGAGCAGCTCGCCGTAGCGGGTCTCGTGGATCGACTTCACCCAGCCGGTCGTCTCGTCCTGCATCACCGCGCGCGCGTTCGCGACCCACGGGAAGCGGCCGACGGCGACCGCGTCGCCGTAGCGCTCGCGCGCCTGCGCCTCGGTGAGCCCGACCGCGGCGACCTCGGGGTCGGTGTAGATCGGGCGCGGCACCGCGGGCTCGTCGATCGCGACGTCCCGCCCGCAGGCGTTCTCGGCCGCGACCTCGCCCTCGCGGAACGCGGTGTGGGCGAGCTGCCAGTAGCCGGCGCAGTCGCCGACCGCGTAGATGTGCGGGACGCTCGTCCGCCGGTGGTCGTCGGCGGCGATCCCGCCGCGCCGGTCGAACTCGACCCCGGCCGCCTCGAGGCCGATCCCCTCGACGAGCGGCGCGCGCCCGACCGCCACGAGCATCAGGTCGGCGGCCACCGTCCCGCCGTCGCCGAGGTGCACCGTGAGCTCGTCGCCGGACTGCTCGACCCGCGTGCACTCCGTCCCGAGGTGCAGCGCGATCCCCTTCCTCGTGAACGCCTTGGCGAGCTCCGCCGCCGCGTCGCCGTCCTCCATCGGGATCAGCCGGTCGAGCAGCTCCACGATCGTCACCTCGCTGCCGAACGTGCGGAAGATCGACGCGAACTCGCACCCGATCACCCCGCCGCCGAGCACGACGAGCCGGCGGGGCACCTCGGTCCGGGCGAGGAGCCCGGTCGAGTCGACGCAGAGGGCGGACTCGAGGCCGGGGATCGGCGGCCGCAGCGGGAACGAGCCGGTGGCGACGATCGCCGACTGGAAGCGCACGTCCTCGCCGCCGTCGACGGCGAGCGTGTGCGGGTCCGTGAACGAGCCGGTGCCCCGGACCCACTCGACCCCGTTCGCCTTGAAGAGCGAGGCGACGCCCTGCGTCATCTGCCGCACGACCCGGGCCTTCCAGTCGTTCGCCGCGGCGAAGTCGAGCTGCGGCTCGCCGACCGCCACGCCGAGCTTCGGGAACGACTCGCGGGCGGCGCGCAGGAACTGCGCCGTCTGCACCCACGCCTTCGTCGGGATGCAGCCGACGCGCAGGCAGGTGCCGCCGAGCTCGGCCTCCCGCTCGACGCAGACCACCCGGGCCCCGAGCTGGGCGGCCCGGATCGCGGCCGTGTAGCCCCCGGGCCCGCCCCCGAGCACCGCGACGTCGCACTCCATGCCTGCGATGCTATGCGACGTGCGGCTCGAGGGGATCCACCACGTGACCTGCATCACCGCGGACGCGCCGGCGAACGTCGCCTTCTACCGGGACACGCTCGGCCTGCGGCTCGTCAAGAAGACGGTGAACCAGGACGACCCGACCGTCTACCACCTCTTCTACGCCGACGACCGGGGCAGCGCCGGGGCCGACATCACCTTCTTCGAGTACCCGGGCGTCCCGCGCGGCCGCGCCGGCGCCGGGATGGTGCATCGCGTCGTCTTCCGCGTCGGCTCGGAGGAGGCGCTCGACTTCTGGGCGCACCGGGTCGGCGGCCGCCGCGAGCCCGGCCGCGTGCTGCTCCACGACCCGGAAGGGCTCGCGCTCGAGCTCGTCGTCGACGACTCCGGCGAGGAGCCGCTCGTCGCCTCGCATCCCGAGATCCCCGCGGAGCTCGCGCTCGCCGGCTTCGCCGGCGTGCGCGCCTACGCGGCCGACCCGGGCCGGAGCGCCACGTTCCTGCGGAGCCTCGGGTTCGAGCCGGGCTGGGTGCTGCGCGGCGAGCGACGCAGCGCCTTCTACGTCTACGACGACCCGCCGCCCGCGCCCGGGCGCGGCGGCGCCGGCACCGTGCACCACGTCGCCTGGGCGTGTCAGCCGGAGGAGCAGGAGGCGTGGCGGGCGCGCGTGGCCGAGGCCGGCGGGCGCCCCACGCCGGTGATCGACCGCTTCTACTTCAGGTCCGTCTACTTCCGGGAGCCGAGCGGCGTGCTGTTCGAGCTCGCGACGCTCGGCGGCCCCGGGTTCACCGCCGACGAGCCGCTCGCCTCGCTCGGCGAGCGCCTCAGCCTGCCGCCCGGCTTCGAGGCGCTGCGCGCCGAGCTCGAGAGCGTCCTCACCCCGCTGCCGTGAAGGTGGCGGAGCGGCCGGCGTCCGGCCGGGCCGAGGGCGCGCTCGTGCTCTTCCACGGCCGCGGGGCCGACGAGTACGACCTGCTGCCGCTGCTCGACGCGCTCGACCCGGAGCGCCGGCTCGACGGCTTCTGCCCGCGCGCGCCGCTCGCGCTCCCGCCCGGGGGCGCGCACTGGTACGTCGTCCCCCGCGTCGGCGCCCCCGACCCCGAGACGTTCGCGGTCGGCTACGGGGCGGCGTGCCGCTTCGTCGACGGGCTCCCGCACGCCCGGGTCGTGCTCGGGGGCTTCTCGCAGGGCGCCGTGCTCGCGCTCGCGGTCGGGCTCGGCGCCGGCCGCCCGCGGCCGGCCGCGGTCGTCGCCTTCTCCGGGTTCGTCCCCGAGGTCGACGGCTGGTCGCTCGGCGAGGGGCCGTGGCCGCCGATCGCGATCGGCCACGGCACCCTCGACCCGGTGATCCCGATCGAGCTCGCGCGCGCGGCCCACGCCCGGCTCCTCGCCGCGGGCGCGACCGTGCTCTACCGCGAGTACCCGCTCGGCCACGGGATCGACCCCGGGTTCGTCGCCGAGCTCGTGCCGTGGCTCAGAAGCGCCGGAGCATCGTGACCGCGCGCGCGCCCTCGTGCACCGGCTCGAACCCCTGCGCCTCGTACTCGGCGACCTCGGCGCTCGCGCGCTCGACCGAGACCGAGAGCCCGGGGTAGGCGTCGGCGCGCGCGAGCTCGAGGAGCCCGGCGAGCAGCTCCCGGCCGATGCCCTCGCCCTGCCGCGAGGGGACCACGACCACCGTCAGCTCGGGCGTCTCGGCGTCGACGAACCCGAACCCGGGCGCCGACGCGCGGAAGAGCCGGAACCAGCCGGCGCCGACGCGGTGGCCGGCGTCCATCGCGACGAGCGCCGTGTCCCCGGGCCGCCCCCAGCCCTCGACGTAGCGGCCGATCGGGACGTCGGCGGTGTCGAACACGTTCACGTGCCAGTTGTACGCGTGGACGAGCAGCGACCGCATGAACGGCACGTCCTGCTGGCCGCCCCGGCGGATCACGGTCATTCGAGCGGCTGCGAGAGCTGCACGCGGTTGCCGTCCGGGTCGTACACGTCGACGAGGCGGAGCTGCCCCGCGACCTCGACGACGGTGCCGACCCGCACCCCGGCCGCGCGCAGCCGGTCCGCCTCGGCCTTCACGTCGGCGACGTCGACCGTGGCGACGCCGCCCGCCGGGTCGGGATCGCCGTGCGTGACCGCGATGTGCATGCCGCCGTGCGACAGCGTCGCCCAGCGCTCGTCGAAGTCGACGAACGTCGCCTCGAAGCCCAGCGCGGTCTTGTAGAAGCCGAGGGCACGGGCGAAGTCGCGGACCTGGTAGACGACGCGCGGCTCGACGCTCACAGCGCGAGGGCGGGCTCCTCGAGGAAGGTCTTGACGGTCCGCAGGAACTGGGCGGCCTCGGCGCCGTCCACCGCCCGGTGGTCGACCGTGAGGGTGACGGTCATCGTCGGACGCACGACCACCTCGCCGTCGCGGACGACCGGCCGGGCATCGGTCGCGCCGACGGCGAGGATCGCCGCCTGCGGCGGGTTGAGCACCGCGGTGAACTGCTCGACCCCGTACATGCCGAGGTTGGAGATCGTGAACGTCCCGCCCTCGAGGTCGCGCTGCGCCAGCCTGCCGGCGCGCGCCCGGTCGACGAGGGCGGCTCGCGCCCGCGCCGTCTCGGCGAGCGAGAGCCGCTCCGCCGCGCGGATCACCGGGACGACGAGGCCGTCCGGGGCGGCGACCGCGAGCCCGATGTCGGCGGTCGAGAACCGGAGGAGCGCCTCGTCGGTGAAGCGGACGTTGACGTCGCGGTGCCGCCGAAGCGCCGTCGCGCAGACCCGGACGAGCAGGTCGGTGACGGTGACGCGCACGTCCGGGTCGAGCTCCCGCGCCCGGGCGAGGAGCGCGGTCGCGCGGGTCATGTCCGCCGAGGCGGTGAGCTGGAAGACGGGCGTCGTCCAGGCGGCCGTGAGCCGGCGCGCGATCGTCGCCCGCACCTTCGTCAGCGGCACCACTTCCGCCTCGGCGGGGACGTCCGCCGGCGCGGGCGGCGCGGCCGCGGGGGCGGGCGCCGGCGCCCGCTCGACGTCCTCGGCGACGATCCGGCCCTCGGGCCCGGTCCCGCGGAGCGCCGCGAGCTCGACGCCGCGCTCGCGGGCAAGGCGGCGGGCGAGCGGGGAGGCCTTGACGCGGCCGCCGGTGCCGCTGGCGCGGCGGCCCCCGCCCGCCCGCGCCGCGACGGGGCCTCCGGGCGCGCCGGCGGGCGCCGCGACCGCCGCGCCCGCCCCGGCGCCGGCCGGGGCCGAGACCGTGGCCGCCGCGACCGCCTCGCCCTCCTCCCCGATCAGGCCGATCGTCTCCCCGACCGGGACCTCGCCTTCGTGGACGGCGATCCGAAGCAGCACGCCGCTCGCCTCCGCCTCGACCTCCTGCGTCGCCTTGTCGGTGTCGACCTCGAACAGCGGCTCGCCCTTCTCGACCCGCTCGCCCTCGGCCTTCAGCCACCTGACGATCCGCCCTGCCTCCATCCCCTGGCCGAGCCGGGGCAGCCGCACCTCGCTCGTCAACGCACCCGCACCTCCTCTGCGAGGCGCCGGCCGGCCGGCGCCTCAGTCGACACGCGCCACCGTCCGCCGGATGGCGGCGAGCACGTCCTCCGGCTGCGGCACGAGGTAGCGCTCCATCGGCGGGGCGAACGCGAGCGGCGCGAACCGCGCGCCGACCCGCTCGACCGGGGCGTCGAGCCAGTCGAAGGCCTGCTCCTGGAGCACTGCGACGACCTCCGCGCCGAAGCCCATCCGCGTCACCGCCTCGTGCGCGACCACGGCCCGGTTCGTCTTCTGCACCGACCGCACGAGCGTGTCGACGTCGAGCGGCTGCAGCGTCCGGGGGTCGACGACCTCCACCGAGATCCCGTCCTTCTCCGCCTCGGCCGCCGCGGCGAGCGAGCGGTGGACGAGCGGGCCCGTGGCGATCACCGTCACGTCCTCGCCCTCGCGCACCACCCGCGCCTGCCCGAGCGGCACGGGCTCGAGCTCCTCCGGCGCCTCCTCCCGGACCGGGTAGAGCAGCCGGTGCTCGAAGAAGAGCACCGGGTTGTCGTCGTAGATCGACGACCAGAGGAGCCCGCGGGCGTCGGAGGGGTGCGACGGGAACACCACCTTGAGGCCGGGGACGCCGACGAACCAGGCCTCGACCTGCTGCGCGTGCTGGGCCCCCGGCGACCAGCCGGCGCCGCCCTGGGTGCGGATCGTCAGCGGCACCTTCACCTGCCCGCCCGACATGTACCGGTGCTTGGCCGCCTGGTTCACGATCTGCTCCATGGCGAGCGAGAGGAAGTCCTCGTACATGATCTCGACGACCGGGCGCATCCCCTGCATCGCGGCCCCGATCCCCGCGCCGACGATCGCCGTCTCCGAGATCGGGGTGTTCCGGACCCGCTCCGCGCCGAACTCCTCGAACAGCCCCTGGGTGACGCCCATCGAGCCGCCCATCTCGGCGATGTCCTCGCCCATCAGGAACACGTCCTCGTCGCGGCGCATCGCCTCCACGAGCGCCTGCCGCACCGCGGCGCGGTAGGTCAGCTCAGGCATAGACGTTCTTCAGGGCGTCCTCCGGCTGCGGGTCGGTGCCGCCCTTCGCGAACTCGACCGCGGCCTCGACGATCCCCCGCACCTCGGCGTCGAGCGCCTCCCACTCCTCGGCGGAGACGCCCAGCCGCTCGCGCAGCCGCACGAGCGGGTCCTGCGCGGCCGCCTCCGCGCGGTCCTCCTTCGACCGGTAGACCTGCGCGTCGCCGATGTAGTGCCCCTCCATCCGGTACGTCTCGACGTCGAGGAAGACGGGACCGTCGCCGCGCCGCACCCGCTCGAGCGCCTCCTTCGTCTTCTCGTAGACCTCCTCGACGTCCTGGCCGTCGACCTTCACCGCCGGCATGCCGTACGCGAGCGCGCGCTTCGACATGTCGTTCCAGACCGGCGAGTGCTGCCATCCCGGCGTCGACTCCGCCCACTCGTTGTTCTCGCAGAAGAAGAGCGTCTTCGTCTTCCAGAGCTGGGCGAGGTTGAGCGACTCGTGGAACGCCCCGGTGTTCGTCGCGCCGTCGCCGAAGAAGGCGACGGCGACGCGCGGCTCGTCGCGCAGCTTGAACGCGAGCCCGGCGCCGACCATCGCCGGCAGGCCGCCGCCGACGACCGCGTTCGCCCCGAGGTTGCCCCGCTCGACGTCGTACAGGTGCATCGAGCCGCCGTAGCCGTGCGAGCAGCCCTCGAGCTTCCCGTACAGCTCCGCCATCACGAGGTTCGGGTGCGTGCCGCGCGCGAGCGTGTGCCCGTGCGCGCGGTGCGTGGACGCGAACACGTCGCCGTCCTCCATCGCCTCGCACGCGCCGACCTCCGCGGCCTCCTGCCCGATCGCGACGTGCAGGAAGCCGGGCAGGTCTCCCGCGCGGAAGCGCTCCTCCACCTTCTCCTCGAACCGCCTGATCAGCAGCATCTCGCGGAGAAAGTCGCGCAGCCGCTCCTCGGACACGCCTCGCCGCTTCTCGACCTTCGCCACGTCGCGTTTGAGTGTACTTTTGCCGCGTGCGGCTGGGCACCCAGTGGGACGCGCTCGGTGCGGAGGCGGGCGAGGCTCGGATCCGACTCACGCTCGAGGAGGCGGAGCGCGCGGACCGCGCCGCCCAGCTCCTCGCCCCGCTCCAGCCGCTCCGCTCCGGCGCCGCCGAGCTGACGTTCCAGGCCCCCGTGCGGAGCGCGGCGGTCAAGCGCCTGCTCGAGCGGCTCGACCGGGAGCGGATCCACGGCGTCGTCGCGGTGGTCGCCTCGGATCCGGCGCCGGCCCGCCCGCCGGCGCCGCCGGCGCCGGCGCTGCGCGCGTCGTGGGACGCCGCGCTCGCCGCGCTCCCTCCCGACTGGAGCGACCTGCTCGCCGAGCTCGAGCTCTCGTCCTCCGACGACCTCGACCGAGCGGCCGTGCGCCTGGCGCCGCTCAACCCCCGCCGCGACGGCGCGCGCGTCGCCTTCCGCTTCCGCTCGGCGCGCAGCTTCGGCTACGGCGCCTCGCCGCAGATGGTGCGGCGCTGCCTCGAGCGCCTGGACGCGGACCGCATCCGCGGCTCGGTTCGCGTCCTGCGCGTCCTCTGCGACACTCGCCCCGTGCAGACCCAGGGTCCGGTGTGGCAGCTCGGCGGGAGGACCGTGTGAGGCGGTTCCGCGCCGCCGCGCGGGAGACGGCCGAGCACGCGGGCACGCTCGCGCGCCTCGAGCTCGAGCTGCGGCGGCTGGAGCTGAAGCGCAGGGCGACCGCGGTCGGGGTCGGCGCCGGGCTCGGGGCCGGCGCCGCGCTGCTCGCGCTCCTCGCGCTCGGCTTCGCGCTCGCCGCGGCCGCAGCGGCGCTCGCCGCCGCCGTTCCGCTGTGGGTCGCGCTCCTCGTCGTCGCGGGGGGCCTCCTCCTGCTCGCCGGCGTCCTCGGCGCCGTCGCCGCCTCGAAGCTGCGCTGATGCCGGCCCGGGAGGAGCGCACGCCGGAGGAGGTGCGGAGCGAGATCGCGCGCGAGCGCGCGCAGCTCTCGCGCTCGGTCGAGGAGCTGCGCGCGGACGTCGTCCCGCTGCTGCGGCGCGCGGGCGCGGCGGTCGGGGCCCTGCTCGCGGTGAGGGCGATCCGGCGCCTCCGCCGCCGCGGCGGCTAGGAGCGCAGCGCGCCCCCGAAGCGGCGGCCGATCTCGGCCACGATCGCGTCGCGCAGGCGCGCCGCGTCCTCGTCGGTGAGCGTGCGCTCGGGCGACTGGTAGGCGACCGAGAACGCGACCGACTTGCGGCCCGCCCCCACCTGCTCGCCCCGGTAGACGTCGAACACGCGGAGCTCGCGCAGCTCCGGCCCGGCCGCCTCGCGCGCCGCGGCGACGAGGTCGCCGACCGGCACCTCCTCCGGGACGACGACCGCGATGTCCTGGCGCACTGCGGGGTAGCTGATCACGTCCTCGTAGGTGACCGGCTCGCGCGCGGCGGCGAAGAGGTCGGCGAGGTCGAGCTCGAACGCCCCCCACGTACCCTCGAGCTCCCGGGGATGCAGCTCGCCGACGACGCCCGCGGGCGTCCGCGCCGTCTTGCCCGGGTGCAGGAGCGGGTGCGTCGTCCGCTCGAACGCCGGCGCGGCCTTGAGCGACGCGTAGAGCGCCTCGACGACGCCCTTCACGTGCAGGAAGCCGCCTTCGCAGACGCCCGCGACCCGCAGCCGCTCCTCCGGGAGGTCGTCCCCGTCGAGGTACACGCGGGCGACCTCGAAGAGCGCGATCGAGCGCGCGCCGGCGTCGACGTTCCGGCGCGCCGCCGCGACGAGGCTCGGCAGAAGCGACGTTCGGAGGGCGGTCAGCTCGACCGAGATCGGCTCGGGCAGCTTCCACCTCGTGTCGCCCTCGGGGACGAGGCTCGGCGTGTAGACCTCGGCGAAGCCGAGCCCGACGAGCGCGTCCTCGACCCGCCGCCGCAGCTGCTGCTCGCGCGTGAGCGCGCCGAACAGCTCCCGCCGCGCGGGCAGCGTGAACGGGACGTCGTCGAGCCGGAAGCGGGCGATCTCCTCGATCACGTCCACCTCCCGGGTGACCTCGCGCGCCCGCCAGGTGGGGACGACGAGCGTCTCGCCGTCGCGCTCGAAGCCGAGGCGCGCGAGCAGCGCGTACTGGTCCGGCGCCGGCGTGACGACGCCGATCAGCTCGTCCGCCCGCTCGGGCCGGTAGCGGAGGCGCGGGCGCTCCGGCAGGCCCCGGTGGGCGTCGGTGTCGGCGACCCAGCGCGCGCCGGTCAGCTCGAGCAAGAGCGTGGTCGCGAGGTCGGCGGCGGGCAGCGCCGCGTACGGGTCGACGCCCTTCTCCCACCGGTTCGAGCTCTCGGTGCGGAGGCGGTGCCGCTCGGAGGAGCGGTAGATGCCGTACGGCTCGAAGTTCGCCGACTCGAGCAGCACCGTCGTCGTCGCGTCGCCGATCTCGGTCGCCTCGCCGCCCATGATCCCGGCGAGCGCGATCGCGCGGTCGGCGTCGCAGATCAGCAGGTCGTCGGCGGAGAGCTCGCGGTCGACCCCGTCGAGCGTGCGCAGCCGCTCGCCCGGCGCGGCGCGCCGGACGACGATGCGCTGCTCGTGCAGCGCCGCCAGGTCGAAGGCGTGCAGCGGGTTGCCGAGCGCGAGCATCACGTAGTTCGTCACGTCGACGACGTTCGAGATCGGGCGCATCCCGGCGGCGTGGAGGCGCGCCCGCAGCCACACGGGCGACGGCCCGACCCGGACGTCGTCGAACACGCGCCCGATGTAGCGCGGGCAGCCCGCGGCGTCCTCGATCCGGATGTCGACGCCGCGCTCGGGCCGCGCCCGGGCGGGCGCGGCGGGGAGCGGCGCGAGCGGCAGGTCGTAGAGGGCGGCGACCTCGCGGGCGAGCCCGTAGACGGACTGCAGGTCGGCGCGGTTGCCGGTCGCCTCGACGAGGAGCACCGCGTCGACGAGCGGCAGGCAGTCGGCGAGCGGCGTGCCGGGCTCGGCCGCCGGCAGCACCATGATCCCCGCGTGGTCGGGCCCGAGCCCGACCTCGTCCTCGGCGAGGATCATCCCGTCCGAGACCGCGCCGCGGACCTCCCGCCGCTCGAGCCGGAGCCCGGTCGGGAGCACCGCGCCGGGAAGCGCGACCCCGACCGTGTCGCCGACGCCGAAGTTCCAGGCGCCGCAGACGATCGAGCGCGGCTCGCGCTCGCCGACGTCCACCTGCACGAGCTGCAGCCGGTCGGCGTTCGGATGCTCGGCGACGGCGACGACGCGGCCGGCGCGGAAGAGGCCGAGGTTGCCGCCCTCGTCGGCGACGCCCCGCGGCTCGATCCCCTCGATCTCGGCCGAGGAGACCGAGAGCCGCGTCGCGAGCTCCGGGAGCGGCATCTCGATCGGGACGTACTCCGCCAGCCAGGAGACGGGGACCCTCAAAACTGGCGCAGGACCCGCAGGTCCCCCTCCCAGAGCACGCGGATGTCGGGGATGTCGTGGCGGAGCTGTGCGGTGCGCTCGAGCCCGCAGCCGAACGCGAACCCCCGCCACCGCTCCGGGTCGAGGCCGACGTTCGCGAACACCTGCGGGTCGACCATGCCCGCCCCGCCCATCTCGATCCAGCCGGTGAGCTTGCAGGTGCGGCAGCCAGCGCCGCCGCAGATCCCGCAGGAGACGTCGGGCTCGATCGACGGCTCGGTGAACGGGAAGTAGTGCGTCCGGAAGCGGACGCGCCGCTCGGGCCCGTACAGCGCCCGCATCACGTGCAGGAGCGTCCCCTTCAGGTCGGCGAGGGTCAGCCCCTCGTCGACCGCGAGCCCCTCGAACTGGTGGAAGATCGGGTAGCGCGTGGCGGTGATCGCGTCGCGCCGGTAGACCCGGCCGAGCGAGACCATGTAGATCGGCGGCTCCTTCTCCTCGAGGACGTGGATCTGCGACGGGCTCGTCTCCGTCCGCAGCACGCGCGTCTCGTCGAAGAAGAAGGTGTCGCGCGGCGACCGGGCCGAGTGCGTGGGCGGGAACGCGAGCTTGTCGAAGTTGTACTCGACGGTCTCGACCTCGCGGTCGTCGCGCACTTCCCAGCCGAGGCCGAGGAACGCGTCCTCGACCGCCCGCCGCACCTGGGTGATCGGGTGCAGGTGGCCGAGCGGAAGCTCCTCGCCGGGGAGGGTGACGTCGATCACCTCCTCCCGCAGCCGGCGCTCGAGCTCCTCGTCGGCGAGGGCGCGCTCCCGCTCCGCGACCGCGGCCTCCAGTCGCCGGCGGATGCCGTTCAGCAGCATCCCGCTCTCGCGGTCGCGCACGCGGCGGAGGGCGAGCGCGAGCTCGCTCCGGCGGCCGAGGTAGCGGACGCGCGCCTCCTCGAGCGCCGCGCTCGTCGCCGCCGCCGCGAGCGCCGCCTCCGCCTCACGCTCGTACTCCCGCCAGTCGGTCATCGCCGGGGCACCATACCCGCGTGTCCGCCTACGACCGGATCGCAGCGCTGTACGACCCGTGGTCGGCGAGCGTCGTCGAGGACATCGACTTCTACGTCGACGAGGCGGTGCGCTCCGGGGGGCCCGTGCTCGAGCTCGCGGTCGGCACCGGGCGGATCGCGATCCCGACCGCGCGGGCCGGGATCCGCGTCACCGGCGTCGACTCCTCGGCCGGGATGCTCGCGGTCGCGCGCGAGCGCGCCGCGCAGGCGGGCGTCGAGCTCGACCTCCGGCTCGGGGACCTCCGCGACCCCCCGGTCGAGGAGCGCTTCGGGTTGGTGACGATCCCGTTCCGCTCCCTCCTGCACATGGAGACGGACGCCGACCGCCGCGCGGCGCTTCGCGCGGTGCGCGCCCGCCTCGTCGAGGGCGGACGGTTCGTCTTCGACGTCTTCACGCCCGCGCCGGACGACATCGCCGACACCCACGGCCGCTGGCTCGAGCGCGAGCCGGGGATCTTCGAGCGCGCCGACTGGGACGAGCGCCGCCGCACGCTCGTCCTGCACGTGGCCGGCGAGGGCGGCGCGGAGGCCGAGCTCACCCTCGCCTGGCTCCCGGTCGAGGAGTGGCGGGCGCTGCTCGAGGAGGAGGGCTTCGTCGTCGAGGGCCTGTACGGCTGGTTCGACCGCACGCCGTACGCCGGGCAGGAGGACTCGATCTGGGTCTGCCGGAGGGCCGAGGAGCCGGGAGCGGGCGGCGGCGCGGACGCGCCGCCGGCTCACAGCGGCTCGACCGGGTCGCCGACCCGCACCCGCCCCGGCGCCTCGACCTCGAGGTAGACGCCGAAGTCGAGCTTCTTGCCCTCGCGGAGGCCGCGGTAGCTCCTGATCCCGCCGAGCGTGTCGAGCGTCGGCACCCCGGTGTCGGGATCGTGCGTCGTCACCGCGCAGCGAGCGACGGGCCCGACGACGCGCGCGAGCGCCTCGCCGAGCCGCACGCGCCGCCAGCCGTCCTCGGCGTGCGGCGCCGCGCCGTCCACCTCGAACAGCATCCGGAAGCGCCGCGCGTCGACCTCCGCCCCGAGCTCCTCGCCGAGCCGCGCGCACGACGCGCGCGAGACGAGCGTGCCGACGTGCACGTCGGTGCCGGTGCCCGGCTCGTCGGTGCGCACGAGCTGGAGGTGCTCGCCGACGTAGTCGGAGAGCGCCTCCGCGAAGGGGCCGAGGACGAGGTGCCCGGCCACCCGCCGCCCCCAGAAGCTCGTCGTCACCGCCTCCCCGAGCTCGACCTCGCCGCCGAGCTCGCGCCCGTCCGGGAACCGCAGCGTCAGCCGGCCGTCCGCCGCCTCCGCCCGGACGCGGACGAGCGGGCCGAAGTCCTTGCCGTTGAAGAGCCGCCAGCCGGAGACGAGGTAGTAGCGGCGGTCGCCGTCGACGCCGCGCTCGGTCAGCTCGACCTCGTCCGGATGGTGGAGCCCGAGGCCCTTCACGGGGGTGACGTTGATCCGCGCGACCTTCACCTCGCCGGATTCTGCCGACGCCACTCGTAGAGCGCGACCGCACCCGCCGCCGCGACGTTCAGCGACTCGGCGGCGACCGGGATCGTCGCGTCGACGTCGCGCGGGACGGCGGGCGGAAGCCCGGTGCGCTCGCCGCCGAGCAGGAAGGTCACCGGCCCGCGCAGGTCGAGCGCGCCGAGCGGCGCGCCGCCGTGCGCGACGAGCGCCACCCGCTTCTCCCACCGTGTTACCATGGTAACACGGTGGGAGGAGGAGGAGGAGGAGAGCAGGGGGACGCGCCAGATCGAGCCGGCCGACGCGCGGAGCGCCTTCGGCGAGGTCGGGTCCGCACAGCCGGGCCCGAGGACGACGGCGGCGCCGAACGCATCCGCCGAGCGGACGAGCGCGCCGACGTTCCCGGGGTCGCCGACCCCGTGCAGCTCGAGCCTCGCCGCCCACGCCGCGGCCGTGCCCGCGGCGGGCGCCGGGCCCGGCAGGTGCGCGCGCCGGTAGACGCCGATCACGCGCGGCGGATGGGCGGCGGTCGAGACCTCGGCGAGCAGGGAGGCCTCGACGTCCGAGCCCGCGGCGAGGAGCTCGACCGGCCGGACGCCGGCCGCCGCCGCCGCGGCGACGGCGTCCTCGCCCTCGACAAAGAAGAGCCCGAGCCTCTCGCGCCAGCGCCGCTCGTGGAGCCGGCGGAGGCGACGCGCGACGCACTCGCGCGAGCGGCAGGGGACGCCGATGCGGCCGCAGCGGCCGTCCGCGCGCGAGCAGCGCCCCGGGCGCCGCGACGCTCCCGCCGCCACGGGCGCCGACGCTCAGGCGGCGCCGGGCGACGTCGCCGCGGGCAGCGCGGCCTTCGCCTGCGCGGCGAGCCTGCCGAAGGCCTCCGGGTCGCTCACGGCGAGGTCCGCGAGCACCTTGCGGTCGAGCTCGACGCCGGCCGCCTTCAGGCCGGCGACGAACTGGTTGTAGGAGAGCCCGTGGGCGCGCGCCCCCGCGTTGATGCGCATGATCCACAGCCGGCGGAACGTGCGCTTCTTGACCTTGCGGTCGCGGTAGGCGTAGACGAGCGAGTGCTCGACCTGCTCCTTCGCGTACCGGTAGTTCGTGCTCTTGAGGCCCCAGTACCCCTTCGCCTGCTCGAGCACCTTGCGCCGCTTCTTGCGCGCGTGCACGGAACGCTTGACGCGGGGCATCGCCTACCCCTTCCCCAGGAGCCGCTCGACCCTGCGCCTGTCCGCGGGCGCGACGGGCAGGTCCTTACTGAACGCCCGCTTCAGCTTCGGTGACTTGTGCTCGAGGTTGTGGCTCTGCCGCGCCTTTCGGCGCAGCAGCTTCCCGGTGCCCGTCACCTTGAAGACCTTCTTCGCTCCTGAGCTGACTTTCTGCTTCGGCATCTCGCTTCACCCCTGCGTTCTTCGTCGGCGCCAGAACCATCGTCATGTTGCGGCCCTCGAGCAGCGGCTGGATCTCGACCGTGCCGATGTCCTTGACGTCCTCGGCCAGCCGCATGAGGAGGTCGCGCCCGCGGTCCGGATGCTCGCGCTCGCGCCCCCGGAACATGATCGTAACCTTCACCTTCGCCCGCTGGTTGAGGAAGCGGGCGACGTGGCCCTTCTTCGTCCCGTAGTCGTGGTCGCCGATCTTCGGCCGGAGCTTGATCTCCTTGACGGTGATCTGCGTCTGGTGCTTGCGCGCCTGCTTGGCCTTCTGCTCCTGCTCGTAGCGGTACTTGCCGTAGTCCATGACCTTCGCCACGGGCGGATCGGCCTGCGCAGCCACCTCGACGAGATCGAGTCCCTTGCCGTACGCGTACGCCCGCGCCTCCTCCGTCGGCTTGATCCCGAGCTGCTGCCCCTCCTCGCCGATCAGGCGCACGCGAGGCGCGCGGATCGCGTCGTTGATCCGCGTCTGCGGCTCCGGGCGACGCGGCGGCTCGAAGGGGCCTCGCCGCGGCCTCAAATCGTCGTCACCAAGCTCGTGTCGTCCTCCTTTGCAGACGAAAACGCCGCTGGCAGGCAGCGGCGCATCAGGTTCCTCGAACCGCGTCGGTTGAACCTCCGGAGCCTCGCGGCGGGAGGTGAGGAGACGGTCACGCCCCTGCTTGCCAGGGGATCAGCGTAGCAAGCTTGTCGAGGAACGCCAGGAGCGAGAGCGTCGACTGGCCGCCTCCCCGCTCCCGGACGGCGAGCGCCGCGTCCGACTCGCGGTCGCCGTAGACGACCGTGAACGGGACCTTGTCGAGCTCGGCCTTCCGGATCCGCTTGCCGACCGTCTCGTCGGAGTCGTCGACCTCGACCCGGTAGGGGATGCGGGCCGCGAGCTCCCGGGCGGGCGCCCGGTGCGCCTCGCCGACCGGCACCACGCGCACCTGCACCGGCGCGAGCCAGAACGGGAAGGCGCCGCCGTAGTGCTCGGTGAGGATGCCGATGAAGCGCTCCATCGAGCCGTACAGCGCCCGGTGGATCACGTACGGCGTGTGCTCCTCGTTGTCGGCCCCCATGTAGCGGCAGCCGATTCGGGCCGGCATCTGGGCGTCGAGCTGGATCGTCCCGATCTGCCAGGGGCGGCCGAGCGAGTCGGTCATGTGCAGGTCGATCTTCGGCCCGTAGAAGGCGCCGTCGCCCTCGTTCACGCGGTAGTCGAGCCCGCGGCGCTCGAGCGCGGCCCGGAGCGCGCCCTCGGTGAAGTCCCACTCCTCGTCCGACCCGAGCTTGTCGTCGGGCCGGGTGGAGAGCTCGAAGCTCGCGTCGAGCTCGAACAGGTCGTAGAGGTAGGCGGCGTAGTCGAGGCAGCCGAAGACCTCGTCCTCGATCTGCTCGCGGGTGACGAAGATGTGCGCGTCGTCCTGGGTCACGATCCGGACGCGGGTGAGCCCGTGCAGCGCCCCGGCGAGCTCGTTGCGGTGGAGCGGGGCGGCCTCGGCGTAGCGGAGGGGCAGGTCGCGGTAGGAGCGAAGGGCGGAGGCGAACAGCCACATGTGGCCCGGACAGTTCATCGGCTTGATCGAGTAGGTGTGGTCCTCGCCCGGGATCACGAACATGTGGTCGCGGAACTTCTCCCAGTGCCCCGACCGCTCCCACAGCGCCTTGTCGTAGATGAGCGGCGTCCGCACCTCGAGGTACCCGCGCCGCGCGTTCTCGCGGCGGCGCACGTCCTCGAGCGCGTTCCAGATCACCATCCCCTTCGGATGCCAGAACGGCGAGCCCGGGGAGATCTCGTCGAGGTGGAACAGGTCGAGCTGCACGCCGAGCCGCCGGTGGTCGCGCCGGCGCGCCTCCTCGAGCCGGGCGAGGTACGCGTCGAGGTCCTCCCGGGTGTAGAAGGCGGTGCCGTAGATGCGGGTGAGCTGGGTGTTGCGCTCGTCGCCCCGCCAGTACGCACCGGCGAGGCCCGTGAGCTTGAACGCCTTGATCGGCCGCGAGTCCTGCAGGTGCGGGCCACGGCAGAGGTCGGTGAAGTCGCCCTGGGTGTAGAGCGAGATCTCCCCCTCGGCGGCGTCGACGAGCTCGACCTTGTACGGCTCCTGCTCGGCGAGGAAGCGGCGGCGCGCCTCCTCGCGGGAGACCGCCTGCCGCGTCCAGGTGCGCCCCTCCTCGAGCTCGCGGCGGACCTCCGCCTCGATCCGCTCGAGGTCGGCCTCCGTGATCGGCTCGGGGAACTCGAAGTCGTAGTAGAAGCCGTTCTCGATCGGCGGCCCGATCGCCACCTTCACCCCCGGGTAGAGGCGGCGCACCGCCTCCGCGAGCAGGTGCGCGCTCGAGTGGCGCAGGACGGCGAGCGCGTCGGGGTCGTCCTTGTCCCGCGTCGTCAGGATCTGGATCGGCTGTCCGTCCTCGAGCGGCGCGCGCAGGTCCTGCACCCGCCCGTTCGTCCGGACGAGCACGGCCTCGGCGGCGAGCTTCGGGCCGAGGGCGCGCGCGGCGTCGAGGCCGGTGGCGCCGTCCGGCAGCTCGAGCTCGCTCCGGTCGGGAAGGAGCACCCGCACGGGCGCAAGGATACGTGCGGGTTCGTGCCCCTCCCTCGCACGGCTGCGATATATCGGGTACTATCTCGACATGCACGGCGAGGACCGGCTCTTCGTCTTCGGCCCGCCCGCGGCGGCGCCGTTCCCGGGCGGGCCGTTCGGGCCGCGGCTCGGCCCCGGCGGCTTCCGCCGCCTCCGCCGGCGGATGCGGCGGGGCGACGTCCGCGCCGCGATCCTGCTCCTGCTCGAGGCGGAGCCCCGGAACGGCTACCAGCTCATGCAGGAGATCGAGCAGCGCTCGGACGGCGCCTGGCGGCCGAGCCCCGGCTCGGTGTACCCGGCGCTCCAGCTCCTCGCCGACGAGGGCTTGATCCGCGGCGAGCAGCGCGAGGGCGGCACCGTCTACGCGCTCACCGACGCCGGGCGCCGGCACCTCGACGAGAACCGCGAGCGCTTCGGCGAGCCGTGGCGGCTCGCGGGCGAAGGCGTGCCCGACGACGTCCGCGAGCTGATGCGCCTGGCGCTGCAGGTCGGGATCGCGACGCGGCAGGTGGCGCAGGCCGGGACCGAGGAGCAGCGCAGGGCCGCGTCCGAGCTCCTCGCCGAGACGCGCCGCAGGCTCTACGGCATCCTCGCCGAGTAGCGCAGACTGCGCGGCATGGCGCTGCGCCGCCGGCTCCCGCCCGCGCTCCGGCACCGCGACTACGCCCTCTACTGGGCATCGATCGTCCCGACCGCGTTCAGCGAGCAGATGGTGGTGGTCGCGGTCGGCTGGCAGGTGTACGCGATCCACCGCTCGGCCTTCGACCTCGGGCTGATCGGGCTGATGGCGTTCGTCCCGATGCCGCTGCTCGCGCTGCCGGCGGGACACCTCGCCGACCGCGTCCCCCGCTCCCGCGTGCTCGCCCTCTCCTACCTCGTGCAGCTCGCCGTCGCCGCGCTGCTCCTCGTCGTCACCGTCGAGGGCGCGCGCGCGCTCTGGCCGTTCCTCCTGCTCGCGCTCGCCACCGGCGCCGGGATCGCGCTCGGGGCGCCGGCCGGCCGCGCGCTCTCCCCGTCGCTCGTCCCGCTCGAGCTCGTCCAGAGCGCGGTCACGCTCCGCTCGATCGCCTTCCAGGCCTCGATCGTCGGCGGGCCGGCGCTCGGCGGCGCCCTCTTCGCGCTCTCGCCGCGAGTCGTCTACGTCACCGCGGCCGCGCTCGCCCTCGTCGGCGTCGGCTGCATCGCCGCGGTCCGCGACCCGGTCCGGGAGCGCGGCGAGGGCGGCGCCACGCTCGACACGCTCCTCGCCGGCGTGCGCTTCATCCGCTCGACCCCGATCATCCTCGGCTCGATCTCGCTCGACCTCTTCGCCGTCCTCTTCGGCGGAGCCGAGGCGCTGCTGCCGCTGTTCGCCCGCTCCATCCTCCACACGGGCCCGATCGGCCTCGGCGTCCTGCGCAGCGCCCCGGCGGCGGGCGCGCTGCTCGCCGGGATCGTGCTCGCGCGCCGGCCGCTCGCAAACCGCGTCGGCCGGACGCTGCTCGTCGCCGTCGCCGCGTTCGGGGCGAGCATGGTCGTCTTCGGGCTCTCGCGCTCGCTGCCGCTCTCCTGCGTCGCGCTCGCCGTCAGCGGCTTCGCCGACATGTTCAGCATGAACATCCGCTCGACCACCGTCGCGCTCGCGACCCCGGACGAGCTGCGCGGGCGCGTGCTCGCGGTCGAGTGGGTCTTCATCAGCGCCTCGAACGAGCTCGGCGCGTTCGAGTCCGGCGCCGCGGCCGCGCTGCTCGGCGCGGTGACGTCGGTCGTCGCCGGCGGCGCGATCACGATCGGGCTCGCGGCGGCGTGGACCCGGCTCTTCCCCGCGCTCGCGACGGTCGACCGCTTCGACGACGCCGCTCCGGGTAGCCTTCGCGCGGATGCCGCAGGTGCGCATTCCACCGGTTCTCCGGCCTGAGGCCGGCGGCCGCCGCCACGTCGAGGCGGCGGGGTCGACCGTGCGCGAGGTGCTCGAGAGCCTCGTCGCCGAGTACCCGTCGCTGCGCGCCCGGGTGTTCGACGGCGACGAGCTGCCCCAGTTCCTCAACGTCTTCATCGACGGCGCCGACGTGCGGTTGAGCGAGGGGCTCGAGACGCCGGTCGGCGCGGAGGCGACGGTCGTCCTGCTGCCGGCGGTCGCCGGCGGCTAGGGCCGCCGGCGCGCCGGGAGGCCGGCGCGCGCGCAGGCGGCGGCGATCGCCGCGTTGCCCGCCGCCTGGTCGCGACAGAAGCGGGCCGCGGCGGCGCCGCAGCGATGGATCGTCGCGCCGCCCATCGTCGAGGGGAGCGTCACGGCGAGGCACGGGCCGCGCGGCGGCCCGTGCCGGATGAGCGCGACGGCGGCGGCGGCGGCCGCGACCGCGGCGCCGAGGAGCATGCCCAGGAACCACCGGTCGCGCCTGCCGAGTCCCACCGCCGTCCGCCCACTCTAGGTTGTGTCCGGCGCCGCGTTCCGCTAAGGTGCGCTCCAGCTCGGCCGCCGGTGGCCGAGCGCAGGCTATGAGGCCGCACGACGGACGTCGTGTGGCCTTTTTCGTTTGGTCCCAGGCACGCCGGAAAGGAGCCCGATGTCACCGCTGCTGAGCTCGACCCCGCTTCCGTACCCGAGCTGGCTCAACCCGGGCGACAACGCCTGGCAGCTCACGGCCGCGACGCTCGTCGGGCTGATGAGCGTCCCCGGGCTCGTCGTCCTCTACGGCGGGGTGATGCAGAAACGCTGGTCGGTGAACAGCATGATGCTCGCCTTCACCGGTTTCGCCGCCGTGCTCGTCGTCTGGGTGCTCTACGGCTTCGACATGGCCTTCGGGCACCCCTGGCACGGTTTCTCGAGCTCGGGCTTCCTCGGCAACTTCGTCGGCCAGCCGGGCGCGGTGCTCGACCACGCGAAGGAGCAGGGGCCGGCGTCGATCCCGAACGTCGACGCCGCCGGCGGGCCGCCCTGGCACTTCCCGCACTCCGCGCTCGTCTACTTCCAGTTCGTCTTCGCGGCGATCACGCCGCTGCTGATGCTCGGCTCCGTGCTCGGCCGGATCAACTTCAAGGCGTGGCTCCTGTTCGTGCCGCTGTGGATCTCCGGCGTCTACGTCGTGAACGCGTTCCTCATCTGGGGCGGCGGCTGGTGGGCGCACAAGGGCGCGCTCGACTTCTCCGGCGGCTACGTGATCCACCTCACGGCCGGGGTCGCCGGCTTCGTCGCCGCCTGGGTGATCGGGCCGCGACTCGCCCGCGACCGCGAGATCGACGCGCCGAACAACCTGCTGATGGTCGCGACGGGCGCCGGGTTCCTGTGGCTCGGCTGGAACGGCTTCAACGGCGGCGACCCGTACTACGCGGGCGCCGACGCGGCCGCCGCCGTCCTGAACACGAACCTCTGCACCGCCGTCGCGCTGCTCGTCTGGGTGATCTGGGACTACCTGACCGGTCGCAAGCCCTCCCTGATCGGCAGCGTCAACGGGATGATCGTCGGCCTCGTCGCGATCACCCCCGCCGCCGGCTTCGTCAACGGCTTCGGCGCGATCGCGATCGGGGTCATCGCCTCCTCGATCGTGTACGTCGCCTACAACTACCTGAGCCGGCTGCGCCCGTTCCGCAGCGTCGACGACACGCTCGGCGTCGTCTACACGCACGGCTTCGCCGGGCTCGCCGGCGGCCTGCTGGTCGGCCTCTTCGCCGACTCGAACATGGCCGTCTACCTGAACCGGGACGGCACGCCCTGGTTCTCGGGCACCGGCAGCCTCCACCTCCTCGGCGTGCAGGCCTACGTCGGCCTGTGGGTGATCTGCTTCACCGCCGCCGCGACCTTCGTCATCCTCAAGCTCGTGGGCCTCGTCATCCCCCTGCGCATGACCGAGGCGGAGATGGAGGAGGGCGACATCGCCGTCCACGGCCACGAGGTGTACCCGGCCGACATCCCCTCCCTCGGCTTCCCCGGCGGCGCACCGGGCTTCATCCCGGTGCCCGCCGGCGGGAGCCCGGGCGAGCCGACCACCTCCGGCTAGGCCGTGGCGACGAAGCTCATCGTCTCCTACGACGGGACGGAGAACGACCAGGACGCGCTCGCGCTCGGCGGCGTCCTCGCCGACGCGGGCGCGTCGATCGTCCTCGCCTACGTCCGGCACCTCCGCGAGACGGGCGAGCGCGAGCGCCTGGCCGAGCACGAGGCCGAGGAGCTCCTGCGTGCGGGCGCCGCCTCGCTCGGCCGGCCGGACGTCCCCCAGTTCGTGGTGCTGAGCGCCTCGACCCCCGAGGGGCTCGCGGAGCTCGCCGCGACGGAGGGCGCGAACGCGATCGTCTTCGGCTCCGCGTACCGGACGACGCCCGGGCACGTCTTCCCACAGGCCTCCGCCGAGCGGCTGCTCGACGGCGGCCGCACCGCGGTCGCGATCGCCCCCGCGGGCTACCGGCCGGGCCCGATCCGCCGGATCGCCGCGCTCGACGGCGACGAGGACGAGAGCGCGAGCGCGACGGCGGCGGCGTTCGCGGCCAGGCTCGGCGCCGAGGTGGTCGCCCGCCCGAACGGCGGCCAGGACCTGCTCGTCGTCGGCTCGAAGCTCGGGACGCCGCCCGGCCAGGTGCGCGTGAGCGCCGCCGCCGCCTACGTGATCGAGCTGATCCGCTGCCCGGTGCTCGTCCTCCCCCGCGGGGTGCCGCTCAGCCTCTGAGCCCCGCGCGGGCGCCGGCCGCGCCGCCGGGCGCTACCGGCGCGGCGGCCCGCCGGCGGCGCCGCCGGGGAGCGGCACCGGGGTCGGCTGCGGCTGCGGGAACGGCGCCCAGCCGACGTCGGCGAGCGTGGTGAGGCTGCTCGCCTCCACCCCGGCGCTCGACACGGTCAGGAGGTCGTTGCCGACGACGACCGCCCGGTCGATCTCCGGCAGCGAGGAGGTGCGCGCGTCGAGCTGCGCGATCCGGCCGAGCTCGCCGATCCCGGAGCGGGTCACCCGCAGCCCGACCGCCTCCTGCCCGAACGGCACGACGACGAGGCTCGCCGGCGGCCAGGCGAGGAACGCGTGGTGGTCGGCTTCCGCCGCCGACCAGCCCCGGCCGAGCGAGGCGTGGGCGACGAGCCGCGGGTGGGCGAGGTCGGAGACGTCGAACAGCGAGACCTGCGTGCCCGTCGGCTCGTTGCCCGCGCCGACGTCCTGCCCGATCCCGAGCAGGAGCCCGTCGGCGACCGGGTGCAGGTAGGCGGAGTAGCCCTCGAGGTCGAGCACGCCGAGCAGCCGCGGGTGCGCGGGGTCGGAGACGTCGATCGCGTGCAGCGGGTCGACCTGCCGGAACGTCACCACGTAGGCGTCGAGACCGACGAAGCGCACCGCGTAGACGCGCTCGCCGGCCCCGAGCCCGCCGAGCTGCCCGACCTGGACGAGCCGGCCGCCGCTCGGCCGGAGCGTCGTCAGGTACGACTGGCTCTGCGGGGCGCCGGTCTCGCCCCACCAGGCGGGCGCGTCGGTCGAGACGACGCGCAGCACGCCCTGGAACTCGGACAGCGACCACTGGCTGAGCAGGTACCCCGGCACCGTGCCGCTGCCGAGGTAGGTCGTCGTCGCCGGGTCGGAGATGTCGAACGCGTCGATCTGTGTGGTCGCGCTCCCGAGCGGCTGCGTCGGCGCCGCCGGATCGGGGCGCGCCGACCAGGGCTCGCTCGCGACGTAGAGCGTGGTCGGCGAGGCGTAGACGATCCTGCCGTCGGTCATCACCGCGGTCGAGTCGACGGGCGCGAGCCCCTTCGCCAGGTCGATCGTCGTCACGGTCAGCATCCCGAGCCCGGCGAAGCCCGGCGGGCGGAGGACGTCGCGGCACTGCACGAGCGGGTGCGCCGGGCCGCGGCGCAGGCGGTAGGTCGGGATCCACGCCGAGGCGCGGGTGCGGGCGAGGATCGCCTCGTTCTGGGCCTTGTCGCCGCCGACGAACGGCACCGCGAGCGGGAGCTGCGTCGAGGTGACGACGCGGACGGCGCTGCCGATCATGCGCGCGGAGACGTACTCCCCGTCGAGCGTCAGCGTGCCGACGACGCGCAGCGCGGAGGGGTCCGAGACGTCGACCTCGGTCAGGACGGCGCTCGCCGCGACCGGCGGCAGGATCCGGGCCGGCATCGCCGGTAGCGGCTCGATCCAGCCGCCGCCGCGCGAGAGGACGAGCAGGTGCGTGCCGAAGAGCAGCAGCTCGTTGTCCCAGCCCGTCCCGAGCGGGAGCGTGTCGAGGAGCCGCGGCACGGTCCCGCCGACGTCGACGGACTCGAGCTGGCCACCCTCGGCCGCGAAGAGGGTCGTGCCGTTCGTCTTGACGAGGTCCGGCTCGTCGACGCCGGTCTCCTGCACGTTCGTGCCGGAGTAGTCGACGCCCTGCTCGGGGCTCCCGGCCGTGCCGCCCGCGACCGCGGCGGCGCTCGGCGCGGCGAGCACCCCGGGCGAGACGCGGAGCCCCGGGCCGGGGCCGAGCCCGTCCGCCCCGACGAAGCGCGCCGCCTGGCGCTTCGCGTAGCTCGTGAGCTCGCCGCAGGAGCGGAAGGCGACGAGGCGGGGCCGGGCGGCCTGCGCCGGGGCGGCGACGGCGAGCCCGGCGAGCCCGGCGAGGGCGAGCGCGCGCATCCTCATCACGCTCGTTCTACGCCCCGGCGGCCGCTCAGGTCACCCGCGGGCGGGAGAATTTACAAACCGCTAGAGCGTGACCAGGTGGGCCTCGTCGACGCCGGCGCGGAGCCGCTCGACCACCTCGGCCGAGGCGGGCGTGTCGATCGAGAGCGCCATCAGCGCCTTGCCGCCCTCGCGGTTCCGCGACACCGCCATGTTCGCGATGTTGACGCCGGCCTCCCCGAGCAGCGTGCCGACCCGCCCGATCACCCCCGGGACGTCGTCGTAGCGGAGGAAGATCATCCGCGGCGCCAGCTCGATCTCGAGCTCGAACCCGAAGGCCGAGACGAGCCACTGGCGGTGCTCGCGCGAGATCGTCGTGCCGGCGACGCGCGCCTCGCCGGCCGACACCGCGATCAGGTTCGTGAAGTCGCGCGACGACCGGCGTCGCTCCTCCACCACCTCGATCCCGCGCTCGGCGGCGATCAGCGGCGCGTTGACGTAGTTCACCGGCTGGTCGACGCGCCCCCTGAACGCGCCGTTCAGCGCCGCGAGCGTGAGCAGCCGGGTGTCGTGCTCGGCGAGCTCGCCGTGGTACTCGAGGACGATCCTCCCCGGCTCGCCGTGGGCGAGCTCGAGGGCGAGCCGGCCGAGCGAGGCAGCGAGCGGCAGGAACGGCCGGAGCGCCTCGTGCGCCTCGGCGCCGACCGAGGGGATGTTGACCGCGTTCGTCACGAGGCCACCCTCGAGCGCGGCCACGACCTGCTCGGCCACGATCACGCCGGCGCGGTCCTGCGCCTCGTCGGTCGAGGCGGCGAGGTGCGGGGTCATGATCAGGTTCGGCGCGCCGAGCAGCGGGCCCGAGTACGGCTCGCGGGGGAAGACGTCGAGGGCCGCCCCCGCCACCTTCCCGGAGACGAGCGCGTCGAGGAGCGCCTGCTCGTCGATCAGCTCGCCGCGGGCGGCGTTCACGATCCGCACCCCGTCCTTCATCCGCGCGATCGCCTCGGCGCCGATCAGCCCGCGCGTGTCGTCGTTCAACGGCAGGTGCAAGCTGAGGAAGTCCGCGCGGGCGAGCACGCCCTCGAGCGTGTCGCTCTCGACGCCGAGCTCGCGGAAGCGCTCGGCGGAGACGAACGGGTCGTAGGCGACGACGCGCATCTGGAGGCCGACCGCGCGGCGGGCGACGAGCTGCCCGATCCGTCCCAGGCCGAGGATGCCGAGCGTCTTCTCCGCGAGCTCGACCCCGCTCCACCGCGAGCGCTCCCACCGCCCCTCGGCGAGCGCGGCGTGCGCCTGCGGGATGTTGCGGGCGAGCGCGACGAGCAGGCCGAGCGTGTGCTCGGCGGCGGAGACGACGTTCGACTCGGGCGCGTTCGCGACCACGATCCCGCGCCGCGTCGCCGCCTCGACGTCGACGTTGTCGACCCCGACCCCGGCGCGCCCGATCACCTTGAGGTTCGTACCGCGGGCGATCAGCTCGGCGGTGAGCCTCGTCGCGGAGCGGATGACGATCGCGTCGTAGCGGCCGATGATCGCGGCCAGGTCGGACTCGCGGTCCTCGTCCACCTCGAAGCGCTCGCGCAGGAGCGCGACGCCCGCCGGGGCGATCTCCTCGCGGACGAGCACCTTCACGGCGCTGAGGCTACTGACCGGACGCGCGCGCTCGCGGCCCGAGGCGCCGGGGTCGGACCCGGCGCTCCCCCCGGGGCCGGGCCGCCGCCCGCGCGCCGGCCGGGCCGCCCGCGCGCCGGGCCGCGGCCGGCGGACGTCGCACCGTTCCTACAGTTTCGAAAGCGACGTTCCTTCAGTTCGGATAGCGACTTCTGGCGCATACGACCTCAAAACTTTACTTTTTGAACCGCGGTCGCTAGGCTGCCCGGGTCGTGACGGCGACCGTCCAGAAACCGCCTCCCGACTGGGAGCTCGTCCTCAAGCGCAACCCCGTCGAGCGCCTGAAGCGCGAGAAGGCGCCCCTTCGGATCCGGGACGAGCTCCCGGCCCTGATCGCGCTCGGCTACGAGGCGGTCCCCGAGGAGGACGTCGTCCGGCTGCAGTGGTGGGGCCTCTACCACGACAAGCCGAAGGTCGGTACGTTCATGCTCCGCGTCAAGGTGCCGGCGGGGCGGATCCCGCCCGTCCACCTGCGGGCGATCGGCGAGGTGTCGAACCGCTACGGCCGCGGCGACGGCGAGATCACGACCCGCCAGAACATCCAGCTCCACTGGCTCGAGCTCGCGAAGCTGCCCGAGGTCTTCGCGCACCTCGAGGCCGTCGGGGTGACGACCGCCGGCGGCTGCGGCGACACGGTGCGCAACATCACCGGCTGCCCGGTGCAGGGGATCGACGCCGGCGAGCTCTTCGACGCCTCGCCGATCGTGGCGGCCGCGGCCGCCCACTTCTACGGCAACCCGGACTGGGCCAACCTGCCGCGCAAGCACAAGTACTCGATCGCGGCCTGCGCCGACCGCTGCAACGCGCCGGAGATCAACTGCATCGCGCTCGTCGGGGTCGTGCACGAGGGGCGCGAGGGGTTCGGCGTGCTGGTGGGCGGCGGCCTCTCGTCGGTGCCGCGGATCGCCAGGGACCTGGGCGTGTTCGTCCCGAGCGCGGAGGCGGTCGAGGTCCTCGGCGCGATCACGAGCGTGTGGTCGGAGGACCTGCGGTACCGCGTCTCGCGGGTGAAGGCGCGGCTGAAGTTCATGGTCGACGACCTCGGCCCGGAGGGGATCCGCGAGCGGGTCGAGACGAAGCTCGGCCGCCGGCTCGAGGACTTCGCGCTGCCGCCGGTCGCGGTCGAGCCGTCGCCCCACCTGGGCGTGCACCCGCAGAAGCAGGACGGCCGCTCCTACGTCGGCGTGCCGGTGCACCTCGGCCTGATCTCCGGGGACCAGATGATCGCGCTCGCGGGCCTCGCCGAGCGCTACGGCGGCGACGTCCGCCTCACCCGTCAGCAGAACCTCATCGTCACCGGGATCCCGAACGCGTCGGTGGCGGAGGCGCTCGCCGAGCTCGAGCGGATCGGCTTTCCGCTCGACGTCAACCCGGTGCGCGGCAACTCGATCGCGTGCACCGGCGAGCCGCACTGCAACTTCTCCGTGGCGGAGACGAAGACGCGGCTCGACCGGCTGATCCGCCACCTGGAGGCGCGGTTCGGCGCCGAGATCGCGGAGCTGCGGCTGCAGCTCGACGGCTGCCCGCACGCCTGCGCGCAGCACTGGGTCGGCGACCTCGGCTTCCAGGGCACGACCGCCCGCGACGAGGGCGGCGCGCGCCGCCAGGCCTACGACATCTTCGTGCGCGGCTCGCTCGGCCCCGAGCCCGCGATCGGCCGCCCGCTCTTCCGGCGCGTGCCGACCGACGAGCTCGAGCGGGCGGTCGAGGGACTCGTCGGCGGCTGGCTCGCGCGGCGAGCGCCGGGCGAGAGCTTCGTCGCGTTCGCCCGGCGCTCGAGCGACGAGGAGCTCGGGGCGCTGGCCGGGATCGAGCCGGCGAAGGGGCGCGCTCGCGACGAGGAGGCCGAGGCGGCGTGAGCACGTCCGAGCTCATCGACGAGCTCGAGGCCGGCGAGCTCTCGGTCGCCTTCGAGGGGGAAGAGCCGCAGGCGCTCCTCGAGTGGGGCATCGAGCGCTTCGGCGAGGCGATCGCGATCTCGACCTCGTTCCAGGTCGACAGCGTCGCGCTGATCGACATGGCGTACGAGATCGACCCGCGCGTGAAGGTCTTCTCCGTCGACACCGGCCGCCTGCCGCCGGAGACGCTCGAGCTCGCCGACCGCCTGCGCAGCCGCTACCCGGGGCTCGACCTCACGCTCGTCCGGCCGGATCCGGACGAGGTCGCCGCGATGGTCTCGAGGCACGGGGTCGACCTCTTCCGCACCTCCGTCGACCTGCGTCTCCTCTGCTGCAACCTGCGCAAGGTGCGGCCGCTGACGAAGCACCTGCACACCCTCGACGCCTGGGTGACGGGCCTTCGCCGCGACCAGTGGGCGAGCCGGACGAACATCCGCAAGGTCGAGATCGACCACGACCACGGCGCGATCGTCAAGCTCTCGCCGCTCGCCGAGTGGACGGAGGAGGAGGTGTGGGCGTACGTCCGCGAGCGCGACGTCCCCTACCACCCGCTCTACGACAAGGGCTACCGGTCGATCGGCTGCGCACCGTGCACGCGCGCGATCGGGCCCGGCGAGCCGTCCCGCGCGGGCCGCTGGTGGTGGGAGTCGAACGCGCCGAAGGAGTGCGGGATCCACTGCTCGATTGAGAGCGGCGGGCTCGAGCACGAGCTGCACGCGATCCTCGGCGACGAGCGCTGAGATGACCCGCGTCGCCGGGCAGGCAGCCGAGGTCGCCCGCGCCGAGGCGCAGGCGGTGCTCGCGCTCGTCCAGGACGAGGCGCGCCGGGGGCGGCTCGCGGACGTCGTCGCCGCGATCGACGACGGCGAGGTCGAGGGGGCGGATGCCGAGGCGCTCGCCGAGCTGCTCGAGCTCGGCCTCGCGACCGGACGCGTGCGCGCGGTCTACGGGCCGGAGGGCGAGCAGGCCGCGCTCGGGCTCTTCCGGCGGCTCCCGCTCGGCAGGGAGCTCGCCGAGACGACGCGGGGCGTGAACGAGGCGCTCGAGGCGCTCGCCGGCCGCACGATCGAGCGGATCGCCGTCTCCGCGGTCGGCCCCGGCGAGTACGGTGTCAGCATCTCGACGGAGGGCTTCGAGATCGCGCTGCGGCTCGGCAAGGCGGGCGCGCGCGTGCAATCGATCGGAACGTAGGAGGAGCCTGGAGTGACGTACATCATCGGCGAGGCGTGCGTCGACGTGAAGGACATCTCGTGCCAGAGCGTCTGCCCCGTTGACTGCATCCACGAGATGGAGCGGATGCTCGTGATCGACCCGGAGGAGTGCATCGACTGCGGCGCGTGCGAGCCGGAGTGCCCGGTCGAGGCGATCCTGCCCGAGGACGCGATCCCGGACGACTGGGAGCCGTACCGGCAGATCAACTACGCCTTCCCCGACGTGGACGCGATCAACCGGATGGTCGACGAGCTCAAGCCCCGCGAGCAGGCCGCGTGAGCACGCAGTACTACATGGCGTGCCTGGACGTGGCCGGCCGGCGGTGCGTCGTCGTCGGCGACGGCGCGCTCGCCGACGAGAAGGCCGCCGGCCTCGAGGCGTGCGGGGCGCTCGTCCACCGCGTCCCCGCGGCGAGGTACCGGCGGCGCGTGCTGCGGGGCGCCTTCCTCGTCGTCGCCGCGACGCCCGACCGGGCGCTCGGCGAGCGCATCTGCCGCGACGCCGAGCGGCGCTCGATGCTCTGCAACGTCGCCGACATGCCCGACCTCTGCAACTTCATTCTCCCCGCGGTGCACCGCGAGGGGCCGATCGCGGTCGCGGTCTCGACCGGCGGCGCGTCGCCGGCGCTCGCGAAGCGGTTGCGCGACGAGATCGCCGAGATCGTGCGCCCCGAGCACGGCGCGCTGGCGGAGGAGCTGCGCGCGCTGCGGCCCTGGGCGAAGGAGCGGTTCGCCCGCTACGAGGAGCGCCGCGACTACTTCGAGGAGATCGTGCGCGAGCGGCTCTCGTGACCGTCTGGCTCGTCGGCGCCGGCCCGGGCGACCCGGGGCTGATCACCGCGCGGGGCCTCGAGCTCGTGCGCTCCTGCGAGGCCCTCGTCTACGACGCGCTCGTGGCGCCCGAGCTCGTCGAGGAGGCGCCCGAGGACGCCCTGCTCGTCCCGCGCGCGCGGCTTCCGCAGGCGGCGATCGACGAGCTCCTCGTCGAGCTCGGCCGGCGGGGCCTCGAGGTGGTGCGGCTGAAAGGGGGCGACCCGTTCGTGTTCGGGCGGGGCGGCGAGGAGGCGCTGGCCCTGGCCGAGGCCGGCGTGCCGTTCGCGGTCGTCCCCGGCGTGTCGGCGCTCTCGGCGGTGCCGGCCTCGGCGGGGATCCCGGTCACGCACCGCGGCGTCTCGGCGCAGGTGACGGTCGTGTCCGGCCACTCGGCCTCCGGGGAGGCGCTCGACTACGAGCGCCTGGCGCAGACGCCGGGCACGCTCGTCGTCTTCATGGGCCTGACGCACCTGCCGGAGCTCGTGGCCGGCCTCCTCGCGGCCGGCAAGGACCCGTCGACGCCGGCCGCGGTGATCGCGAGCGGCACCCGCCCCGACGGCCGGACGGCGACCGGGACGCTCGCCGAGATCGCGGCCCGAGCCGAGGAGCTCGCCCCGCCGGCGCTGCTCGTCGTCGGCGACGTCGTCGCCGTCGGCGCCCGGATCGCCGCCGCGACGCCGGCCGTCGGCGCCCTGCTCGCGTAGCCGGCTCACCCGCTCCCGACGACCCGGACGAGCTCGAGCCGGTCGTCGAGCACGACGACGCCCGCGCGCGCTCCCGGCTCGAGCACCCCGAGGTCGGGACGGCCGAGGAGCCGCGCCGGCACGGCCGTCGCCGCGCCGATCGCCTCCACGAGCGGCACCCCGAGCGCGTGCAGGTTGCGCACCGCGTCGAGCATCGTCAGCGCGCTGCCCGCGAGCGTGCCGTCCGCGCGCCGCGGCGCCCCGTCCACGACCTCGATCTCCGCCTCGCCCAGCCGGTAGCGACCGGGTCCGGCGGCCGCCGCCGCCGTCGCGTCCGTCACGAGCGCCACCCGTCCCGCCGCCGCCGCCCACACGAGCCGCACCGTCTCGTCCGCCAGGTGCCGGCCGTCGACGATCGCCTGCACGACGACGCCGGGTCGCGTCAGGGCCGCGCCGGCGACGCCCGGCTCGCGCGAGCGAATCGGCGGCATCGCGTTGAAGACGTGGCTGACCGCGGCCACGCCGGCGTCGAAGGCCGCCTGGGCCTCGGCCGCGGTCGCCTCCGTGTGCCCCGCGCTCAGCACGACGCCCCGCCGGCGGGCGCGCGCGACGAGCTCGAGGGCGCCCGGAAGCTCCGGCGCGAGCGTCACCATCGTCACCCGACCGGCGTCGAGGAGCCGGTCGAGCAGCGCGACGTCGGGATCCCGGCGGTGCGCGCCCGGGTGCGCCCCGAGCCGCCGCGCCGAGATGAACGGCCCCTCGAGGTGCGCGCCGACGACGGCCGGGCTCGCCGGCACCGACCGCAGGGCGTCGACGAGCGCCTCCTCCGGCGCGGTCACGAACGTCGGCTGGAAGGCGGTCACGCCCGTCGCGAGCAGCGCCTCGCCGGCCGCACGCCACTCGGCGGCCGACGCGCCGAGGAAGTCGACGCCCGCGAAGCCGTTCACCTGGAGGTCGACGAAGCCGGGCGCCGCGAGCCCCCGCCCGCGGCCTCCGAGCCCCACCCGGGCGACCCGCCCGCCGTCGAGCTCGACGTCGCCGATCACGAGCTCGTCGCGGACGAGCGCGGCTTCGACGCCGAGCCTCAGATCGGCTCCGGCCGGCCGCTCGCGATCGACCGGTTCGCCGCCAGCGACACCCGCAGCGCCCCGAGCGCCTGCTCCCCCGTCCCCTCGGCCGGCCGCCGGCCCGCCTCGAGGCACGAGACGAAGTACGCGAGCTCCGGCCCCCACGGGTCGGCGCTCTCCACCGGCTCGACCCGCGGCTCGCCCTCGACCGGGTAGACGCGCAGCCCGCGCGGCGACGACGACGCGCCGATGTTCCCCTCGCCTTCGACCGGCGCGGCCGAGAACGCGTACTCCGCCGCCCCGCGCTCGCCGAGCACGCGGATCTCGCTCGAGAACGGGTACGACCGCGGCATCGCCATGCTCCCCTCCGCCGTCCCGGAGGCGCCGTCGTACTCGACCACCGCGTGCACGTGCCCGGGGAGCGGCTCGCTCGCGTAGACCGAGCGCGGCGTGCCGAGCAACGCGTTCAGCTGGTCGAAGTCGTGGACCATCAGGTCGACGGCGGTGCCGCCCGACTGCTCGCGGTCCCGGAGCCAGTCGGCCCAGTCCGCCGGCGGCGAGAGCCGCCGGACGAAGGCGGCCCTCGGCCGGCCGAGCGCGCCGTCCGCCACGAGCCGGCGCAGCGCCACGTACTCCGGCCAGAACCGCAGCACGAGTCCGACCATGAGCAGGCGGCCGCTGCGCTCGGCGCCCGCGACGATCGCCTCCCCGTCCTCGACGCTCAGCGCGAGCGGCTTCTCGAGGAAGACGTGCTTGCCGGCGGCGAACGCACGCTCGGCGGCCTCGCGGTGGAGCGGCGTCGGCAGGCACAGGTCGACCGCCTCCACCTCCGGGTCGGCGAGCGCCTCGTCGAGGGAGGCGACCGAGGCGCCCACCGTCCCCGCGACGCGCGCGGCGCGCTCGGGCGTTCGTCCGCAGACGTACTTGACGCGCACGCGCTCGCCGAGCGCGGCGTAGCTCGACGCATGCGCGGAGCCCATGAAGCCGGCGCCGGCGATCGCGATCGTGCACGTCATCCGCGCCTCGGGCGCGTCTTCAGGTAGCCGGGCTCGATGCGGTCGTGCAGGGTCTCGAGGTCGTGCACGACGTCGACCACGGCGCGCGTGCACCAGCGGAGGAACTGCTCGCCCTTCTCGGCGGTCGACTCGCTCGGCTTCCCCCACACGCCGCCGCCCTCCTCGAGGATCGACCAGAACGAGCCCGGCGTCGCGAGGAACACCGGGTCGATCAGGGCGAGCGCGCTCGTGCGCAGCTCGGGCAGGTCGGGGACGAAGTCGCGCACCCGCTCCATGTCGCAGAGGCTCGGGTCGATCGCGAGCACGGCCGACGTCTCGCCGACGTTCGCGTGGATGCCGACGGAGCCGGAGAGGTACTGCTCGGCCTCCTCCGCCTTCAGTCCGGCCCAGTACGGGAAGGGGTAGATGCGCGTGCCGGCCGGCAGCTCGTCGTGCACGCGCGAGGCGGCGAACTCGAGCGCGTGCGAGTTGCAGTAGTGGCCGTTCAGCAGGACGATGCGGCGGAAGCCGGCGTCGGCGAGCGACACGCAGACGTCGCGGACGAGGTCGAGGAAGGTGTCCATGCGAACCTGCACGAGGCCGTGCGCGCCCCGGTGGTCCGCCGCGAGCCCGAACGGGATCGGCGGACCGACGAGCGCGTCGAGCTCCCTCGACGCCCGGGTCGCGACCTCGAGCGGGATGTAGACGTCCGTCCACAGCGGGCCGTGGTCGCCGTGGTCCTCGGTCGAGCCGACGGGCACGATCACCATCCGACCGCCGCCCTCGAGGTACTCGCGCACCTGGAGGTTCGTCATCTCCGGCATGAAGCGGGAACGGGACGCCATCACGAGAGACCCAGCGTGCTCAGGTGCCGGAACGAGCGGCGCATGGCCTCGTTCACGTCCTCGAGGGGTGGCCACGGCTCGCCCTGGAACTCGATCTCGACCGAGTAGGGACCGTCGTACCCCGCCTCGCGCAGGATCGAGAGCACGCGCGCGAAGTCGACGTGGCCGTCGCCGATCGCCGGGAAGTTCCAGACGCCCTTCCCGCCGACCGTGTCCTTCAAGTGGACGTGCGCGAGCATCCCCGCGATCTTCGGCAGGTCGTCGACGGCGAGCCGGCCGGAGTAGAACTCGACGTTGGCGGTGTCGTAGTTCACCTTCACCGAGTCGCGGCCGATCTTCTCGAGCAGCGGAAGCGTCACGTCGCTCGAGGCCATGATGTCGCCGTGGATCTCGAGCGCGACGACGACCCCGGCCCGCTCGGCGGCGTCGGCGAGCTCGCCGACGTTGGCGAGGAACGCCGCCTCGTTCTCGTCCGCGCTCTGGTGGCCGCCGACGGCGGTGTTGACGACCGGCAGTCCGTACCGGCCGGCCCACTCGACGGCCTTGATCCCGTGCGCGAGACCCTCGCGCGTCGTCAGGTCGGAGTGGCCGCTCAAGCTGACCGCCGTGAGCCCGTAGCCGTCGAGCTTCGTGCGCACCGACGCCGGGTCGGAGTCGAGGTCGACGTGCTCCGTCCAGCCCGGGACGGCGGAGAGCTCCACGCCCCTGAAGCCCGCGGCGGCGATGCCGGCGAGCGCCTCGTCGAAGCCATACGTGTGGTACGAGTTCGTGTGCCCCGCAAGCGGGTACGGCATCGCGTCCTCCTCTGCGCCGGTGCGGCGCCCCGGGGAGAGCGCCGCACCGGCCGCGTCGCTAGATGGTCGGGTGACCCGGGTTGACCGCCTGGAAGGTCGCGTTCAGCTTGAACGCCTTCGCGTCGGCCGTCGCCGTCGCCACGTCGGCCTTCTTGTTCGCCGCGATCACGAGGTCGTTCGTGTAGACCTCGCTCGCGGGCAGCAGCTTCTTCGTCTGCCCGAGCTTGTGGACGATGCTCAGGTAGGACGCCCATCCGGCCGGGTAGTGCCACCCCCAGCCCTGGCCATGGCGGTGCGACGTGCTGTACGCCTCGGCGAGCTCGAGGAACGAGTCGTAGGCCGCCTGGGGCTTCAGCGTCTTCGCCAGGTTCGGGCGTGCGGTGTACGTGATCTGCGCCGCCGCTCGCGGGTTCACCTTCGCGAACGTGAGGCCCATGATCATGCCCTGGAGGAAGCGCGTGTAGAGGTCGACCTTCGCGGGATCGTTCAGGTCCGCCGCCCGCACCGCGTAGACGTTGGACGGCTGCTTCGAGAACGACGTCCCGATCAGGTACTTCAGCTTCAGCCCCTGACCTGCCCACTGGGCCCGCAGCCCCTCCCACGCGAGCCCGGCGTCGGCCTGGCCGCTCTCCGTCGCCTGCGCCCAGTCGTTGCCGGCGTTCACGTAGGTGACGGACTTCGGGTTGACGCCCGCCTCGACGAGGATCGGGTCGACGATCGTGCTCCAGCCCGCGCTCCCGAGCGCGATCTTCTTGCCCGCGAGCTGCTTGACGCTCGTGATCTTGCTGTCGAGGGGCAGCGCGAAGTCGAAGACCTGCCCCGAGATCATGTCCCAGATCGACTTCACCGGGATCCCGCTGTCGATGGACGCCGTCAGCACCCCGGGCGAGGGGTAGCCCATGTCCGCCTGGTGCTGGGCGACGAACTTCGTCGTCGCGAGCGCGTCCCCGAGCGGGCCCGCGATCAGCTCCGCGTTGATCCCGAGCTTCGTGAAGTACCCCATCTTGATCGGCACCCAGAGATCGAAGTCGTCCATCACGTCGAGGGTGCCGCGGGGCGAGATCCACCGAACCGTTTGGGTCGCGGTGTCCGCGGCGAGCGCACCGATCGCCTCGAGACCGGACAGGGCCGACAAGCCGATCCCGGTCGCAGCCGCACGTCTGAGGAAGCCCGCGCGGGTATGCGTGCGCGCGAGCGCCTCCTCGATTCTGGCCTCCATACCGTCCCTCTCCTTTCGTTGCGGTTTCGTCATGCCTCCCAACTCGCCCAACGCTTGCCGATGAAGTAGAAGATCACGTAGATGAGGACGCCGAGGATCGCGATGATCAGGATCGTCGCCCCGAATTCCGGCATCCGTGCGAGCGACGAGTAGTAGACGAGGTCGCGGCCGAGGCCGCCCTGCTCGCTGGCGGCGACCATCTCGCCGCCCACCGCCGTCAGCAGCCCGAAGATCGAGCCGACCATGTAGCCGACGATGATCATCGGGAGCGCGAGCGGGAACCGGATCTTCGCGAAGATCTGGAACGTCGACGCACCGTAGGAACGGGCCAGGGCGATCTTGGCGAGGTCGGTGCGCCTGAATCCCGTCGCCGAGTTGATCATCACCATCGGCCCGGACGCGAGCGCGACCGCGATGATCAGCGGCCAGAGCCCGAAGCCCATCTTCAGCCGCAGGAAGGGGACGAGCGCGAGCATCGGCGTCGTCACCATGATCAGCACGTAGGGGGCGATGATCTTCTCGACGAACGGCTTCAGGGTGAGCAGCGCGGCCAGCACGAGACCGACCGTGGAGCCGATCGCGAGCCCGGCCAGGAACTCGATCGTCGTCACCTTCAGCGAGTGGATCTCGGTGCTCGTGAAGTCCTGCACGAACGTCTTGACCACGTCGATCGGCTTCGGGAAGACGTACGTCGGGGTGTGCGTCCACACGACGATCCCCTGGACGAGGAAGAAGATCGCCGCGAAGAGCCCGACGAGCGACACGATCTCGACGAGCGAGCGCGCGCCCTGGATCGCGGTCAGCGCGCTCCAGTCGATCGGGCCGTGCTCCTCACGGGAGTGGGGCTTCTCGAAGCTCGGGATCTCGTCCCGAAGCTCTTGCGGGACGTCGCTCACTCGACCTCCAGAGCGTGCCGCCCGCCGGCCTCGACGGCGAACTTGATCTCCTGCACGAGCTCGATGAACGACTGCTCGAACGTCATCTCGACGGTGCGTGGGCGCGGAAGCTCGATGTCGTAGACGCGGGCGACGCGACCCGGGCGCGGTGTCATCACGACGACGCGGTCGGCGAGGAAGATCGCCTCGCTGATGTTGTGGGTGACGAAGACGATCGTCTTCCGCGTCTCCGCCCAGAGCCTGAGCAGGAGGAGGTTCATCTCGTCTCGCGTGAACGCGTCCAGCGCCCCGAACGGCTCGTCCATCAGCAGCACGCTCGGGTCCTGGGCGAGGGCGCGTACGATCGACGCTCGCTGCTGCATCCCGCCGGAGAGCTCTCGCGGGAACGACTTCTCGAAGCCGGCGAGCCCCGTCTGCTCGAGCAGCTTCGCGATGCGCTCCCGGTCCGGCCGGCGCTTCTTGATCTCGAACGGGAACTCGAGGTTCTGACGCAGGTTGCGCCACGGCAGCAGGTTCGCCTCCTGGAAGATCATCCCGATCTCCTTCGGCCGGGGTCCGTTCACCGGCGTGCCGTCGAGGAGGACGCGGCCCCCGGTGAGCGCATGCAGCCCGGACATCGCCCAGAGGAGCGTCGTCTTGCCGCAGCCGCTCGGGCCGAGGACGCAGACGAGCTCGCCGACGCGGACGTCGATCGAGACGTCGTCGAGCGCATGCACCGAGCTCGTCTGGGTGCGGTAGATCTTCGTCGCGCTCTCGACGCGGATCTTCGTGTCGCCGTCGAGGCTCAGAACCAGCCCTCCTCGTCCGGGTTCGCGTACTGCATGAACTCGACGACGGAGCCTTCGGCGAGCACGAACGCGACGGTCGCGAAGCCGCCTCCGACCTCGAACGGCTCGGCGAGCACCTCGTGTCCTGCGATCGCCGCCCACACGTCCGGCACGCGGTAGGCGACGTGCGGCTCCGTGCGCAGCGGCCCGGTCACCGGGCTGTCGGGCTCGAAGCGCAGGAACTCGACGTTGAACCGGTGCGCGCGCGGGCTCGTCACCCACACGCGCGTCGGCTCCACCCAGCGCTCGCCCGGCTTCGCCTCGTCGGTGATCAGCCCGACGTGGTCGAACGCCGCACGGGGGAAGGCGGTCGCTTGCATTCGATAGGAAAGGTTTCTAACGTTTCGCGCCAGCCCCGTCAATGTCCAGACGACCCCCCGCCGGTTCCCCCGCCCTCCTCCGCCGGCTCAACTCGGCGGCGGTCCTGCACGCCGTCCGCGAGCAGGGCCCGATCTCCCGGGCCGCGCTCGCGCGGGCAACCGGGCTCTCGAAGCCCACGGTCAACGCCGCCGTCGAGTTCCTGCTCGACCAGGGCTACGTCAACGAGGACGGCCAGGCGGCGCGGACGCCCAGGCCCGGGCGCCGGCCACGCCTGCTGCGGTTCGCGAGCGACCTCGGGCACGTGCTCGGCATCGACATCGGCGCCAACAAGGTGCTCGCGCTCGTCGCCGACCTCGCCGGCGAGGTGCTCGCCGCGGAGCGGCGGAAGAGCGACGCGCGCGGCCGCCGGGCGCTGCTCGCGCTCGTCGAGGACGCCGCCCGGGCCGCGCTCGCCGCCGCCCGCGTCCCCGGCCACGGCCTGCAGGCGGTCGGCGTCGGCACGCCGGGGATCGTCGACCCGGCGAGCGGACGCGTCAGCCTGGCGCCGCAGCTTCCCGGCTGGGAGGGGATCGAGCTCGCCGCCGAGCTCGCGCCGGCGTTCGGCTGTCCGGTCGTCGCCGACAACGAGGTCCGGCTGGCGCTGCTCGCCGAGCGGTGGCGCGGCGCGGCGGTGGAGATCGACGACGCGCTCTACGTCCAGATCGGCGTCGGCATCGGCGGCGGCGTCCTCTTCGGCGGCGAGGTCTACCGGGGCGCGAGCGGCGCGGCGGGCGAGATCGGCTACCTGCCGCTGTTCGAGAAGGAGGAGCCGGGCGGCGGGCTCGGCCCCTTCGAGCACGCGGCCGGCGGCACCGCGTTCGCCCGACTCGCGCGGCGGGCGGCGGCCGCCCGCCCGTCGGCGCTCCTCGAGCTCGCCGGCGGTGACCAGGACGCGATCGACGCCGAGACGGTGTTCGCGGCCGCGGCGGCGGGCGACGAGGCGGCGACCGAGGTGCTCGAGGAGCTCCTCGACCGGCTCGCACGCGGGATCGCGGCGGCGGTGATCGTGCTCAACCCGGCGACGCTCATCGTCGGGGGCGGCGTCTCGCGGGCGGGCGAGCGCCTGCGCGAGCCGCTCGACCGGCGGATCCGGACGCTCGTCCCGGCCCCGCCGCGCGTCATCCTCTCGCGGCTCGGCGACGAGGCGGTGGCGCTCGGCGCCGTCCGCTTCGCGCTCCAGGAGGTCGAGCAGCGGCTGTTCGACTTCGCCGCGCTGGAGCTCGTCGGCTGATGCGGGTGCTCGCCGTCGGGGCCCATCCCGACGACCTCGAGATCCTCTGCGGCGGCACGCTCGCACGGCTCGTGCAGGAGGGGCACGAGGTCGTCATGTGCCACGCGACCCGCGGCGACCGCGGGAGCTTCGTCCACAGCTCCGAGGAGATCGCGGCGATCAGGGCGGACGAAGCGCGCCGTGCCGCCGACATCTGCGGCGCCGAGGAGACGACGCTCGGCCTCCGCGACGGCGAGGTGAACGCCGGCGACCCGGAGCAGCGACAGCTCGTCGTCGACCTCGTGCGCGAGACGCGCCCGGATCTCGTGATCACGCACAGCCCGAACGACTACATGAGCGACCACAACGAGGTCTCGAAGCTCGTCTTCGACTGCAGCTTCCACGCGACGCTGCCGCTCTACGAGAGCGCGAATCCCCACCACGAGACGGTGACGCCGATCTACTACATGGACACGCTGATGGGGCTCGGCTTCCAGCCGACGGAGTACGTCGACGTCTCCGCCGTGATCGACACGAAGACGCGGATGCTCGAGGCGCACGAGAGCCAGATCGCATGGCTCCGCGACCACGACGGCGTCGACGTCGTCGAGCAGATGCGGGTGGTGACGCGCTTCCGCGGCCTCCAGTGCGGGGTCGAGTACGCCGAAGGCTTCATCCCCTGCCTCACGTGGTTGCGACCGAGGACCCGACGGCTCCTTCCCTGAAAGGAGGATGGATGGCCACGCAGCTCGAGTTCGAGTACGAGATGGCGCGCTTCATCAGCTTCCGCGACCGCGAGGCGTGCGAGCGCGTGCGCAGGATCCGGCGCGACGAGCTCACCAACCACCCGAACCCCGACTTCCGCATCTCGATCATCGACGATGCCGCGTCCTTCTACCGCGCGTTCGCCGACGACCTCGTCGGCCGGATCCGAGCCGCTCGCGACGAGGGGCGCACCTTCGTCGCGATCCTGCCGGTCGGACCGATGCCGCAGTACGAGCTCGCAGCGCGCCGGATCAACGAGGAGAGGCTCTCGCTCGCGCACGTGCACACCTTCAACATGGACGAGTACGCGGACGAGAACGGCGTGACGGCTCCGGTGACGTGGCCGGGATCGTTCCAGCGCGCGATGCTCGAGCGGTTCTTCGGTCTGATCGACGAGGAGCTGCGCCCGCCCGAAGAGCAGGTCCACTTCCCGACCACCGAGGCGCTTCCGGACTACAGCGCGCGGATCGAGGACCTCGGCGGAGCGGACGTCTGCTACGGCGGGATCGGCTGGTGCGGTCACATCGCCTTCTGGGAGCCGCATCTCGGCGCCGAGTTCGACGGCGACCTCGAGGCGTACATGGCCGCCGGCCCGAGGCTCGTCGAGCTGCATCCGATGACGATCATGCAGAACGCCCTCCACTCGTTCGGCGGCGACTGGTCGTGGGTGCCGCCGAAGGCGAACACGATCGGGCCGCGGGAGGTCCTCGGCGCCCGTCACCGAAGCTTCTGGCTCGACGGCGACCTCGGCGGCGGCGTCTCGTGGCAGCGGTTCATCGCCCGCCTGGTCGCCCACGGGCCGGTGTCCGAGTTCGTGCCCGGGTCGATCCTGCAGACCGCCGCGACCGACTACACGCTGCTCGGCGGCGTCGCCGACGACGTCGAGATCCACATGGCCTGAGGGCAGGGGCCCCGCGCCCCGCGAGCCGCGTCAGCCGCGGCGCGCCTCGAAGGCCGCGATCGCGGGCTCGCGCTCGAGCGTGCGCGCGATGTCGTCCAGCCCGAAGAGGAGCGTCTCACGGGCGTACGGGTCGAGCGCGAACGGGACGACGAGCCCGTCCGGGTGCCGCACCTCCGACGCCTCGAGGTCGACGGTCAGCTCGTTCCGCGCCGCGACGGCCTCCCTCAGCGCAGCCAGCGCCGGCTCCGGCAGCTCCACCGGCGCGAGCCCGGTCTTGACCGCGTTCGAGCGGAAGATGTCCGAGAAGCTCGGCGCGAGCAGCACCCGGAAGCCGTAGTCCTCGAGCGCCCACGCCGCGTGCTCCCGCGAGGAGCCGCAGCCGAAGTTGCGCCCCGTGACGAGGATCTGCGCTCCCGCGTACTCCGGCCGGCGAAGCTCGAAGTCCGGATCCTTCATCCAGTCGAAGAAGAGGAAGGCCCCGTAGCCGGAGCGCTCGATCCGCTTCAGGAACTGCTTCGGGACGATCTGGTCGGTGTCGACGTCCGCGCGGTCGAGCACCGCGACGCGCGAGGTGACGCTGACGAGCGGCCTCATCCGAGCTCCCGCACGTCCACGAACCTCCCCGCGATCGCCGCCGCCGCCGCCATCGCCGGCGAGACGAGGTGGGTCCGGCCGCCGGCGCCCTGCCGTCCTTCGAAGTTCCGGTTCGACGTCGACGCGCACCGCTCGCCCGGCGCGAGCACGTCCGGGTTCATGCCGAGGCACATCGAGCAGCCGGCCTGCCGCCACTCGAACCCGGCCTCCGTGAACACGCGGTCGAGACCCTCCTCCTCCGCCTGGCGCTTCACCGCCGCCGACCCCGGCACGACCATCGCCCGCACCGTCGGCGCCACCCTGTACCCGCTCACGACCGCGGCCGCCGCGCGCAGGTCCTCGATCCGCGCGTTCGTGCACGAGCCGATGAAGACGCGGTCGACCGCGATCTCCCGGATCGGCGTTCCCGGGCGCAGGTCCATGTACGCGAGCGCCCGCCGCTCCTCCGGCGAGGACGGCTCCGGCACGACGCCGTCGACCGGCGCGACCATCGCCGGGCTCGTCCCCCACGTCACCTGCGGGACGAGCGTCGTCGCGTCGACGACGACCTCCGAGTCGAACGCGGCATCCGGATCGGACCGCAGCTCCCGCCACTCCGGCCGGACCTCGACGCCGTGCGCTCGCAGGTAGGCGAACGTCGTCTCGTCCGGCGCCACCATCCCGGCGCGCGCCCCCGCCTCGATCGACATGTTGCAGACCGTCATCCGGCCCTCCATCGACAGCGCCTCGATCGCGGGCCCCGCGTACTCGATCACGTGCCCGGCCCCGCCGGCGACCCCGATCTGCCCGATCGCGCCGAGCACCATGTCCTTCGCGGTCACGCCCGGGGGCAGCTCGCCCTCGAACCGCAGGCGCATCGTCTTCGGCTTCGCCGCCACGAGGCACTGCGTCGCGAGCACGTGCTCGACCTCGGAGGTGCCGATCCCGAAGGCGAGCGCGCCGAAGGCCCCGTGGGTCGAGGTGTGCGAGTCGCCGCAGACGATCGTCTTCCCGGGCTGCGTCAGGCCGAGCTCCGGCCCGATCACGTGCACGATCCCCTCGCGGCCGCTCCCGGTCGCGTACAGCGTGATCCCGAACTCCTCGCAGTTGCGCGCGAGCGTCTCGAGCTGCTGCCGCGCGAGCGGGTCGCGGACCGGGCCCGGCTCGGTCGGGACGTTGTGGTCCATCGTCGCCACGGTCAGGTCGGGCCGGCGGACCCTCCGCCCCGCGAGCCGCAGCCCCTCGAACGCCTGCGGCGAGGTCACCTCGTGCACGAGGTGGAGGTCGACGTAGAGGAGCGGCGGCTGCTCGTCGTCGACGAGGTGCGCCGACCAGATCTTCTCGAAGAGCGTCGTCCCCACGCTAGTGGTCCCCCGTCGCAGGGTAGCTGCCGAAGATCCGCACCTCGCGCGTCCACTCGCGCATCTCCACGAGCGCGCTCTGGAACTCCGGGTCGAGCGGGTGCACGTCGAGCACCATGTCGAACCGGTAGCGGAACGTCGACTGCGGGATCGGCCTCGAGACGAGCTGCACGAGGTTGAGCCCGTGCTTGTGGAACGGCCCGAGCGCGTGGTAGAGCGAGCCGGGCTGGTGGTCGGTGACGAACGACATCGCCGTCCGCCAGCGCGGCGCACGGTCGACGCGCGTGTACGGCGCGATCCCGACGAAGCGCGTGAACGCCGTGTGGTCGCCGACGTCGGGGGCGATCACGTGCAGCCCGAAGTGCGCCGCCGCCTCCGCGCTCGCGATCGCCGCCTCGGTCGGGTCGTCGGACTCGGCGACGAGCGCCGCCGCCTCCGCCGTCGTCGCCGAGGCGATGCAGCGCGCGCCGAGCGCATGCGTCAGCTCCCGGCACTGGTCGAACGCGACCGGGTTCGAGCGGATCGTCCTCACCTCCGACACCTGGATCGGCGCCTTCGCGACGAGGCAGTGCACGATCGGGAGCGTCACCTCCGAGACGATCGACAGCGGCGCCTCGTACAGGAGGTCGTGCGTCTCCGCGACCGGCCCGTGCAGCGAGTTCTCGATCGGCAGCACGCCGAGCGCGACCTCGGCCGCGACGGCCGCCTCGACGACGGCGATGAAGCTCGGCAGGGCCTCCTGCGCGAGGTCCGGCGCGAGCAGGAGCGACGCCGCGCTCGAGTGCGAGCCCACCGGCCCGGGGTACCCGACGACGCTCACGCGACCGCCGCCTCCAGGCCCGCCAGCACCGCGTCGCCGAACTGGCGCGTGGTCGCGGTGCCGCCGACGTCCGGCGTCGGCGTGCTGCGCAGGGCGGCGTCGACCGCGGCGCGGAGCGCCCGTGCCTTCTCCGGCTCGCCGAGGCCGTACTCGAGCGCCATCGCGAGCGAGCGCAGCATCCCGGTCGGGTTCGCGATCCCCTTGCCGGCGATGTCGGGAGCCGAGCCGTGGACCGGCTCGAAGATCCCGGGCCCGGAGCTCGAGAGCGACGCCGACCCCGCGAGCCCGAGCCCCCCGGTCACGCCGGCGGCGACGTCCGAGAGGATGTCGCCGAACGTGTTCTCCGTCACGAGCACGTCGAACTCCTCCGGGTGCATCACGATCCGCATCGCCACCGAGTCGACGAGCCCGTGCCGGAGCTCGACGTCCGGGTAGTCGCGCCCGACGTCGGTCACGACCCGCCGCCACAGCTTCGACGTCGCGAGCACGTTCGCCTTGTCGACCGACGTCAGCTTCCCCCGGCGGGAGCGGGCGAGCTCGAAGGCCTGCCGCGCGACGCGCTCGATCTCCGCCGGCGTGTAGGCGCAGACGTCGTAGACGGTGCCGTCCGGCCGCTCGCCGCTGCCGCCGTAGTAGAGGCCGCCGACGAGCTCGCGCACGATCAGCAGGTCGACGCCCTCCGCGACCGCCGGGCGCAGGTTCGCGTACACGTCGAGCTCCTTGCGGAGCTGGATCAGCCCCTGCTCGGCGACGCCGTCCGGCCACTGCGGCCCGCCGACCGCCCCCAGCAGGACCGCGTCGGCGTCGCGGCACGCCTCGAGCGTCGGCCGCGGCAGCGGGCGGTTCCAGCCGTCGATCGCCGAGCCGCCGAACGGCTGCTCGGCGAACGGGATCCCGAACGCCTGCAGCACGCGCGTCGCCTCGCCCATCACCTCGGGACCGACCCCGTCGCCCGGCAGGCAGACGACGCTACGCACCGTGGATCTCCTTCCGGGTCAGGTCGAGCACGAAGCGGACGAGCTCCGCCACCCCACCCGGCGAGAGCGGCCCGGGGTTCGCCGCCTGCAGCTCGACCACGACCTGCTGCTCGCGCTCCGGGTCGCGCAGCGGGATCCCCTCCGCGCGCTTGTAGGCGTGCAGGTCGCGGACGAGCTCGATCCGCCTGTTGATCGCGGTCAGGAGCGCGCGGTCGACCTCGCCGATCTGCTCCCGGAAGACGGCGACGTCCCTCACGCGGTCACCCCCAGCTCGTCGAGCAGCGCGTCGACGTCGGCGTCGATCTCGGTCACCGTGCCCGCGGCGTGGTCGGCGACCGCCTGCGGCGTCTTCAGCCCCGTGCCGGTGACGAGGACGACCACCCGGTCCGCCGCGCCGACCTCCCCGGCGGCGGCGGCGGCGCGCAGGGCGCCGACCGTGACTCCGACCGCCGTCTCGCCGAACACCCCGGCGAGCTCGGCGAGCCACGCCATGTTCGGGCCGACGTCCTCCTCGGGCACGGCGTAGATCGCGCCGCCGGAGGCCTTCGCGGTCGCGACCGCGAGGTCGCCGTCGGCCGGGTTGCCGATCGCGAGCGACTTCGCGATCGAGCTCGGGCGCACGGGCCGCACCCGCCGGTCCTCCGCGAAGGCGGCCGCGACCGGCGCGCAGCCGGCCGCCTGGCCGCCGTACAGGCGCGGCGGCGGCCCGTCGACGAGACCGAGGCGCGCGAGCTGGCCGAAGCCCTGCCAGAGCTTGGAGAAGAGCGCGCCGGAGGCGATCGGGCAGATCACCGCGTCGGGCGTTCTCCAGCCGAGCTGCTCGGCCGTCTCGAACGCGAGCGTCTTCGACCCCTCGGCGTAGTACGAGCGCAGGTTGACGTTGACGAACCCCCACTCGACCTCGCCCGCGAGCTCGGAGACGAGCCGCGAGCAGTCGTCGTAGCTCCCGCGCACGCCGTAGATGCGCGCGCCGTAGACGGTCGCGGCCTGGATCTTCTCGGGCTCGAGCCCGGCCGGGCAGAAGATGACCGCCGGCAGCCCGAGCGCCGCCGCGCGCGCCGCGACCGCGCCGGCGAGGTTGCCGGTCGAGGTGCAGGAGAGCGTGCCGAGCCCGAATTCGACCGCCTTCGCGGCCGCGACCGCGACGACCCGGTCCTTGAAGGAGTGCGTCGGGTTCGCGATGTCGAGCTTCAGGAGGACCTCGCCGATCCCGAGCGCCTCGGCGACCCGCGGCGCCGGCACGAGCGGGGTGAAGCCGGGGCTCGACTCGAGCCCCGCCGGCGGGTCGGCGGGCAGCAGGTCGGCGTAGCGCCACAGGGAGGCCGGCCCGGCCTCGATCGAGGCCCTGGTCACGCGTCCCGAGAGCGCGTCCCAGTCGTAGACCGGCTCGAGCGGCCCGAAGCAGCGCAGGCAGATGCCGGTCGCGGTCGCGGCGTACTCGCTCTCGCAGACACGGCATCTCAAGGCGTCGACTGGCATGGGCTCTCCTTAGACTCAGGGTTGATGGACTTCCGGCGGATCGGCGAGCTTCCCCCGTACGTGTTCGCGACCGTCGACCAGCTCAAGCGCGAGCTGCGGCGCGAGGGACGCGACGTGATCGACCTCGGCTTCGGGAACCCCGACATCCCCTCGGCGGAGGTCGCGGTCGCGAAGCTGTGCGAGGCGGCGCGGCGGCCGGCCAACCACCGCTACTCGGCGAGCCGCGGGCTGCCGAACCTGCGCGCCGCGATCTGCGAGCGCTACGCGGCGCGCTTCGGGGTCGAGCTCGACCCCGACCGCCACGTCGTCTCGACGATCGGCGCGAAGGAGGGGCTCGCGCACCTGATGTGGGTGCTGTGCGAGCCGGGCGACACCGCGGTCGTGCCGAGCCCGGCGTACCCGATCCACCTCGTCGCGCCCCGGCTCGCCGGCGCCGCCGTCGTGCACGCCCGGCTCGACGGGATCGAGGAGGCGGTGCACGAGACCGAGCCGCCGCCGCGGGCGGTGATCATCAGCTACCCGCACAACCCGACCACCGCCTGCGCGGAGCTCGAGGACCTGCAGCGGCTCGTCGACCTCGCGCGCGAGCGCGAGTTCGTGCTCGTGCACGACTTCGCCTACGCCGACATCGCCTTCGACGGCCACCAGCCGCCGTCGGTGCTCCAGTGCGAGGGCGCGCTCGAGTGCGCGGTCGAGCTGTGGAGCATGACGAAGTCGTTCTCGATGGCGGGCTGGCGCGTCGGCTTCTGCCTCGGCCGCCCGGACGTCGTCGCAGCGCTCGCGAAGCTGAAGAGCTACCTCGACTACGGCACCTTCCAGCCGATCCAGATCGCCTCGATCGTCGCGCTGCGCGAGGCGGGCGAGTACCCGGTCGAGGTGAACGAGATCTACCTCGGCCGCCGCGACGCCCTGATCGCCGGGCTGGCGCGGGCCGGCTGGGACGTCGAGCCGCCGCGGGGGACGATGTTCGTCTGGGCGCCGATCCCGGCGCAGCACGCCCACCTCGGCTCGCTCGAGTTCGCGCTCAAGCTCGCGCGCGAGGCCGACGTGGCCGTCGCTCCGGGCGTCGGCTTCGGCGAGGGCGGCGAGGGGCACGTCCGCTTCGCGCTCGTCGAGAACGAGGAGCGCATCCGCCAGGCGACGCGCAACATCCGGCGCCTGCTCGGGACGCCTCACCACGTCGGGGCGCCCTCCGAGGCCGAGCCGACCTGAGCGGCGTACTTCGCGAGCACGCCCCTGCTCGCGCGCGGCGGCGGCGGCGTCCACGCCGAGAGCCGGCTCGCGACCTCCTCGGCCGGCACGTCCAGGTCGAGCCGGCGGCCCTCGACGTCGATCACCACGTGGTCGCCGTCGGCCACGACCGCGATCGGCCCGCCGCGCTGCGCCTCCGGCGCGACGTGGCCGACCATCAGCCCGTGGGTGGCCCCCGAGAAGCGCCCGTCCGTGACGAGCGCGATCTCCTCGCCGAGCCCCTCGCCGACGAGCGCGGCGGTCACGTGCAGCATCTCGCGCATGCCTGGCCCGCCGGCCGGCCCCTCGTAGCGGATCACGACCACGTCGCCGGGCCGGATCCGCCGCGCCTTCACGGCCGCGAAGCACGCCTCCTCGCTGTCGAACACGCGCGCGGGACCGCGGAAGTGGAGCCGCTCGTGGCCGGCGAGCTTGACGACGCAGCCGTCGGGGGCGAGCGAGCCGCGCAGGATCGCGAGCCCCCCGGTCGGCTTCAGCGGCCTCGTGTACGGGACGACCACCTGCTGGCCGACCTGCTCGACCGTGCGCGCCGCTACCTCGCCGAGGGTGCGGCCGTCGACCCCGCGCGCGTCGGCGTGCAGGACGCCGGCGCCGGCGAGCTCCCGCGCGACGAGGCCGACGCCCCCGGCCCGGTGGAGGTCGGTGGCGACGAAGCGGCCGAACGGCTTCAGGTCGGCGACGATCGGCGTCCGCGCGGCGATCGTGTCGAAGTCGTCGAGCGACAGCTCCACCCCCGCCTCGCGCGCGATCGCGAGCAGGTGGAGGACGCCGTTCGTCGACCCGCCGGTACCCGCGATCGCGGCGATCGCGTTCTCGAAGGCCTCGCGGGTGAGGATGCTCGAGGGCCGGACGTCGTCGCGGACGACCCGCATCACGAGCTTCCCGGCCTCGTAGGCCGCCTGCTCCTTGTCGGGGTGCCGCGCGGGGATGCCGGAGAGCCCCCGCGGGGAGATGCCGAGGAAGTCGATCGCGGTTGCCATCGTGTTCGCGGTGAACTGCCCGCCGCAGGCGCCGGCGCCCGGGCAGGCGCAGCTCTCGAGCTCGTGGACGTCCTCGGCGGTCATCCGGCCCGCCGCGTGCGCGCCGACCGCCTCGAACACGTCCTGGATCGTGACGTTCCGGCCGCGGAAGAGGCCGGGGTCGATCGAGCCGCTGTAGAGGACGAGGCCGGGGATGTCGAGCCGCGCGAGCGCCATCGCGGCGGCGGGGATCGTCTTGTCGCAGCCGACGAGGCAGACGAGGCCGTCGAGCAGGTGGCCCTCCGCGACGAGCTCGATCGAGTCGGCGATCACCTCGCGGCTGACGAGCGACGCGCGCATGCCGGTCGTCCCCATCGAGACGCCGTCGCTGACGGAGATCGTGTTGAACTCGACGGGCGTGCCGCCGGCCTCGCGGATCCCTGTCTTCACCGCCTGGGCGAGCGCGCGCTGGTTCAGGTTGCACGGCATCGTCTCGATCCACTCGTGCGCGACGCCGACGAGCGGCTTCGCCAGGTCCTCGTCGGTGAAGCCGACCGCCTTCAGCATCGCCCGCGCGGGCGAGCGGTCGACGCCGTCGGTGAGCGCGGCGCTCCGCCGCTTCGCGGGATCGGTCGGCTGGTCGTAGACGCTCACGGCCGGTGGGCTCCTTTCGCGGCGACCCGGAGCGCGAGCACCCGCGCCTCGGGGTGGCGCCGTTCCAATTCGGTGACGACTGTTAAGGGGTCTGACCCCGCCTCTACCCAGACAACGACGGACGGGCCCGAGCCGGAGAGGGTGACGCCGGCCTGACCGGCGACGGGCCGGGCGCGCAGCTCCTCGAGGAGCGGCGCGTCGGCTGCGCGGTAGGGCTCGTGCAGGCGGTCGTGGAAGGCGTGGGCGAGGAGCCGGGCGTCGCCGGCCGCGACCGCCGCGCCGAGGAGCGCGGCCTGCGCGGCCTGCGCGGCCGCCTCCGCGTGCGCAAGCTGCGCCGGCAGGCGGCCCCGCGAGGCCCGCGTGCTCACGCGCTCCCGGGGGAGGACGACCACCGGCGCGAGCGGGAGGTCGGCGGCGATCCGCGCCGCGTGCGGGCCGGCGCCGTTCCGCCAGGCGAGGCAGACGCCGCCGCGGAGCGCCGCGGCGAGGTTGTCCGGATGGCCCTCGAGCGGCAGGCCGAGCTCGAGCAGCTCGTCCGGGCCGAGCGCCGTCCCCGCCGCGGCCGCGCCGGCGACGAGCCCGACCGCGACCGCCGCCGCCGAGGAGCCGAGGCCGCGCTCGAGCGGGATCCGGTTGACGAACCGGAAGCGGTAGCGGCGCACGGGTGCGAGCAGGGCGAATGCGCGCAGCGCGAGGTGGTCCTCGCCCGCCGGCAGCTCGTCCGCGCCCTCGCCCTCGACGGCGACGGCGTGCGCGCCCTCCTCCACCTCGAGCTCGTTCCAGAGGTCGAGCGCGGCCGCCGCGCAGTCGAAGCCCGGCCCGAGGTTCGCCGTCGACGCGGGCGCCCGGACGATCACCGCGCCACCTCCGCGAGGATCGCCTCCACCGTCGGCTCGACCACCGTGGTGGCCGCGGTGAGGACCTCGACGGCGGACGCGTCCTTCAGCCCGTGGCCGGTGAGCACGCAGACGACGGTGGAGCCCGGCTCGAGCGCGACGTGGGCGAGGGCGGCGAGCCCGGCCGCCGACGACGGCTCGCAGAAGAGCCCCTCGCGGCTCGCGAGCTCGAGCCAGGCGTCGCTGATCGCCGCGTCGGGGACGGCGACGACCTCGACCCGCCCGGCGGCGACGAGCGCGTCGACCTCGTGCCGGTGCGCCGGGTCGGCGATGCGGATCGCCGAGGCGATCGTGCGCGCACGCTCGGCCGCCTCGCCGACGACGAGCCGGGGGGCGAGGCCCTCCTCCGCGAAGCCCTTCGCGTACGCGGTCGCGTTCCCGCCGCCGCCGTAGGGCAGCGCGACGACGTCGGGGCCACGGCCGAGCGCCTCGGCGACCTCGAACGCCGCCGTCTTCTGCCCCTCGATCCGGTGCGGGTTGAGCGAGTTCACGAGCGCGAAGGCGCCCCGGCCGGCGAGCTCCTGACAGGAGCGCAGCGCCTCGTCGAACGTCCCCCGCACCTCGAGCACGCGCGCGCCGACGGCGCGGGCCTGCGCCACCTTCGGGGGCGCGATCGCGCCGGCCGGCGTCAGCACGACCGCCGGGATGCCGGCCCGGGCGGCGTACGCCGCCGCCGAGGCCGCCGTGTTGCCGGTCGACGCGCACACGATCCCCTGCGCGCCCTCCTCGAGCGCCTTCGCGACCGCGACCGCCATCCCGCGGTCCTTGAACGAGCCGGTCGGGTTCGCGCCCTCGAGCTTGAACCACAGCTCGACGCCGAGCCGCTCGCTCAGCCGCGTCGAGCGGACGAGCGGCGTCCCGCCCTCGCCGAGGGTGAGCTCCGGCGTCGCGTCGGTGACCGGGAGCCGGTCGCGCCAGCGGGCGATCACGCCGGTCATGCCCATCCGAGCTCCGCGACGCCGCGCTCGGACACGACCGGGTACAGGATCGGCGCCGTGCGCACCTCGGCCATCGCCGCGATCGCGTCGAGGGCCTCGCGCAGCGCCCCCTCCCGCGCCTCGTGGGTCACGACGTGGAGCGCGGCGCCGTCGCCGTTCGCGTGCTGCAGGAGGCGCGCGATCGACACGTCGCGCTCGGCGAGCGACTCGGCGACGCGCGCGAGGACGCCCGGCCGGTCGTCGACCTTGAGGTGGAAGTAGAAGGGGGAGCGGTGCTCGCCCGGCGGCAGGCGCGGCAGCGACCGCCAGGCGGCGTCGTTCTGCAGGAAGCCGGTGCCCATCGTCCCGATCACGCTGACCATGTCGGCGATCACCGCCGAGGCCGTCTCGATCCCCCCTGCGCCCGGCCCCTCGAGCGTGATCTCGCGGATCGCGTCCCCCTGCAGCATCACCGCGTTGAAGGCCCCCTCGACCGCGGCGAGCGGATGGTGGCGGTCGACGAGCGCAGGCCCGACCCGCACGTCGACCTTGCCGTCCTCGAGCCGCGCGGCGCCGATCAGCCGGATCACCATGTCGAGCTCGCGGGCGGCCGCGACCGCGAGGGGGTCGATCGCCTCGATGCCGACGCACGCGACGTCCTCGAGCTCGAAGCGCGAGTTGAACGCGACGGTCGCGAGGATCGCCATCTTCGCGGCCGCGTCGGCGCCGGAGACGTCGTCGGTCGGGTCCGCCTCCGCGTAGCCGCGCGCCCGCGCCTCGGCGAGCGCCTCCTCGTACGTGCGGCCCTGCTCCATCTCGGTGAGCATGAAGTTGGTGGTGCCGTTGACGATCCCGAGCACCCGGTGCACGTTCGTGACGACGAGCGACTCGCGCAGCACCTTGATCACGGGGATCGCCGCGCACACGCTCGCCTCGAAGCGGAGCTGCACGCCGGCGGCGGAGGCGGCCGCGAACAGCTCGGCGCCGCGCCGCGCCACGAGCTGCTTGTTCGCCGAGACGACGTGCTTGCCGGAGCGGAGGCAGTCGAGCACGTAGCGGCCGGTCGGCTCGACGCCGCCCATCACCTCGGCGACGACCGCGATCGACGGGTCGCCGACGATGTCGGCGAAGCTCGACGTCAGCACGCCGTCCGCCGGCCGGAACGCGCGCTCCTTGCCGAGGTCGCGGACGAGCGCCTTGACGACCCGGAGCCGGTGCCCGGTCGCCCGCTCGATGTCGTCCGCCTGCTCGTGGAGCAGGCGGTTGACCGCGGCGCCGACCGTGCCGTAGCCGAGCAGCGCGACCGGGACGTCAATGGACGCCATGCGCCTCCGCGCCCCGCGCCTCGGGGACCGGGCGCCGGCCGACCTCGCGCAGCCGCCGCCCGACCTGCTCGATCTGCGTCTCCGCCAGCGCGCGCCGGGCCTCGAGGAGGGTCGGCATGCCCCGGTCCATCTCCGCGATCCACTCCTTCGCGAACGACCCGTCCCGGATCCGCGCGAGCACCGTCCGCATGTTCTCGCGCACGTGCTCGTCGACGACGCGCGGGCCGACCGCGACCGAGCCGTACTCGGCGGTGTCGGAGATCGAGTAGTGCATCCGCTCGATCCCGCCCTCGAAGATCAGGTCGACGATCAGCTTCACCTCGTGGACGCACTCGTAGTAGGCGAGCTCGGGCGGGTAGCCGGCCTCGACGAGCGTCTCGAACCCCTGCTGGATGAGCTGCGTCAGCCCGCCGCACAGCACCGACTGCTCGCCGAAGAGGTCGGTCTCGGTCTCGTCGGCGAAGGTCGTCTCGATGATCCCGACGCGCCCGGAGCCGATCCCGGCCGCGTACGCGAGCGCGAGCGCGCGCGCGGTGCCGCTCGCGTCCTGGGCGACGGCGACGAGGGCCGGGATCCCCCAGCCGTCCTCGTACAGGCGGCGGAGGATGTGGCCCGGCCCCTTCGGCGCGACCATGATCACGTCGTGGCCGGCCGGCGGCTGGATGCGGCCGTAGTGGATCGAGAAGCCGTGGGCGAAGAGGAGCGCCGCGCCCGGCTCGAGGCTCGGCGCCACCTCCTCCGCGTACACCTGCGCCTGCGGCCCGTCCGGGATCAGGAACGCGACGACCTGCGCGCCGCGGACGACCTCCGGGACGGTGCGGACCGTGAGCCCGGCCTCCTCGGCCGCGCTCCACGACGGCGACCCGCGCCGCAGGCCGACCTCGACCTCCACCCCGGAGTCGGCGAGGTTGAGGGCGTGCGCGTGGCCCTGGCTGCCGTAACCGAGCACCGCGACCTTCCCCGTGAGCAGGCCGACGTCGCCCGTCTTGATCACTTCCACCATCTCGCTCCGCTCCTCTCTCTCGGCGGCGCCGAGCCTCCGGCACCGTTCATTTGCTCGGAATCGAGGCTGATCGCCGCCGCGCCGGACTCGGGCTCGGCCGGCGGAGGCCGATCCGGCCCGTGCGTGCGAGCTCGCGCACCCCGTAGGGGCGCACGACCTCCTCGAAACGGTCGAGCTCGTCGGGGCGGCCGACGATCTCGAAGGTGAGCGCCTCGCGGCCGACGTCGGCGACGCGCGCGCCGAAGGTCTCGCCCAGCCGGATCAGCTCCGGACGCTTGTCCGCGGGCGCGCGGACCGTGATCAGCGCCAGCTCGCGCTCGACCGACTCGTCGGGCGGCAGCTCGGTGACCCGCAGCACGTTCACGAGCTTGTGCATCTGCTTCTCGATCTGCTCGAACGAGTGCTCGGAGCAGTCGACGCGCAGCGTCAGCCGCGAGACGCCGCGCCGCTCGGCCGGGCCGACGGCGAGCGACATGATGTTGTAGCCGCGGCGCGCGAACATCTGGGAGACGCGCGCCAGCGCGCCCGGCTTGTCCTCCAGCTCGACGGAGACGGTGTGGTGGCTCATCCGGTGATCCGCTCGTGCTCGAACTCGTCGTCGGGCATCTCGATCACGTCGACCGCGGCGGCCCCCGCCGGCACCATCGGGTAGCAGTTCTCGTCCGGGTCGACGCGCGCGTCGACGACCGCGGTCCGGCCGGCGTCGAGCGCGGCTCGCAGCGTCGACTCGAGCTCGTCCTCGCCGTCGACCATGAAGCCGGCGCAGCCGAGCGCGTCGGCGAGCTCGGCGTAGTCGGGCACCTGCTTGGTCAGGTGCGTCTGCGCGAACCGCTCGGCGTAGAAGAGCTCCTGCCACTGCCGCACCATCCCGAGCCAGCCGTTGTTCACGATCACGACCACGATCGGCAGCCCCTCGAGCGCGGAGGTCGCGAGCTCCTGGCAGGTCATCTGGAAGCAGCCGTCGCCGTCGATGCAGACGACGGTCGCGTCGGGGCGGGCGGCCTTCGCCCCGACCGCGGCGGGCAGGCCGTAGCCCATCGTCCCGAGCCCGCCCGAGGTGATGAACGTGCGCGGCTTGTCGCAGACGAGGTACTGCATCGCCCACATCTGGTGCTGGCCGACCCCCGTCGTCCAGACGACGTCCTCGGTGCGCTCGGCGGCGAGGTCGCGCAGGCACTCGACCACCGTCTGGGGCTTCAGCACGCCCTCCTGCCGGCGGTACTTGTACGGGTAGAGGCGCCGCCACTCCTGGAGCTGGGCGTGCCAGGCTGTGCGGTCGCGCTGCTCGAGCGCGCGGAGCTCGCGGGTGAGCGAGGCGAGCGCGAGCTTGAGCGGGCCGACGACCGGGATGTCCGCGGCGCGGATCTTCCCCACCTCGGCGGCGTCGATGTCGAAGTGGATCACCTTCGCGCCGGGCGCGAACGCGGAGACCTTGCCGGTGACCCGGTCGTCGAACCGGGCGCCGACGGCGATGATCAGGTCGGACTTGTTCAGCGCCCAGTTCGCGTACTTCGAGCCGTGCATGCCGGGCGCGCCGTAGTTCAGCGGGTGGCTGTCGGGGAGGCAGCCCTTCCCCATCAGCGTCACCACCGCCGGCAGGCCGCCGGCCTCGACGAGGGCGAGCAGCTCCGCGCACGCGTCCCCGTTCAGGACGCCGCCGCCGGCGTAGACGATCGGCTGGCGCGCCGCCGCGATCGCCTTCGCCGCCTCGCGAACCTGGCGCTCGTGCACCTTCGTCGGCGGCCTCCAGCCGGGCAGGTCGGGCTCGTCCGGGTAGCGGAAGTCGAGCTCGGCCTCCTGCACGTCCTTGGCGATGTCGACGAGCACGGGGCCCGGGCGGCCGGTGCGGGCGACGTGGAAGGCGTTCTTCATCACCTGCGGCAGCTCGCGGACGTCCTGGACGAGCCACGAGTGCTTGACGATCGGCAGGGTGATCCCGGTCGCGTCGGTCTCCTGGAAGGCGTCGGTGCCGATCAGGCGGGAGTAGACCTGACCGGTGATCGCGACGAGCGGGGTCGAGTCCATCCAGGCGTCGGCGATCGGGGTGACGAGGTTCGTCGCCCCGGGCCCGGAGGTGGCGATCGCGACGCCGACCTTGCCCGAGGCCCGCGCGTAGCCCTCTGCCATGTGGCCGGCGCCCTGCTCGTGGCGGGCGAGGACGTGGCGGACGGTCGTCCCGCGCGCCATCGCGTCGTAGGTGGGGAGGATCGCGCCGCCGGGGATGCCGAAGATCACCTCGACGCCCTCGGCCTCGAGGCTCCGCAGCACCGCGTCGGCGCCGAGCATGCGGGTCATCGCCACGCCTCCTGGAAGAGCTCGGTGTCGGTCCGGACGGCCGGCAGGCTCTCGATCACCGCCTCCGTGAACGCGCGCGTGTCGGCCGGCGCGGCCGCGGCGGCGGCGCCGACCGCGCGCTCGAGCGTGCGGGCGGCGCTCCGGGCGCCGAGCCCCTCGCCGAGCAGGAGCGACGCCGCGAGGAAGGTCCCGGCCGGGTCGGCGACCCCGAGCCCCGCGACCTCGTCCGCGTCGACGTCGTGGGCGGCGAAGACGCCGGGGCCGTGCTCGGGGAGCCAGCCGCTCGCGACCGTGTGCAGGCTGCCGGCGAGGTGCGCGGCGGCGTCGACGATCGCGCCGGCGAGGTGCTCCGGCGCGACCACGAGGTCGACGGTGCCCGGGTGGTCGCGGAAGCGGGTGAGGAGCGCGCCGAGGGTGAGGTGCTCGACCTCGAGCCCGTCCCAGCCCTCGGCCCGGCGCGCGACGAGCGCGCTCCACTCCGGGCTCGAGCCGACCGACGAGAGGCGGGCGCGGCGGGCGGCCGCGACCTCGAACGCGTGGGCGACCGCGACCTCCTCGGCGCCGTGGGCGACCGGGGAGACGACGAGCAGGTCGCCGCGCGCCTCGTTGTGCACGCGGGAGACGCGCCAGGCGAGGTCGAGGTCGGCCTTCACGCCCGCGAACGCCGGGTCGCCGGGCGAGGAGACGAGCACCGCGTCGGCGGCGCGGTAGCCCTCGCGGGTCGACTGCGGCAGCGGGTGGCCGAAGCGGGTGAGCGCCTCGCCGCCGAAGGGGAGGTGGACGTCGTCCAGGTGGAGGTGGTGGACGCGGGCGACCTCCTGGAGGACGCGCGAGGTCTCGGCCATCAGCTCCGGGCCGACGCCGTCGCCTGCGAGACATGCGATTGTCCAAGCTCTGCTACCCACGATTTCGCTCCTTGCCTGCCGTCGGGGGACGCACCTCTCCCGCCTTCGAGGTCTCCGTGTGCGGCGTCGCCGGCCGCGTGAGCGCGCATCCCCCCCTAGCGGGGGAGAATGAAGCCGCCGACGACGATCCCCGTCGCCGGGGTCGCCATGGAGGTGCCGGTCGTCGCGGCCATCATCGCCCGGTCAGTGTGCCGGAGGCCAGTTGCGCTGTCAAACGGGTGGCGGGAAGCGGCGCCCGGCCGCCCGCCGCTAGGAGCGGACGCCGGCGCGGGAGCGGCGGTCGACGTGCTCGTGGGGGTGGTCGGCGATCAGCCACTCGTGGCCGAACGTCCGCATCTCCTCGATGATCGGCAGGAGCGCCGCCCCCTTCGGGGTCAGCTCGTACTCGACCCGCGGTGGGGACTCCGGGTAGCTCGAGCGGACGACCATCCCCTCGACCTCGAGCATGTGCAGGCGCTCGGAGAGCGTCCGCGGGCTGATCCCCGGGCAGGCGTGCTCGAGCTCGGTGAACCGGCGCGGCCCCTCGGAGAGGTCGTGGATGATGAGCGAGGTCCACTTGGAGCCGATCAGGTCGGCGCAGGCGGCGACGGCGCACGTCGTGGCGTCGTGCACCTCCTGCATCCGCCGTTCGGCCATGTTCACCTGCGAGTGTAGAGCGAAGAGCGGCCGAGCGCGCGCGGAAAACCCGCAGTCCCGCCGCGCCGCGGCCGCCCTCCGCCCCGGTCAGGCGGGCACCGACGCCTCGTCGCGGGGCTGCGGCACGATCCGGATGTACGGCTTCGGCTCCTCCCAGGTGCCGAAGAGCTCCCGCGCCTCGTCGTTCGAGACCGAGCCGGAGATGATCACGTCGTCGCCCGGCCGCCAGTTGACGGGGGTCGAGACCTTGTGCTTGGCGGTGAGCTGGAGCGAGTCGATCACGCGCAGCACCTCGTCGAAGTTGCGGCCCGTGCTCATCGGGTAGACGAGGATGAGCTTCACCTTCTTGTCCGGCCCGATCACGAACACGTTGCGGACCGTCTGGTTGTCGGCCGGGGTCCGGCTCTTCGGGTCGCCGGAGACGTCGGCCGGGAGCATCCCGTAGAGCTTCGAGACCTTGAAGTCCGCGTCGCCGATGATCGGGTAGTTCGGGCGCGCGCCCTGGGTCTCCTCGATGTCGCGCGCCCAGGCCTCGTGGTCGCCGGTCGAGTCGACCGAGAGGCCGATGATCTTCACGTTCCGCCGGTCGAACTCGGGCTTGATCTTCGCCATGTAGCCGAGCTCGGTCGTGCACACCGGGGTGAAGTCCTTCGGGTGCGAGAACAGCACCGCCCAGGAGTCCCCGATCCACTCGTGGAAGTCGATCTCCCCCTCCGTCGTCTGCGCGCGGAAGTTCGGTGCCTCGTCGCCGATCTTCAATCCCATCTCGTTCCTCCCTCTTGCGACGGCCTGACGGCTATTACTTCAATTTGTATAGCGGAGCGTACACGCTTTCCGGCGGCGGCGCCAGCGCTTGCGGCCGGCCGCTCCGCCGCCTATCCTGGAGGGGCCATGCGCCTCCCTGCGACGACCGTCGAGACGAAGTCGCGCGCGATCGTCGCGGTCGCGAAGGCTGCGCGCTAGCCGGCGATCCAGTCCCCGCCCCGCCGGCTAGCACCCACGACACGGCGGGGCCTTTCGATGCGAGAGAGGTTCCCAGTGACGCGCTCGCGCCGTCCCGTCCCACAACCCGAGGCAGAGAGCACGAGGCCGTCCGGCCGGCGCGGGCTGTACGACCCCGCCGCCGCCCGCGGCGCCTGCGGGATCGCGGCGGTGGCGCGGCTCGACGGGATCCCCGTCCACGAGACGGTCGTCCGGGCGATCCGGGCGCTCGAGAACCTCGAGCACCGGGGCGCCACCGGCGCCGACCCGCGGACGGGCGACGGCGCCGGGATCCTGCTCCAGCTCCCGGACGAGCTCTTCCGGGCCGAGGTGCCCGGCCTGCCGCCGCCGGGGGAGTACGGCGTCGCCGTCTGCTTCCTGCCCCGGGACGACCCCGCCCGGCGCGCCGAGCTCGAGGCGCTCGTCGAGCGGGTCGTGGCCGAGGAGGGGCGGCGGGTCGTCGGCTGGCGGGACGTCCCGCTCGAGCTCGCCGGGATCGGCGAGGTCGCCGCCGCGGCCGCGCCCGTCGTGCGCCAGTGCGTCGTCGCCGCGGAGGGGCTCGCCGGCGACGCGCTCGAGCGCAAGCTCTACGTCATCCGCCGCCGGGCCGAGCTCGAGGCCGGCCCCGACCTCGTCTTCCCGAGCTTCAGCTCCCGGACGATCGTCTACAAGGGGATGCTGATGGCGACGCAGCTCCTCGGCGCCTACCCCGACCTGGGCGACGAGCGGGTGAAGAGCGCGCTCGCCCTCGTCCACTCGCGCTTCTCCACGAACACGTTCCCGAGCTGGGAGCTCGCGCACCCCTACCGGATGATCGCCCACAACGGCGAGATCAACACCCTCCGCGGCAACGTCAACTGGATGCGCGCCCGCGAGTCGCAGCTCCGCTCCGACCTGTTCGGCGACGACCTGCGCAAGTGCCTCCCGGTCGTCCGCGAGGGCGGATCGGACTCGGCGAACTTCGACAACGTGCTCGAGCTGCTCGTGCTCGCCGGCCGCTCGCTGCCGCACGCGATGATGATGATGATCCCGGAGGCCTACGCCGGCCGCGACGACGTCTCCGACGAGCTGCGCGGCTTCTACGACTTCCACGGCTGCCTGATGGAGCCGTGGGACGGGCCGGCCGCGATCGCCTTCACCGACGGCCGGGTGATCGGCGCCACCCTCGACCGCAACGGCCTGCGGCCGGGCCGCTGGCTGGAGACGAAGGACGGCTGGGTCGTGCTCGCCTCCGAGACCGGCGTCCTCGACGTCCCGGCCGCGGCGGTCGCCCGCAAGGGCCGGCTGCAGCCCGGGAAGATCTTCCTCGTCGACCTCGCCCAGCACCGGATCGTCCCCGACGAGGAGCTGAAGCGGGAGATCGCCACGCGCCGGCCGTACCGCGCGTGGTTCGAGCTCGGCAACGTCCACCTCGACGACCTGCCGAAGCGGGAGCCGCGGGTCCCGCGCGGGGAGCCGCTGCGCTCGCGCCAGCTCGCGTTCGGCTACACGCAGGAGGACCTGAAGGTGATCCTCGCGCCGCTCGCCCGGAACGCCGAGGAGGCGATCGGCTCGATGGGGAACGACCTCGCGCTCGCGGTGCTCTCCGACCAGCGCCCGCTCCTCTACAGCTACTTCAAGCAGCTCTTCGCGCAGGTGACGAATCCGCCGATCGACTCGACGCGCGAGTACGTGGTGATGAGCGTCGCGACGAGCGTCGGCTCCGAGCGCAACCTGCTCGACGAGACGCCGGAGCACGCCCACCAGCTCGTGATCCCGCAGCCGATCCTCCGCAACGACGAGCTCGAGAGCCTGCGCCAGGTCGACAGCTCGATCTTCAAGGCGCACACGATCGACATCACCTGGCCGGCGGCCGAGGGAGTCGCCGGGCTCGAGCGGGCGCTCGAGCGGATCTGCGCCGAGGCCGACCGCGTGCTGCGGGTCGGCGTCAACATCCTCATCCTCTCCGACCGGCGCGTCTCGCCCGCGAACGTGCCGATCCCGGCGCTCCTCGCCGTCTCGGCCGTGCACCACCACCTCGTCCGCGAGGGGACGCGCCTGCAGACCGGCCTCGTGGTCGAGTCCGGCGAGCCCCGCGAGACCCACCACTTCGCGACGCTGATCGGCTACGGAGCCGCGGCCGTCAACCCCTACGTCATGCTCGAGACCCTCGACGAGCTCGTCGACGCGGGCGTCCTCGACCTGACGAGAGAGGAGGCGCAGGCGCGGGCGATCAAGGGCATCGGCAAGGCGCTCCTGAAGACGATCTCGAAGATGGGGATCTCCACCATCTCCTCGTACTGCGGCGCGCAGATCTTCGAAGCGGTCGGGCTCGCGCGCGCGCTCGTCGACCGCCACTTCACCGGCACCCCCTCCCGCATCGAGGGCGTCGGCCTCGAGGTGCTCGCGCGCGAGGCGCTCGACCGCCACGCGCGCGCCTACGGCGGGAACGGCGCGATGCTGCCGCTCGGCGGCGTGTACGCCTGGCGCGCCGACGGCGAGCGCCACCAGTGGAACCCGGAGACGATCGCGTTGCTCCAGCACGCCGTCCGCCACGGCGGCTGGCCGACCTACGAGGAGTACGCGCGCGCGGTCAACGACGACGCGGCGCGGCGCGCGACGCTGCGCGGCCTGCTCGAGTTCCGCTTCCCCGAGGACGGCGGGATCCCGCTCGAGGAGGTCGAGCCGGCCGCGGAGATCGTCAAGCGCTTCTCGACCGGCGCGATGTCGCTCGGCTCGCTCTCGCGGGAGATGCACGAGACGCTCGCGATCGCGATGAACCGGATCGGCGGCAAGTCGAACACCGGCGAGGGCGGCGAGGACCCGGTCCGCTACGTCCCCGAGCCGAACGGCGACTCGCGCCGCTCGGCGATCAAGCAGGTCGCCTCCGGCCGCTTCGGCGTGAACATCCACTACCTCGTCAACGCCGACCAGCTCCAGATCAAGATGGCGCAGGGCGCGAAGCCGGGCGAGGGCGGCCAGCTGCCGGGCCACAAGGTCGACGCCTACATCGCGAAGATCCGCTTCACCACCCCCGGCGTGGGGCTCATCTCGCCGCCCCCGCACCACGACATCTACTCGATCGAGGACCTGAAGCAGCTCATCTACGACCTGCGCTGCGCCAACCCGGAGGCGCAGGTGTCGGTGAAGCTCGTCGCCGAGTTCGGCGTCGGCACGGTCGCGGCGGGGGTCGCGAAGGCGAACGCCGACCACGTGCTGATCTCCGGGCACGACGGCGGCACCGGGGCGTCGCCGCTGTCCTCGATCCAGTGCGCCGGGATCCCGTGGGAGATCGGCCTCGCCGAGACGCAGCAGACGCTCGTCGCGAACGACCTGCGCTCGCGGATCTGGGTGCAGACCGACGGCCAGCTCAAGACCGGGCGCGACGTGGTGGTCGCGGCGCTGCTCGGCGCCGACGAGATGGGCTTCTCGACCGCGCCGCTGATCGCGTCCGGCTGCATCATGATGCGGGCCTGCCACCTGAACACCTGCCCGGTCGGGATCGCGACCCAGGACCCGGAGCTGCGCGCGCGCTTCGCGGGACAGCCCGAGCACGTCGTCAACTTCTTCTTCTTCGTCGCCGAGGAGGTGCGCCGGATCATGGCGCGGCTCGGGGTGCGGCGCTTCGAGGACCTCGTCGGCCGCGTCGACCTGCTCTCGGCCGACGCGGCCGTCGACCACTGGAAGGCGCGGGGCGTCGACCTCTCCCCCCTGCTCGCCCCGCCGCCGCCGGGCGCGCCGCTGCGGCGGCTGCACCCCCCCGAGTCGCCCCTCCCCGGGGCGCTCGACTGGCGGCTGATCGAGCTCGCGCAGCCGGCGATCGAGCGCGGGGAGCGGGTCGAGGCCGAGGTCGAGGTCCGGAACGTCCACCGGGCCGTCGGCGGGCTCCTCTCCAGCGCGGTCACGCGCAAGCACGGCGCGGCGGGGCTCCCCGAGGGGACGATCAGGGTCACGCTGCGCGGGTCGGCGGGGCAGTCGTTCGGGGCCTGGCTCGCGCCGGGCATCGAGCTGACGCTCTACGGAGACGCGAACGACTACGCGGGCAAGGGGCTCTCCGGCGGGGTGATCGCGCTGCGGCCGCCCGAGGACGCGACCTTCCCGGCCGAGGACAACGTGATCGTCGGCAACACCGTCCTCTACGGGGCGACCGCCGGGCGCGCCTTCTTCCGCGGGCTGGCCGGCGAGCGGTTCGCGGTGCGGAACTCGGGCGCGTCCGCGGTCGTCGAGGGGGTCGGCGACCACGGCTGCGAGTACATGACGGGCGGCCGCGTCGTCGTCCTCGGCAAGACCGGCCGCAACTTCGCCGCCGGCATGAGCGGCGGGATCGCCTACGTGCTCGACGTCGACGGGCGCTTCGAGCGGCGCTGCAACATGGAGCTCGTCGGCTTCGACCCGATCGACGAGGAGGACGCGGAGACGATCCGCGCGCTCGTCGCCGAGCACGCCGAGCGCACCGGCTCGCCCGTGGCCGCCCGCGTGCTCGAGCGGTGGGACGAGACGCTGCCGCGCTTCGTCAAGGTGATGCCCCACGACTACAAGCGCGCGCTCGCGGAGCTCGCCGAGGGCGAGATCAGCTACCCGGACGAGCACCCGGTGTCGAGCGGCGGCGAGGGGTTCCTGATCACGGAGACCGAGGCTCCGGCCGCGGCATGACCGCGGTGCCGGAGCTGCGTCTTCCCCCACGGGCGGGAGGCCGGTGATGGGCGAGCTCGGCGCGTTCAAGCGGATCCCGCGCGTCGACTCCCCGGAGCGGGCGCCGGCCGAGCGGGTGCGCGACTACCGCGAGTTCGTCCAGACGCTCCCGCCCGGGGAGGTCGCGCGGCAGGGCGCCCGCTGCATGGAGTGCGGGGTGCCCTTCTGCCACCACGGCTGCCCGGTCAACAACCTGATCCCGGACTGGAACGACCTCGTCTACCGGGGCAAGTGGCGCGAGGCGATCGAGCAGCTCCACCGCACGAACAACTTCCCCGACTTCACCGGCCGCCTCTGCCCGGCGCCGTGCGAGGCGGCCTGCGTGCTCGAGATCCGCGAGGGCGAGGCGGTGACGATCAAGCAGATCGAGCTCGCGATCGTCAACCGCGCCTGGGAGGAGGGCTGGGTGCAGCCGAAGCCCGCGGCGCAGAAGACCGGCCGCACGGTCGCCGTCGTCGGCTCCGGCCCGGCGGGGCTCGCGTGCGCGCAGCAGCTCGCGCGCGCCGGCCACGCGGTGACGGTGTTCGAGCGCGACGAGGCGGCCGGCGGGCTCGTCCGCTTCGGCGTCCCCGACTTCAAGATCGAGAAGGCGGTCGTCGAGCGGCGAGTGCACCAGCTCGAGGCGGAGGGCGTCGAGTTCCGCTACGGCGTCGATGTGGGCGTCGACGTCGGCCCCGACGAGCTGCGCGCCGCCTACGACGCGGTCGTGCTCGCGACCGGCGCGCGCGTACCGCGCGACCTCCCGGTCCCGGGCCGCGAGCTCGACGGCGTCCACTTCGCGATGGAGTACCTGTACCAGCGGAACCGCTTCGTCGCGGGCGCGCCGGCGCCGGCGCGCCCGATCACCGCCGCCGGCAAGCACGTGGTCGTGATCGGCGGCGGGGACACCGGCGCCGACTGCGTCGCGAACGCCCACCGCGAGCGGCCCGCCTCGGTGACGCAGATCGAGCTCGTCGGCGAGCCGCCGCCGCACCGGCCGGACGAGCTCACCCCGTGGCCGCGCTGGCCGCTCAAGCTGCGGGTGCCGTACGCGCTCAAGGAGGGCGGCGCGCGGGAGTTCGCGATCTCGACGACGCGGCTCGTCGGCCGCGACGGGCACGTCGAGCGGATCGAGTGGGTGCAGAACACGGGCCGGCCGCCGTTCGAGCCGGTCCCGGGGACGGAGGAGTCGCGGCCGGCCGACCTCGTGCTGCTCGCGCTCGGCTTCCTCGGGCCCGAGCCGGAGCTCCTGCAGGCCTTCGGGGTCGAGCGCGACGAGCGCGGCAACGCGAGGGCGCCCGCGTACGCAACCTCGGTCGACGGGGTCTTCGCCGCCGGGGACGCCCGCCGCGGCCAGTCGCTCGTCGTCTGGGCAATCCGCGAGGGCCGCGGCTGCGCCGCCGCCGTCGACCGCTACCTGCAAGCCCGGGCGGCCGCCGCCGCCTGAGGGCGGACGGCCCCGGCCCGCCCGCGGCGCGCCCCCGCGCGCGGGGTTCAGCAACTTCTTACTGCCTTCTCAGGCAGCTCTAAGGAAGGCGCGCGAGGATGCGCCCATCGTGATGCGGGCTCCCCACCCTCCGACGCAAGGCCTGCGTCACCGGCGGCGCCCGGGGCTCCGGGCGCTGCCTCCTTCTCTCCACGAAGCGCGCGAGCGGGCGGGCCGACCCACCCCGGCCCGCCCGCCACTCTCGGTCGGCCCGGGGTGGCTGCCGGGGCTCGCCGCCCCGCACGGTGCCGCGGCGGCGGCGGTCCCGGGAGCCACCGCGGGCTGAGCGGGCGGCGCCCGCGCCGTTCCCCCGGCACCGGGAATCGGCGACTATGGAGGGGATGGCGATCCTCGTCGTCGACGACGACCAGGCGGTCCGCGACTCGCTGCGCCGCGCCCTCGGGATGCAGGGCTACGCGGTCGAGCTCGCCGAGGACGGCGAGCAGGCGCTGTTCAAGCTGCGCACGAACCCGGGGGGCACCGACCTCCTGATCGTCGACATCCTGATGCCGAAGCTCGACGGGCTCGAGCTCACGCGCAAGCTGCGCGCCGAGGGCAGCGAGCTGCCGATCCTGATGCTGACCGCCCGCGACCAGGTCGCCGACCGCGTCGAGGGCCTCGAGGCCGGGGCCGACGACTACCTCGTGAAGCCGTTCGCGCTCGAGGAGCTGATCGCCCGCGTCCGGGCGCTCCTGCGGCGGCTCGGCCCCGACGACGGCGCGACGAAGCTCACCTTCGCCGACCTCGAGCTCGACACCGGCACGCGCGAGGTCCGGCGCGGCGACACGGAGCTCAGGCTCACCCGGACCGAGTTCGCGCTGCTCGAGCTCTTCCTGCGCAACCCGCGCCAGGTGCTCACCCGCTCGGTGATCTTCGACCGGGTCTGGGGCTACGACTTCGGCTACGGCTCGAACTCGCTCGACGTCTACATCAGCTACCTGCGCAAGAAGACCGAGGCCGGGGGCAAGCCGCGCCTGATCCACACGGTGCGCGGCGTCGGCTACGCCCTCCGGGAGAGGTGACGTGAGCCTCCGCGCCCGCCTCGTGCTCGCCGCCGCCGCCGCGGTCGCGGCCGCGGTCGCGCTCGCCTCGGTGCTCGTCTACTTCGTCGTCGGCAACGACCTCCGCGGGCAGGTCAACCGCGGCCTCGAGGAGCAGGCCCGGCAGGTCGCCGAGCTCCCCGGTCTCGGGTTCGCCACCCAGATCGGCCCGCACCAGTACCTGATCCACGTGCGGCAGCTCCCGTTCGGGACCTACTTCCAGTTCGTCGACAACCAGGGGAACACGTACCGCCCCGTGCAGTTCGACCAGTACAACCCGCTGCTCCCCGGCCGGGCCGAGGCCGAGGCGGTCGCCGCCGGCCCGCCCGGCTCGGACGTCTACTCGGAGGCGCACGTCGACGGCGTCCACGTCCGGATCCTGACCACGCAGGTCGCGCCGAACCTCGCGGTCGAGGTGGCGGCGCCGCTGACGAGCGTCGACAACGAGCTCGCGAGCATCCGGCTGCTGCTGCTCCTCGTCGCGCTCGGCGGCATCGGCGTCGCCTCCGTCGCCGGCCTCCTCGTCGCGCGCGCCGCGCTGAAGCCGGTCCGCGAGCTCTCGGACACGGCCGAGCACGTGCGCTCGACGCGCGACCTGACCCAGCGGATCCGCGTCGGCGCGGCGAACGACGAGCTTTCCCGGCTCGCCTCGACCTTCAACGCGATGCTCGAGTCCCTCGACGAGGCCGCCCGCCGCCAGCGACAGCTCGTGCAGGACGCCTCGCACGAGCTGCGGACCCCGCTGACGAGCCTCCGGACGAACATCGAGCTCCTCGCCTCCCGCGGCGACGAGCTGCCCGCGGCCGAGCGCAGCCAGCTCCTCCGCGACGTCGTCGAGCAGCTCGGCGAGATGACGCTCCTGGTCGGCGAGCTCACGGAGCTCGCCCGCGGCGAGGAGCAGGAGCCGGCCCGCGAGGAGGTGCGCCTCGACCTCGTCACCGAGGAGGCGATCCGCCGCACCACCCGCAACCACCCGGAGGTCCCGATCGTCGCGCGGCTCGACCCGACGGTCGTCGTCGGCGTCCCGGCGAGCCTCGAGCGCGCGATCGGCAACCTGCTCGACAACGCGGCGAAGTGGAGCCCGGCGGGCGCGACCGTCGACGTGCGGCTCGCCGGCGGCGAGCTCACCGTGCGCGACCACGGGCCGGGGATCGCCGACGCCGACCTGCCGCACATCTTCGAGCGCTTCTACCGCGCCACGTCGGCCCGCGGCATGCCCGGCTCCGGCCTCGGCCTCGCGATCGTCCGGCAGGTGGCAGAGGCGCACGGCGGCGTCGTCACCGCGGAGCCCGCGCCGGGCGGCGGCACCTTGATGCGCCTCCGGCTGGACGGCAACGGGCGGGCGGGCAACGGCCGGCCGGCGCCGGCGGACGAGCGCGGCGCGGGCGGCGAGCCGCAGGCGGCCGCGCGAGGCGGCGCCTGACAGCCGGCACCTGACAACCGGCACTTAACAATTTCTCTTACGCGGCTCTAAGGCGTGGCTGGTTTCCTTCGCGCCGCGTCGTGTTCTACCTCTCGTACCTCCGGAGCGAGCTCCTTCGGCGCAAGAGCCGGACGATCCTGACCGTGCTCGGGCTCGCGCTCGGAGTCGCGCTCGTGATCGTCATCTCCTCGCTCTCGCGCGGCCTCGACCACGCGCAGAGGACGGCGCTCAACCCGCTCTCCTCGATCGGCACCGACCTCACCGTCACCCTGCAGCCGCAGGCGAGCGCCGACTTCGGCGGCGGCCCGTTCGGCGGCGGGGGCGGCGGCGGGCGCGAGGTGATCCAGGCGAACCAGTCGGTCCTCACCGACCTCTCCAAGCTCGGCAAGCCGGGCCAGCGGTTCGACCACACGTTCCTGCTCCCCGGCACGCAGCTCACCTTCCCGCAGAGCCAGGCCGGGCAGATCGCCGCGATCCCGGGCGTGGCGGCGGTGTCCGCCGGGCTCGTCCTCTCCGCGGTGCACCAGACCGGCACCGTCCCGAAGATCGTCGCGAAGCTGAAGACCGGCGGCCAGCGGCTGAGCATCACCGGGCGCGTCCGCTTCGCGTTCAGCCCGGCCGAGCAGGAGAAGATCCGCCAGTGCTTCCAGCAGTACTTCCAGGCCCACGGCTTCACGCCCGGGCAGGGCGGCGGCGGCGCGGGCGGCGGCGGGCTGGGCGGCGGGCGGCTCGGCGGCGGGCGGCTCGGCGGCGGCTTCGCGAGCTCGCCGGCGGCGCAGAAGTGCCTGCCGGCGCAGGTGCGCAACTTCGAGAAGACGATCGTGACGCCGCGCCAGATCGTCCAGCAGGTCGTCAACCCGCCGCAGACGAACATCAAGAGCTCCACCTACTCGATCGCCGGGGTCGACCCCGCGCAGCCGGGGATCGGCCTCGTGACGCCGTCGCTCCTCTCGAGCGGCCGCTTCCTGAAGGAGGGCGACGAGGCGCTCGTCGCCGACGGCTACGCGAGCCAGAACAAGATCACGCTCGGCTCGAAGCTCGCGGTCAACGGCACCGACTTCTCGGTCGTCGGGATCGTCAAGCCGCCGCTCGGCGGGCAGGCCGCCGACGCCTACGTGCCCCTCGACAAGCTGCAGGCGCTCGCGGGCGAGCGGGGGCTGACGAACGTGGTGCTCGTGCGCGCGTCCAGCTCGAGCGAGGTCGGGACGGTGCAGAAGGCGATCGAGACGCGGTTCCCGAACGCGCAGGTCGCGAGCTCGAAGCAGGTCGCCGACCAGATCACGGGCTCGCTCGTCGACGCCTCGAACCTCTCGCACCGGCTCGGGGTGGCGCTCGCCGCGCTCGCGGCGCTCGCCGCCTTCCTGATCGCGGCGCTGCTCACCCTCACCTCGGTCGGCAAGCGGGTGCGCGAGCTCGGGACGCTGAAGGCGCTCGGCTGGACGCAGCGGCTCGTGGTGCGCCAGGTGGTCGGCGAGTCGCTCGCGCAGGGCGTCGTCGGCGGTCTCGTCGGCGTCGCGCTCGGGATCGGCGTCTCCGCTGCGATCGGGGCGTTCGCGCCGACCCTGGACGCGACCTCGGCCGCGTCGAGCGCGGCGGGGAGCGCGTTCGGGCTCGGGGCGCTGACCGCGCGTGCCGTCACCGAGCACGTGAAGCTGACCGCCCCGATCGCGGCCACCGTCGTCCTCGTCGGCTTCGGGCTCGCGCTCGCGGGCGGGCTGGTCGCCGGCGCGGCCGGGGCGTTCCGGGCCGCGCGCCTGCGGCCGGCCGACGCGCTCCGGACGGTGGAGTAGCGGTGGCGCTGTACGAGCTCCGGGACGTCGCGCGCTCCTTCGCGAAGGGCCCGGCCGTCGTCCGCGCGGTCGCCGGCGTCTCGCTCGCGATCGAGGCCGGCGAGTTCGTCGCGCTCGAAGGGCCGAGCGGCTCCGGCAAGACGACGCTCCTCCAGCTCCTCGGCGCGCTCGACCGGCCGAGCGAGGGCGCGGTGCTGTTCGAGGGCCGCGACCTCGCGACGATGCGCGACCACGAGCTCGCCGAGCTGCGGCTGCGCGCGTTCGGGTTCGTGTTCCAGCAGTTCAACCTGATCCCGACGCTGACGGCGTTGCAGAACGTGGAGCTCGCGCTGGCGCCGCTCGGCGCGGGCGGCCTGCGCGACCGCTCGCTCGCGCTCCTCGCCGAGGTCGGGCTCGCCGAGCGCGCCGACCACCTGCCGAGCCAGCTCTCCGGCGGCGAGCAGCAGCGCGTGGCGATCGCCCGCGCGCTCGTGGTCGAGCCCCGCGTCGTGCTCGCGGACGAGCCGACCGGCAACCTCGACAGCGCGACCGGGAACGACGTCATCCAGCTCCTCGCCGGCCTCGCCGCCCAGCACGGCGCGACGGTGATCGTCGCCACCCACGACGCCGACCTCGCCGCCCGCGCCCCGAGGCGCCTGGCGATGCGGGACGGCCGGATCGTCGGCGCCGCCGACGAGGCGGTCCCGAGCCCCGCCTAGAGGCTCTTACCCCTCGCTTAGGAACGGGCTGCGAGAATGCGGAGGTGAGGTCCCGCACGCTGCTCACCTCGGCCGCGGCCGTCGCGATCGCGGCCGCCGGCGCCGGCCTCGGCGCCGGCCTCGACGCGGCGCTCCGGCCGGGGGCGACGACGACCGTGGTGACGCAGGCGAGCGCCGGCGCCGCGGCGCAGCCCGCCTCCGCCGCCACCGGGCTCACCGTCAACGCGATCTACCGGCGCACCTACCAGGGCGTCGTCGACATCAAGGTCGACGAGAGCGGCGGGATCGGCTTCCCGCCGTTCGGCGCCGCGCCGTCGGGCCAGGCGGAGGGATCCGGCTTCGTCTACGACAAGCGCGGCGACATCGTCACGAACGAGCACGTGGTGAGCGGCGCCTCGTCGATCCTCGTCACCTTCTGGAACGGCAAGACCGCGAAGGCGAAGCTCGTCGGCTCGGACGACTCGACCGACCTCGCGGTGATCCGCGTCTCGGTGCCGTCCTCGCTCCTCCACCCGCTCACGCTCGGCGACTCCGACGCCGTGCACGTCGGGGACCCGGTGATCGCGATCGGCAGCCCGTTCGGGCTCGCGGAGACCGTGACGAGCGGCATCGTCAGCGCGCTCGGGCGCTCGATGCAGGCCCCGAACCAGTTCACGATCGCGGACGCGATCCAGACCGACGCGCCGATCAACCACGGCAACTCGGGCGGGCCGCTGATCGACGCGGCCGGCCAGGTGATCGGCGTCAACTCGCAGATCCAGAGCGACACCGGCGGCAGCGACGGCGTCGGCTTCGCGATCCCGTCGAACACGGTCCGGTCGGTCGTCTCGCAGATCGTCGCCGGCAAGGCGGTCGCGCACGCCTACCTCGGGATCAGCGTGCAGCCGTCGCTGAACCCGATCGGCGCCGGCGTCGCGCGGGTCCTGGCCGGCACGCCGGCCGCCCGCGCCGGCCTGAAGCCGGGCGACGTGATCGTCGAGCTCGGGAGCGCGCAGATCGGCGGACCCGACGACCTCTCGGCGGTGATCGACGGGAAGAAGCCGGGCGACCGGATCCGCGTCACCTACATCCGCGGCGGGAAGACCCACACCGTCACGGTCACGCTCGGGACGCGGCCCTCGTAGCCGCCCAGCGGGGCGCGAGCTCCCGCGCCCTCGTATGATCGCGGCTCAACCGAGCGGCCTCCTCGGTCTGCAGGCGCCGAGCGCCGAAAGGAGGGAGCACGCGATGTTCCGCCACAACGTCCGCCACCTCGTCAAGCCCGGCGAGTACCAGGCGTTCCTCGAGGCCTTCCGGAAGCTGAACGCGGCCTTGCCGTCGGCCGGCCTACCGAGGTACGCGCTGTGGGTGACGCTGTTCGGGAACCTGAACGAGGTCTGGGCCGACGCCGAGTACGAGAGCCTCGACGAGCACGTGCGGCTGTGGCACGCCGCCCGCGACCACGAGGAGACGATGGCGGCCTTCCGCGGGATGCTCGCGCACGTCGTCCCGGGCAGCATCCGCGACTACCCGCTCGAGCCGGTCGAGCTCGGCTAGGGGATGCCCGCGCCGGCGGCCGGTCAGGCGGCGGCGCGGGCCGCCTCGCCGCGGGCCCCGCCGGAGGTCTCGGCGACGATCTCCGCCGCGATCGCGAGCGCGATCTCGGCCGGGGCGCGCCCGCCGAGGTCGAGCCCGGCCGGGCCGTGGATACGGCCGATCTCCGCCTCGGAGAAGCCCTGCTCGAGCAGGCGGGCGCGACGGCGCTCGGCCGTCCGCTTCGCGCCGACTGCGCCGACGTAGCGGGCGCGCCGCCGCAGCGCGGCCGCGACGGCGGGGATGTCGAGCCGCTCCTCGTGCGAGAGCGTGACGACGGCGGTGCGCTCGTCGATCCGGTCGAGCACCTCGTCCGGCCAGGCCTTGACGATCTCGTCGGCGCTCGGCAGCCGCTCGCGGGTGACGAGGGCCGGGCGGGAGTCGACCACGGTCGTGCGCCAGCCGAGCTGCCGGCCGTAGGCGCACAGGTGCTCGGCCGCCTCGGGCGCGCCGAAGATGAGCACCCGCAGCGGCCCCTCGACCGCCTCCGCGAACACCCCGTCGGGGCGCAGGCCGGTCTGCTCGAGCACGCCCGGCTCGAGCCGCTTCTCGCCGGTCTCGAGGTTCGTGTACAGCGTCCCGTACCCGTCGCGGTCGAGCAGCCCCCGGACCGCCCGCCAGAGCTCCGGGTCGGCCTTCTCGAGCCAGACGTCGATCGTGCCGCCGCACGAGAGGCCGACCGCGAACGCCTCGTCGTCGGAGACGCCGTAGTGGATCAGGCCGGGCGCGCCGCCGGCGAAGAGCGCCCGGGCCCGCTCGGCCACGTCGGCCTCGACGCAGCCGCCGGAGACGGAGCCGACGTAGCGGCCCCCTTCGGTGACGACGTACTTCGCCCCCGGCCGCCGGGGCGCGGAGCCGTAGGTGCTGACGACGGTCGCGACCGCGGCCTGCTCGCCGGCCGCCGCGGCCGCCTCGATCGCGTCGAGGACCGAGCGCTCCATCGACCCGCTAGCGGACGGCGACCGGCTCGTCGCGCGGCGCGGAGCGGCCGTTGGCCCGGCTCGCCACGCAGCGGAGCAGGCGGCCGAGCTCAGCGCGCTCCTCGGAGTCGAGCGGCGCCAGGACCTCGTCCTCGAGCGCCTCGACGATCGCCCGCAGCCGCGTCAGCTCCTCCGCCCCCTTCGGGGTGAGGCTGACCGCGTGGCGGCGGCGGTCCTCCGGGTCGCGCCGGCGCTCGACGAGCCCGCGCTCCTCGAGCCCGTCGAGGAGGCCGACGAGCTGGCTGCGGTCGAGCCGGAGCCGGTCGGCGATCGAGCTCTGCGCGCCGCACGTCCCCTCGGCGAGCACGGCGAGGACGCCGTAGTCCCACAGGCTCGCGCCAGCGGCCTCGAGCTCCTCGTAGGCCCGGCGCTTGAGCTCGAAGCCGAGCCGCCCGAGCAGGAACACCGGGCTCTCGGCGAGCGCCTTCGGCAGGCAGGGCCGCGCGGTCTCGGGGGCGGTGTCGGGCAGGGGGCTCATCGCCAAGAAGTGTAGCGCAGCCCACCGTTTATTTCTGATATCGTTTGGCCTCTCAACGATTGAGGAGGTCAGTCGATGCCGGTGAAGACAATGGTACCAACCCCGGATGCTGGCGTCGAGCGGCCCGCGCGCCGGTGGCTCGCGCTCGCGCTCGTCGTCGCCGCCCAGTTCATGGTCGTCCTCGACGTCGCGGTGGTGAACGTCGCGCTGCCCGCGATCAAGGCCGACCTCCGCTTCACCCAGGAGAGCCTGCAGTGGGTGGTGACCGCCTACGCGATCCTCTTCGGCGGCTCGCTCATGCTCGGCGGGCGGATGGCCGACCTCTTCGGCCGGCGGCGGCTGTTCATGGCCGGCCTCGTCCTGTTCACCGCCGGCTCGCTCCTCGACGGGCTCGCGTGGTCGTCCGGGACGCTGATCGGGTTCCGGGCGCTCCAGGGGCTCGGAGCGGCGCTCATGTCCCCGGCTGCGCTCTCGATCCTGACGACGACCTTCCCCGAGGGGCGCGAGCGGAACGTCGCGCTCGGGGTGTGGGGCGCGGCCTCCGGCAGCGGCGCCGCGGTCGGGCTGCTCGTCGGCGGCGCGCTGACGGCGGCGTTCGGCTGGCCGTGGATCTTCTTCGTCAACCTGCCGGTGGGGGCGCTCCTGCTCGCGCTCAGCCCGGTGCTCCTGCGCGCGGGCGGGGCGGAGCTCGCGCACCGGCACCTCGACGCCGGCGGCGCCGCGACGATCACGAGCGGCCTGATGCTGGCCGTGTACGCGATGACGCGCGCCGCGCAGCACGGCTGGGGCAGCCCCGCGACCCTCGGGTTGCTCGCCGCCGCCGCCGCGCTCGTCGTCGCCTTCGTCGCGATCGAGCTCCGCTCCCCCGCCCCGCTCCTGCCGCTGCGCCTCTTCCGGCTGCGCACCCTGGCCGTCTCCAACCTGGCGCAGTTCCTCGTCGCCGGCGCGCTCTACTCGCAGTTCTTCCTCCTCACGCTCTACATGCAGGAGGTGCTGCGCTACTCGGCGATCGAGACCGGGCTCGCGTACCTCGTGTTCAGCCTGGCGGTGATCACGATCTCGAACGTCGCGCAGGCGCTCGTGACCCGGGTCGGCATCCGCCCGGTCCTGCCGGTCGGGCTCGCGACGGCGGCGGCGGGCGTGCTCCTCTACACGCGCCTGCCCGTCCACGGCCACTACTTCTTCGACCTGTTCCCGGCGCTCCTCCTCGCCGGGGTCGGGGCCTCGTTCTCGTTCGTGCCGATGGTGATCGGCGGGCTCACGGGCGTCGAGCGGTCGGAGGCCGGCGTCGCCTCCGGGCTCTTCTCCACGAGCCAGCAGGTCGGCGGCGCGATCGGCGTCGCCGCCGCGACCACGATCGCGACCACCTTCACCGGCGACTACGTCCGCGCCCACCCGGGCGCGGGCGCCCTCGGCGGCGCCGCGCTCACCCACGGCTTCGCGGTCGCCTTCGCCGTGCTCGCGGGGCTGCTGCTCGTCGCGGCGATCCTGGCGGCGGCGCTCGTCGAGCGGCGGCCGGAGGCGCCCCGGGAGGAGCCGGTCGACGCCGAGGTGGCGGTCGAGATCGCGGCCTGAGCGGACGGCTACGCGAGCTGGAGCGGCGGGCCGACCCTCCCGCCCCGGCGCGCGCGGCCGGCGGCCCGGAGCGCCCGCCGGTAGGCCGCGGCCGCCGTCGCCGCCCCCGCCATCACCTCGCCGGTCGAGCGCATCTCCGGCCCCCGCGTGGCGGCGCCGGGGAAGCGCTCGGCCGGGAACACGGCCTCCTTCGCCCACGCCCGCGTCGGGCGCGCGCGCTCGGGCAGGGCGAGGTCGCCGAGCCGCTCCCCGAGCAACAGCCGCACCGCGTGCTCGACGAGCGGCACGCCGGTCGCCTTCGCGACGAACGGCACGGTGCGCGAGGCGCGCGGGTTCGCCTCCAGCACCCAGAGCCGGTTGCCGTGCCAGGCGAGCTGGAGGTTGAGCAGGCCGCGCGCCCCGAGCCCGGCGGCGAGGCGCGACGCGAGCGCGCGGATCTCGACCTCGAGCCGCTCGCTCACGCTCGGGCCGGGCAGGACGCAGGCGGAGTCGCCCGAGTGCACGCCCGCCGGCTCGACGTGCTCGAGGATTCCGGCGACCCACGCCGATCCGCCGTCGCAGAGCGCGTCGACGTCGAGCTCGAGCGCGCCCTCGAGGTAGCGATCGACGAGGCACGGCCCCCGGACGTCGAGCTCCTCGGGCGTGCGCGCGACGTGCATCCCGCGCCCGCTGAGCACGTAGTGCGGCCGCACGAGCACCGGGTAGCCGATGCGCTCGGCGACCGCCCGCGCCTCCTCGGCGTCGGCGGCCTCCCCCCACGGCGGGGCGAGCTCGCCCGCGAGGGCCGCGAAGCGGCCGCGGTGCTCGGCGGCGTCGATCGCGCCGAGCGGGTCGCCGAGCAGCGGGAACCCGGCCGCGGCGATCGCGGGCGCGAGGCGCAGCGGGGTCTGACCCCCGAAGGAGACGGCGACGCCGACCGGCTGCTCGAGCTCGCACACCTCGAGCACGCTGCGCTCGACGAGCGGCTCCAGGTAGAGGCGGTCGCTCGTGTCGTAGTCGGTGGAGACCGTCTCCGGGTTCGAGTTGACGAGCACCGCCTCGTACCCGAGCCGGTGGAGGGCCTGGGCGGCGTGGACGCAGCAGTAGTCGAACTCGATCGCCTGGCCGATCCGGTTCGGGCCCGCGCCGAGGACGACCACGGCGCGACCCGACGGCGGCGGACCCTCGTCGTCGCCCTCGTGCGTGACGTAGTAGTAGGGCGTGCGCGCCTCGAACTCGCCCGCGCAGGAGTCGACCGCGAGCCGCGCCGGGCGCCTCGTCGGCCGGGCGGCCGTCCCGTAGCGGACGACCTCCGAAAGACGGGCGGCGAAGTACGGGTGGATGCCGGGCGGCTCGAGCCCGCGCCGCGCGCACTCGAGCAGCAGGTCCCAGCGCTCGGGCAGCGGCTCGGCCGCGCGCGCGAGCAGCGTCGCGTCGCTCGCCGGGAGGTCGGGCGGCGGCGCCTCGCGCCCGACGAAGGCCTTCCAGAACGCCTCCGCGAAGGTCCGTCCGAGGCCGAGCGCCTCGCCGACGGCGCGCATCTCCGCCCCGAGCCGGCGCTCGGCGAGCGGGAACTTCTCGAAGTCGAAGCGCGGCGCCTTCACGGCCACGTAGTCGAGCGCCGGCTCGAACGCGGCCGTGGTCTTCCCGGTGATGTCGTTCGGCAGCTCGTCGAGCGTGAAGCCGACCGCGAGCAGGGCGGCGAGCTTCGCGATCGGGAACCCCGTCGCCTTCGAGGCGAGCGCGGAGGAGCGCGACACCCGCGGGTTCATCTCGATCACCCGGTAGGCGGACGCATCCGGCGAGACCGCGAACTGCACGTTGGCGCCGCCCGTGGCGACGCCGACGGCGCGGGCGGTCGCGAACGCGGCGTCGCGGAGCTGCTGGTAGACGCGGTCGGGGAGGGTCTGCTGCGGCGCGATCGTCCACGAGTCGCCCGTGTGGACCCCCATCGGGTCGAGGTTCTCGATCGAGCAGACGACGACGGCGTTGCCGCGGGCGTCGCACATCACCTCGAGCTCGTGCTCCTGCCAGCCCGAGAGGAACTCCTCGACGAGCACCTCGCCGATCGGGCTCGCCTCGAGCCCGTGCGCGACCGCGCGCCGCAGCTCCTCGGGGGTGCGCGCGATCCCGCCGCCGGTGCCGCCGAGCGTGAACGCCGGCCGGACGATCGCGGGCAGCGGGAACTCGACGTCCGCCGAGCGCGCGACGACCGAGTGCGGCGTCGGGACGCCCGCCGCGGCCACGGTCGAGCGGAAGAGCTCGCGGTCCTCGGCGCGGCGGATCGCCTCGAGGTCGGCGCCGATCAGCTCGATCCCGCGCTCGGCCGCGAACGAGGCGAGCTCGACCGCGAGGTTGAGCGCGGTCTGCCCGCCGAGCGTGGGCAGGATCGCGTCCGGCCGTTCGCGCTCGATCACCTCCGCGACCGTCTCGGCGTCGAGCGGCTCGAGGTAGGTGGCGTCGGCCCACTCGGGGTCGGTCATGATCGTCGCCGGGTTCGAGTTGACGAGGACGACGCGGTAGCCCTCCCGCCGCAGCACCCGGCACGCCTGCGCCCCCGAGTAGTCGAACTCGCACGCCTGCCCGATCCGGATCGGGCCGGAGCCGAGGATCAGGATCGAGCGAAGGTCGGCGCGCTTCGGCACGTCTCGGCCAGGGTCTCGAAGAAGGGCAGCGCGTCGAGCGGGCCCGGCGACGCCTCCGGGTGGAACTGCACGCTCTCGAAGCCGTCGCCGCGCAGCCCCTCGCAGGTGCCGTCGTTCAGGGACACGTACGAGACGTCGCCGTTCGCGAGCACGGCGAAGCCGTGGTTCTGCACCGTCACGAGCACCCGGCCCGTGCGCACGTCCTGCACCGGGTGGTTCGCGCCCCGGTGCCCGAAGTGGAGCTTGAACGTCTCGTGCCCGAGCGCGAGCCCGAGGAGCTGGTGGCCGAGGCAGACCCCGAAGAGCGGCACCGCCCCGAGCAGGCGGCGGATCGTCTCCACCTGCTCGGTCAGCACCGCCGGGTCGCCGGGACCGTTCGCGATCAGCACCGCCCGCGGCTTCGTCTCCAGGATCGCGTCCGCGCCCCAGAAGCCGGGGACGACGTAGGCCTCGAGACCGGCGTCGGCGAGCCGCCGCGGGATCGACCGCTTCGCGCCGAGGTCGACGACGGTGACGCGCGGCCCGGCGCCGTACGCCGCCGGCGCGGTCGCGCCGACCTTGCGGTCGAGCGGCCGGCCGTCGATCGGCGGCTCGGCGAGCGCGCGCGCGTGGAGCTCCTCGACGGTCGCGTCGCCGAGCGCGCAACGCAACACGCCGCCGTCGCGGATGCGCCGCACGAGCGTGCGCGTGTCGACGCCGGCGAGGGCGACGACGCCCTGCGCCCGGAGCCAGGCGGCGAACGCCGGCCGCACGTCGCGCATCACCACCCCCTCGCACTGGACGCGCTCCGACTCCATCCGCGCCTCGTCGACGCCGTAGGTGCCGATCAGCGGGTAGGCGAAGCAGAGCACCTGGGCGACGTAGCTCGGGTCGGTGACCGCCTCCTCGTAGCCGGTCATCGCGGTGGTGAAGCAGGCCTCGCCGGCCGCGACGCCCGCCGCCCCGACGCCGACGCCCTCGAAGACCGTCCCGTCCTCGAGCACGAGCCGCTGGCGCCTTTGCATAGATGCCACGGCCGTGCATAATACGCAAGTGGCGACCGCGGCGATCCTCGGGACGGCCGGCTACACCGGCCAGGAGACCCTCGACCGTCTGCTCGGGCACCCCGCGCTCGAGGTGGTCGCGCTCGGCTCCGACTCGCAGGCCGGCCGGCCGGCCGCCGCGCTCGACCCGCGGCTGGACGGGCGCCTGCCCGCCTTCGTCACGAACGCGGAGGCGGCCGCGAGCGGCGCCGACGTCCTCTTCCTCTGCCTCGGCCACGAGGAGGCGGCCGCCTTCCGTCCGCCCGACGGCGCGGTCGTCGTCGACCTGTCGGGGGCGCACCGCCTGCGCGACCGGACGCTCGCCGAGCGCTGGTACGGCACCGCGCCGGGCGCGTGGTCGTACGGCCTGCCGGAGGTCGCGCCGCCGGAAGGGCGCCTGATCGCGAACCCCGGCTGCTACGCGACCGCGGCGCTGCTCGCGCTCTGGCCGCTGCGCGAGGCGATCGCCGGGCCGGTCGTCGTCGACGCCAAGTCCGGCATGACCGGCGCCGGTCGCGGGCTCAAGGCCTCGACCCACGCGGGCTTCGTGCTCGAGAACTGCTCCCCCTACGCCGTCGGCGGCCACCGGCACGCGCCCGAGATCGAGCAGGCGCTCGGCCGTCCGGTCGTCTTCGTCCCGCACCTCCTGCCGGTGCGCCGCGGGCTGCTCGCGACCTGCTACCTCCCGCGCGTCCCGGACGCGCGCGCGCGCGTCGAGGCGGCGTACGCCTCGAGCCCGGTCGTGCGGGTGCTGCCCGAGGGGGTCGTGCCCGAGCTCGCGCGCGTCCAGGGCACCGACGCGGCCGAGATCGGCGTGTTCGCGAACGGCGACGCGACGGTGGTGGTCTGCGCGGAGGACAACCTCGGCAAGGGGGCGGCCGGCCAGGCGGTGCAGAACGCGAACCTCGCGCTCGGCCTCTCCGAGACGGCCGGGCTTCGGCTCGAAGGGGTCCGGGTGTGAGCGTCACCGCCGCCCGCGGGTTCGTCGCGTCCGGCGTCGCCGCCGGCATCCGCCGGCGCGGGCGGAAGGACGTCGCGCTCGTCCGCTCGACCGTCCCCGCGGTCGGCGCGGCGATGTTCACCCGCAACCAGGTGCAGGCGGCGTGCCTGCAGGTGTGCCGCGAGCACCTCGCGCTCGCGGATCCCCAGGCGGTCGTGATCAACTCCGGGGTCGCGAACGCGGCCACGGGCGAGCGCGGCAAGCTCGACGCGCTCGCGACCACGGCCGAGGTCGCGCGGCTGCTCGGGATCGCCGCCGAGGAGGTGCTGCCGCTCTCGACCGGCGTGATCGGCGCGCGTCTGCCGCTGCACCGGCTGATCCCCGGCGTCGCGGCGGCCGCCGCCGCCCTCTCCACCGAGGGCGGCGCCGACGCGGCCGAGGCGATCATGACGACCGACACGCGCCCGAAGACGGCGGCGGTCTCGCGCGACGGCTTCACCGTCGGCGGGATGGCGAAGGGCTCGGGGATGATCCACCCCGACCTCGCGACGATGCTCGCGGTCGTCACGACCGACTACCCGCTCGCGCGCGGGGAGCCGATCGCGTTCCTGCGGCCGGCGGTCGAGCGGAGCTTCAACGCCATCTCCGTCGACGGCGAGCCCTCGACGAACGACTGCGTCGTCCTGCTCGCGAACGGCGCGTCCGGGGCGCCGCGGGACGACGACGCGTTCGCCGCCGCGCTCGGGGAGGTCTGCGCCGACCTCGCCCGGCAGGTCGTCGCCGACGGCGAGGGGGTGACCGTGCTCGCGGAGATCACCGTCACCGGCGCCCTCGACGACGGGCAGGCGAAGGCGATCGCGCGGCGGATCGCGACCTCGCCGCTCGTCAAGACGGCGCTGTTCGGCCACGACGCGAACTGGGGCCGCGTGCTGATGGCGGCCGGGTCGGCGCCGTGGAACGGCGGCTACGCCACGGTCGAGCCCGAGCGCGTCACGCTCCGCTACAACGGCACGGTCGTGCTCGACCGAGGCGCGCCGACCGAGGTCGAGCCCGACGTCTCCGGGCCGTCGTGCACGATCGAGCTCGACCTCGGCCTCGGCCCCGGGCGGGCCGGCTACCTGACGAGCGACCTCTCCTACGACTACGTCCGCATCAACGCGGACTACCGGACGTGACCCGCGCGGTCGTCAAGGTCGGCGGCGCGGTCGCCGACGCCTCCGCGGCGGCCGTCCTCGCCCTCGCGGGCGAGCACGACGAGCTCCTGGTCGTGCACGGCGCCGGCCCGCAGATCTCGCTCGAGATGGAGCGGGCCGGGATCCCGGTCGAGTTCGTCGACGGGCGCCGCGTCACGAGCCCGGCGGGCCTCGAGCTCGTGCGGCGGTCGCTCCGCCGGGTGAACGCGACCCTGTGCGCGGCGATCGGCCCGACCGCGGTCGGCCTGCTCGGCGACGAGATCGGCCTGCAGGCGGAGCGCGTGCCCGCGCTCGGGCTCGTCGGCACCCCGCTCCCGTCCCGGCCGCAGGCGATCCTCGACGCCTGGCAACGGGGTCTGACCCCGGTCGTCGCCCCCCTGGCCGAGGGCCCGCTCAACGTCAACGCCGACGAGGCGGCGGCCGCGCTCGCGGTCGGCCTCGCCGCCGACCGGCTCCTCTTCCTGACCGACGTCGACGGGCTGATCCTCGGCGGGGAGGTGGTCGAGCGGATCGGCGTCGACGAGGCCGGCGCGCTCCTCGCCCGCGGGGCGCTCGAGGGCGGGATCGTGCCCAAGCTCGGCGCGGCGGTCGCGGCGGCGCGCGGCGGCGTCGCCGCGTCGATCGGACGCACGGCGGTGGTGGCGTGAACGTCCTCGCCGGCACGCCGCTCCTGCCGACGTACGCCCGCTTCCCGGTCACGTTCGTCGACGGAGAGGGCGCGTGGCTCGTCGCCGACGACGGGCGGCGCTACCTCGACCTCCTCGCCGGCATCGCCGTCGTCGGGCTCGGCCACTGCCACCCGGCGCCGCTCGCGGCGGCGCGCGCGCAGCTCGAGCGTCTCTGGCACGTGTCGAACCTGTACTCGACCGAGCCGATGGAGCGCCTCGCCGAGCGGCTCTCGGACCGGTTCGGCGGCGCGCAGGCGTTCTTCTGCAACTCCGGCGCCGAGGCGGTCGAGGCGGCGATGAAGTGGGCGCGCAAGGCGACCGGGAAGACCGAGTACGTCGCGCTCGAAGGCTCGTTCCACGGGCGGACGATGGGCGCCCTCTCGCTCACGGGCCAGCCGGCGAAGCAGGCGCCGTTCGCGCCACTCGTCCCCGGCGTGCGGTTCGCGACGCCGGAGACGCTCGCCGACCACGTCCGCCCGGAGACCGCGGCGATCTTCCTCGAGCCGGTGCAGGGCGAGGGCGGGGTCAGACCCCTCGCCGAGGAGACGCTCCGCACGGCGCGCGCGCTCGCGGACGAATTCGGCGCCATGCTCGTCTTCGACGAGGTCCAGACCGGCGTCGGGCGCACCGGCGCGTTCTTCGCCTGGCAGCGCTCCGGGGTCAGACCCGACGCGGTGACGATGGCGAAGGGGCTCGCGAACGGCCTCCCGATCGGGGCGCTGCTCGTGCGCGACGGCGCCCCCACGGGCTTCGTCCCCGGCGACCACGCCTCCACCTTCGGCGGCAACCCGGTCGCCTGCGCGGCCGCCTGCGCGGTCGTCGACGCGATCGACGACGCCCTGCTCGCGCACGTGCGCGACGTCGGCGCGCTGTTCGCGGAGGCGCTCCCGGAGGTGCGCGGCGCCGGGCTCCTGCTCGCCGTCGAGCTCCGTCGCCCGGCGGGCCCGGTCGCGCACGCCGCGCTCGAGAAGGGCGTGCTCGTCGGCACCGCCGGGGAGACCGCGCTCCGGGTCACGCCGCCGCTGACGCTCTCGCGCGCGGAGGCGCAGCAGGCGATCGCGATCCTGCAGGAGGTGCTCGGATGAGCAAGGTCGAGCGGCAGGCGAAGATCCTGCAGCTCGTCGCCGCGCGGCACCTCTCGACGCAGGCGGAGCTCGCGGAGGCGCTGCGCGAGGAGGGCATCGAGACCGTGCAGACGACGGTGTCCCGCGACATCGCCCAACTCGGCCTCGTGAAGGTGCGGAACGGCGACGGCAAGCTCGTGTACGCGCTCCCCGGCGCCGCCGACCTGCGCCGGATCGAGGAGCTCGCGAGCGCGCTGCGCCGCTGGGCCACCGGGATGACGCCCGCCGGGCAGCTCCTCGTGATCACGACGCCGAACGGCCTCGCCGCCCCGCTCGCCGACGCGATCGACGAGGCCGGGCTCGCCGACGTCGCCGGGACGGTGGCGGGCGAGAACACCATCTTCGTCGCCGCGCGCGACGGGATGACGGGCGCCGACCTCGAGGAGCAGTTCCGGCACCACCTGGGGCCGGAGCCGTGAGCGGGGACTACCGGGCGATCCTCGGCTCGCTGCCCAAGGGCGAGCGCGTCGGGATCGCCTTCTCGGGCGGTCTCGACACCTGCTGCGCGATCGCGTGGATGCGCGAGAACGGCGCGATCCCCTACGCGTTCACCGCCGACCTCGGCCAGTACGACGTACCCGACGTCGGCGCGATTTCCGAGGTCGCCCGCCGGTACGGCGCCGAGGAGGCTTTCGTCGTCGACTGCAAGGACGCGCTCGCCCGCGAGGGCCTCGCGGCGCTCCAGTGCGGCGCCTTCCACATCCGCACCGCCGGCCGCACGTACTTCAACACGACGCCGCTCGGGCGGGCCGTCGCCGGGACGCTGCTCGTGCGCGCGATGGCCGAGCACGGGATCTCGATCTGGGGGGACGGGTCGACCTACAAGGGGAACGACATCGAGCGCTTCTTCCGCTACGGCCTGATCGCGAACGAGGGCCTCCGGATCTACAAGCCGTGGCTCGACGACGCCTTCGTCGGCGAGCTGGGCGGGCGCGCCGAGATGAGCCGCTGGCTCGCCGCGCGCGGCCTCGACTACCCGGCGCCGGCGGAGAGGGCCTACTCGACCGACGCGAACCTGCTCGGGGCGACGCACGAGGCGAAGGACCTCGAGCTCCTGTCGACGAGCGCCAAGATCGTCGAGCCGATCATGGGGGTCCGGTCCTGGGACCCGGCGGTCGAGGTCGAGCCGGAGGTGGTGACCGTGCGGTTCGCAAACGGGGCGCCTCCGGGCGACCCGGTCGAGGCGATCCGGTGGGCGAACGAGGTCGGCGGCCGCCACGGGCTCGGGCTGTCCGACCAGATCGAGAACCGGATCGTCGAGGCGAAGAGCCGCGGCGTCTACGAGGCGCCGGGGATGGCCCTGCTCCACCTCGCGTACGAGCGCCTGCTGACGGCGATCCACAACGAGGCGACGCTCGAGGCCTACGCGACCGGCGGCCGCAGGCTCGGGCGGCTCCTCTACGAGGGCCGCTGGTTCGACCCGCAGGCGCTGATGCTGCGCGACTCGCTGCAGCGCTGGGTCGCCGCCGTCGTCACCGGCGAGGTGACCGTCGAGCTGCGCCGCGGCGACGACTACACGATCCTCGACACGAGCGGCGAGGCGGTGACCTACGCGCCGGAGCGCCTGTCGATGGAGCGGAGCGAGAGCGCGTTCGCCGCCGCCGACCGGATCGGCCAGCTCCAGGTGCAGGCGAACGACATCGCCGACACGCGGCGGATGCTGAGACGGCAGCGCGAGCTCCACCACGTGCAGCCGCTGGAGCTCGAGCCGTGACGCTGTGGGCGGGTCGCGTGACCTCGGCCCTCGCGCCCGAGGTGTGGGCGTTCCTGCGGGCGCAGGACGACGAGCTGCTGCCCTACGACCTGCAGGGGACGCTCGTCCACGCGCGCCGGCTGCACGAGGCGGGGCTCCTTTCGCGCGACGAGCTCGCCGAGGTCGAGGGGCGCCTCGCGACGATCACGGTCGACGACCTCGAGGACGCCGACGAGGACGTCCACTCGGCGATCGAGCGGCTGCTCGGCGAGCTCGGCCGCAAGATCCACGCCGGCCGCTCGCGCAATGACCAGGTCGCCGCCGCCTTCCGCCTCTACGTCGGCGACGCCTGCGCCGAGGCCGACGAGGCGCTTCGCCGCTTCGTCGCCGTCCTCCTCGATCGCGCCGACGCCGACGCCGACACCCCGATGCCCGGGTACACCCACCTCCAGCGCGCGATCCCCGTCACCGTCGGGCACCACCTGCTCGCGTGGGTGGAGATGCTCGAGCGGGACCGCGAGCGCTTCGCCGCGGCCGCGCGCGCCGCGGAGCCCTCGCCACTCGGGGCCGCCGCGCTCGCCGGCTCCACGCTGCCGCTGCCGGCGCCGCCCAGGGCGATGCGCAACTCGATCGACGCCGTGGCCGACCGCGACTTCGCCCTCGACTACCTCTACGCGTGCGCCGTCTTGTTCGTGCACCTCTCCCGGATCGGCGAGGAGCTCGTGCTGTGGACGACGAGCGAGTTCGGCTTCGCGCGCCTGCCGGAGGACGCGGCGACCGGCTCGTCGATGATGCCCCAGAAGCTGAACGCGGACGTCGCCGAGCTCGCGCGCGGCAAGGCCGGCACCGCGATCGGCCGGCTGACCGGCCTGCTCGCGGTCGTCAAGTCGCTCCCGCTCGCCTACGACCGCGACCTCCAAGAGGACAAGGCGCCGGTCTTCGCGGCGCGGCGGGACGTCGGGGCCGCGCTCGACGCGCTCGCCGTCCTCCTGCGCGGCCTCGAGCTCGACCGCGAGCGCCTCGCCGCCGCCTGCGCCGACCCGCTGCTCCGCGCGACCGACGCCGCCGAGGCGCTCGTCCGGGAGGGCGTGCCGTTCCGCGAGGCGCACGAGCGGATCGCGGCGAAGGTGCGCGAGGGCTCGTTCCAGCATGCTACCACGCTGACATTGCGAGACCGCGGCA